>ODAI013221901.1_pt1 | contig 25741 bp, 13 predicted proteins | sample 1539321 | NCBI WGS metagenome assembly ODAI01 (sample SAMN02144231, study PRJEB22623) | gut metagenome | biome: sheep rumen | host: Ovis aries | place: New Zealand
CCCTCTGTCTGATGTGCTTAATTTGCGCATTACTGCGCTTTATCAACTGCCCATCCGAGCATGCAGTCAAGCCAACTATCATCTTGTACCCCGTTTCCTCGATTTTCTTCAAACTCGTATGATAAATTATAACTTACTGCATTTCCTGTTATCAAATCGTTATCATTTGACACATAAAAAGGCTTCCGACGGCATACTACCAACGCCATCGAAAGCCTTTATTTTCTGCTATATAATTCCTACCTGCAAACCACTTGGAACTATTCCATCTCAATCGTTCCCGGTGGCTTACTGGTTAAATCATACATGACGCGATTAACCCCACGTACTTCGTTAATAATACGGCTCATAACGGTCTGAAGAACCTCGAACGGAATCTCTGCAGCTTCAGCAGTCATGAAATCGATGGTGCGTACGGCGCGAACAGCAACTGCATAATCGTAAGTACGCTCATCACCCATCACGCCAACGCTGCGGACAGTACTCAAAAGAATGGCACCAGCTTGCCAAATCTGGTCGTAGAGCGACACTTCTATCTCGCCGTCCTGCATGGAAGCGGGAACTCCAGCAGCAAGCACCTTGCGAGCTTCCTCACCACTAAGTTTCACTTTGTAGTCGCGTAATCCACGAATATAGATGTCGTCGGCATCTTGAAGGATGCGAACTTTCTCGGGAGTGATGTCGCCAAGGATGCGGACAGCAAGGCCCGGACCTGGGAAGGGATGACGAGTGATGAGATGCTCAGGCATTCCCATCTGACGACCCACGCGGCGCACTTCGTCCTTGAACAACCATTTGAGCGGTTCGCAAAGCTGCAAATGCATTTCCTCGGGCAGACCGCCCACATTATGATGGCTCTTGATGACCTTTCCCGTAATGTTCAAGCTTTCTATGCGGTCGGGATAGATGGTTCCCTGTGCCAACCACTTCGCATCCGTAATCTTCTTCGCCTCAGCATTGAACACCTCAACGAAGTCGCGTCCGATAATCTTGCGTTTCTGCTCAGGGTCGGTCACGCCAGCCAAGTCGGCAAAGAACTTGGCACTAGCATCAACACCTATAACATTCAGTCCCAGCACCTTATAGTCTTCCATCACCTGTTGGAACTCGTTCTTGCGCAACATGCCGTGATCAACGAAGATACAAGTGAGGCGATTGCCAATGGCTCGATTCAGCAAAACAGCAGCCACGCTGGAGTCCACTCCACCCGAAAGACCAAGAATCACACGGTCTTCGCCCAGTTGTTGTTTCAACTCAGCCACCGTGGTATCAACAAACGAAGCGGCACTCCAATTCTGCTTGGAACCGCAGATGTCAACCACAAAATTCTTCAACAAGAGCGAACCTTGAACCGTGTGGAACACTTCAGGATGGAACTGAACGGCCCAAATGCCCTCGTTATTGGTGAAAGCCGCATTAACGACATCTGCCGTGCTGCCAATCACATGAAAACCTTCAGGAATAGCCGTTATGGAATCTCCATGACTCATCCACACCTGCGAATTGGGCTTGAAACCGCGGAAAAGCGGATTTTCGACATCTATATACTGCAAATGGGCGCGACCATACTCACGCGTGTTGGTCTTCTCCACCTTTCCACCATTGGCAAACGAGATGAACTGGGCGCCATAACAAATGCCCAAAACCGGCACTTTGCCCACAAATTGTGACAAATCGACCTTAAAAGCCTCAGGATCATGGACTGAATAGGGCGAGCCGCTCAAGATGACGCCGATGACCGATTCATCGCCCACCGGGAATTTGTTGTAAGGCAGGATTTCGCAAAACGTGTCAAGTTCGCGCACACGACGGCCAATGAGCTGCGTGGTTTGCGAACCGAAATCCAGAATGATGATCTTTTGTTGCATATTCTTTGATGATAATTATTTCTGTTTCAACGCATTTCTGATGATGACTCTTGCTGGGTGACAAACTCTTCAGCTGCCGCCAGAGACTCCAATTTACCCACATCGAGGATTTTCAGATTGTCTTTCACGCAACCGTAAATGCGAGTGCGATGACAAGTCTGAAGATAAAAGTCCATGATGCCGAAACGGCGGGGGAACTGGTCCATCAGCCGGAACAACCGAGGCGAGAACGAATGAATGCCAGAGAAAGCAAACATATTCAGCACAATCTCGGTCGTTCCTCGCCAAATCTTCAATTGCAAAGCATCGGTATCAAGCGAAGCATCATCGGGATGTTTCACCCATTCAAACGGACTCCGAATCTCGCCCGTCGCCGTGTTCACCCATCCCACGAGCCGCATAGCGTTGTCAAAAAGCAGATAGCGCTGCGTAGCCCTGCGGCTGACAAGAAGCACAGCGTCTTCATCGTCAAGATGCTGACGGCGGAACCAATCGTAATCCACGTTGTCCAAAATGTCAACATTGTGAATCAATATCGGCTCCTCATCTTCGAACAAAGGGGCTGCCTTCTTCAGTCCGCCTCCCGTATCGAGCAATTCATCGCTCTCGTCGCTGATGCTGACAAGTCGCTGATAATCAACATTCTGCGCCACATGATCCTTGATGAGCTCTGCAAAATGATGTACGTTGACCACCAAACGGCTGTATCCCTGACCGCGAAGCCGCTGGATAGTGCGGTCGAGCAAAGTCTGACCTCCCACGCTGACTAAGGCTTTGGGAATGGAATCGGTGAGCGGTTTCAGCCGCGTACCCAATCCTGCCGCAAATATCATTGCCTGTCGCATAACAATATACTAACTAGTATGACGAATCAACTATTATTCGAATTTGATGGCAAAGTTACGAAAAAACGAGTGGAAAACCAAATTTATTTGTAGTTTTCCGAATGGAAGCAACTTCCACGAAGCTCAAGACACAGAAAGAGGAAAGCAAAAGAAGGGTCTCTTTCACGAATGAATTCACTAATGGAAAACCTAAAAGAGACCTTCATTCTGTCAAAAAAATTCCGAATTTTAGCCTCAAAAACAGGCCGATTTTTGAAATGAACAAGATTTTGGTGCGAAAAACGCAAAAAATTGATGGCTTGGGAAGTTGCTGATTATCAAGAACTTCCGTTTTCTTTACATTTTCAGAGTTTTCAAAAGATGGTCTTTGGGGTTGTCACTTGTGGCTTTTGAGAGCGTCAGAGATATGGAGTGAGGCCGTCAGATGCCACAAGTGAGCGTGTCAGATGCCACATGTGACACCCTCAGAAGCCACAAGTGACAATTCCACTCACCAAAAATCGGCCAAAAAGAGCATAAAAATCACTTTTCCCCACTCTGTCTCTATCTAGATTGAACGAAAAAGTTGATAACATTTTGTCACTATTTTTCCGAATAAAAAAACTCTTCGAATTGTCATCTGGCAACAAACTGACACAAAATTTTTTAGTAATAACAGCTTTCTTCAACGACACGTAGAAATTTCATTTAGAGGGCAGAAAATGGTCAGACAAAAGTGGGGGCGCTCCGTTTTCCGAAGCGCCCCCAATCCTATTGAAAGTGTGTCAGCGATTACTTCTGAATGAACTTCTTGCCGTCCTGGATGTAGATGCCCTTAGTGGGGTTAGTCACCTTGCGGCCCATCAGGTCGTAAATAACACCATTAGCCTTCTTGTTGTTCACAACATTGCTGATTCCAGCAAGTTCAGCCTGATAAGCCTCATAATCCTTAGCATTCATCAGCTTCAGCTTGTAGATGTAGTACCAACCACTCTGAGAAACTGCGAGCTGAGTGTCAAGAGTCTTACCATCTTCGAAGGTGATACCAGAATTAGGATCGTTCCAAACCAAGAGGTTGATCTTGTTTCCATCGATGCTCTCGTTATCGAAACGAATGCTTACACCAGTCTCCAGATCTGTGAAGTTGTAGCCTTCAGCATTTACGAATCCGCCATCATACCAGTTCAGCATTCCGCTGAAGGTGTCGACATATGTATCTTCTTCATCTTCAGACTCTTTCTGAGAGAGGAGCTTGATACCGTCCTTACCATTATCCAAGAAGCTGAAGTCGGGAAGTTCAAACGTATTCAGCATAGCTGTAGCGTCAATCGTTGTGGGCTCTTCGTCATCACCCTCGTTGACCTTCAAAGCAATCTCTTCAGGAGTTCCAAGCGTACGGTCGCTGTCTAAGACGTATTCCTCGGTGAACGAGAACTCTTCGAAGATGAAGTAGAAGGTGTTGTCTGGGCCTTCCAGAGGTACACAGTCGAAGGTAACGGTCTGGCAATCCTTAGCGCCTGACGGGATCTTCTTACCTTGTGCATCACCTAACTCAAATGTTGTCCAATCGGTTCCGAGTGGGAAATCAGACTCTGATCCAAAGGTGTTGTAATCCTTATACTTTCCAGGGCCATAGTGTGCTTGAGTTCCAAGTGCTGAAGGCTGGTCAGCCTTAGCTCTGAACTTGAACTTATATCTTTCACCTGACACCATCTTATGCAATGTAGAGACAAAGAACTGACACTGCCATCTTGCAGGAGCGCTGGTACCAACCTCTCTACCATCATTCCAATAATAGACACTCTTCGTCTTGATGTTGCCATCGTCGTCGAACTGCTCATTGCCCTCTTCGTCAAGATCAGGAACTTCCTCGATATAATAACCAGGTACAGGCACTTTCACAGCAAACACACCAGGTTCACCAGGTACCTCAACCACAGGAGCTGGCTGCTGCTGCTCACCTTCAGGTTTATTAAGATCCTGTACGGTAAAGTTGGTGCACTCGAAATCGCCCTCAGTAGGACTTGTACCAGTGATATGGTCCGCAGAATAGATACCCTTTCTCAAGAAATTAATCCAAGAAACTTCGCCATCACCTTGCTGTTTCGGGTCCTTCATCTCTAACTTGATGTTATCGAAGTAGAACACATTACCCTCAACATTGGTAGACAAGTTGAAAGCAACGCACTGGAATGCCTTTCCGTCACTTTCCTTAACATGGTCAGCAGTAACGGTAATTTCAGCCTGGAACTGCTTCCATTCTGTAGTAACAGGAATGTTACCAAACAACTGATAGTGGTTGTAGTCACCAGGTCCATAGTGTGCCTGAGACTCGATAGTGCCTTCCTTATCAGCCTTCACCCACATGGTCAAGCGAACAATCTTGTCCACGGGCATTGGCTCTGTAGCATAAATAAAGAACTGGCAGTCCCATGACGCAAGAGATGTCTGTCCACTAGGAGTGACTTTGTTCTGACACTCATCAGCCTGAGCCTCACTACGGGCAACAACCTTTGCACAACGGCTGCCATCTACTCCAAGTCCGTCAACGATGGTAGCAGTACCGCGATACTGTTCCTCGCCCACTTCTCCCTTCGGCCACTCATGTACCCAGAAGGAGTTCCAAGCATCTGCCGGAATGCCAGGATAGTCTGCATAGGCAGGTGCATCTTTCTCAAAGTCGCCATTGACGACAATGTTCTTGTACTTCTGTTGTCCGAAAGCATTTCCTACCAACAGGACAGCAGCTAATAAAGTAAAGATTTTCTTCATAAGTTAAAAAATATAGTTAATAATAGAGTTAATAATAATAATGTGTAAGGAAATCAAAGCCATTTCTGACGAAATCAACGCCATCATTTGGTGTTTTTATCATTCCATGTGCAAATTTAGCGGTTTTCATGGAAAGCGACATTTCATTTTGTAACACGAACTTTGCAAAAAGTACCATATAAATTCAAAAAAAAGAATTTGGCAAGTTTTTTAAAACAATATTATGAAATAATATATAAATTTGCATCCGAAGTGAAAATCAGTGAAAAAACCTAATAAACTTAATAAAAAAACAAAAAAAATGAAACAGAGACTATTCTCAAAACAACGGCATCATCTGGCCATTGCCGCCTCATGCTTGTTGGTAGGGAGCGTCGCTCTGCAGGGTTGTAAGGATGATGACGTCCTGACCGGACAACCCTCTTGGCTAGGCAACTCTATCTATGAGCGTTTGGAGGAAGATGGAAACTACACCACGATGTTGCGGTTGATTGACGACCTGGGGCAGCACGAGGTGCTAAGCCACACGGGTTCAAAGACTTTGTTTGCAGCCAACGATGATGCTTTCAAGACTTGGTTTGCGAACAATTCATGGGGAGTGAAGAGCTATGACAGGCTCTCCTTGTCGCAGAAGAAACTTCTGCTGAACAACTCTATGGTCAACAACGCTTACCTGATTGAGCTGTTGTCTAACGGCAGACCGCAAGGTGAGGACAACCATCCTGAGGAAGGTCGCACCATGCGCCGTGAGACTGCCGTGAGCATCTACGACTCTGTGCAAATCATGAAGCCGAGTCAGATGCCGAACACACCAGCGTGGGCAAAGTTCAAGAACAGCGGGAAAAGCATCCCCATCCTGAGGGACGCCACACCAGCTCCGATGATCCACTTCCTGCCCGCCTTCATGAAGATCAACAAATTCACCAACGACGACTTGGATGTCCTGACCAACCATCAGGCAAACGACATCAACGAGGCTTGGGTGAACGGAAAGAAGGTTGATGAGCGCGACATCACTTGTAAGAATGGTTACATTCAGAAGGTGAGTGGCGTCATCGAGTCTTCTCCCAATATGGCAGAAATCATCCATATGCACCCGAGCATGTCGAAATGGGCCGAGTTGATGGATCAATTCAGCGCACCCTATTTTAGTGCAGAAGGAAAGAGAGAGTACAACCGCCTCTACAACAATGAGGACTCCGTCTATGTGCTCCGCTATTACAGCGACTTGACAGCCAACGGCAGACTTGAAGATACTGGCGGTCTCTACAACAACACCCCAACGGGTGAAAAAGTTCGTGACTTGTTGAAATTCGATCCAGGGTGGAACCAATACATCGACGACTCTGGCGAAAACAACATGAACTATGACGCCGGCGCCCTCCTCGTTCCCTCAAACCAAGCTTTGGAGAATTGGTGGAACAAGGAAGGAATGGACCTGCAAATGGAATATGGTTATATAGACAGTATTCCTCACGAGACCATTAAGAAACTCATCCGCGTGAACATGCTGCCCATATTGACCGAAGCCGTTCCCTCGAAGTTCGACCGCGTTCTGAACGATGCCAAGAATGAGATGGGACTCACGATGGCAGATATCGATTCCGTCTATATGGGATGTAACGGTGTGGTTTATTTGACCAACCGCGTGTTCACACCTGCCGAGTTTGCTTCTGTGGCTTATCCCGCTCTGGCACACCCGTCAACCATGAACATCATCTATTGGGCTATCGACCAGTTGAACTTCCTGCCCTTCCTGCTCTCTATGGACTCGAAGTATAGCTTGATTCTTCCTTCTAACGAAGCAATGTTATGGTTTATCGACCCATCAACCTACGGTAACGAGCGTGACGGAATGGAGTCTCCGAAACTGTTGGCTTTCGAATATGACGATGTGGCTAAGACTGTGAAGGCCACCCGTTACGACTGTACCGTCGACGAGAACGGTGTGATCACCAAGGGAGACCGTGCTGCATCTGCTTCAGTTTCAGAATCTGTCGTCAGAGACTGCCTGAAGCGTCTGATGGATCAGTTGATTATCATTGGTGACATCGAAGACGGACATGAATTCTACAAGTCAAAAGGTGGCACCCCCATCCGCGTGACCAAGGATTCGGGTGGCCGTCTGGCCATTGCTGGTGGCTGGCAGATGGAACACAACAACATGGTTCTGCCTGTGAACCCCGATGAAATCTACACGAAACAGAATGGTAAGTCATACCAGCTGAACGAACAAATGCCTTTGGCTACACAAAAGAGTATTTACATGACATTACAGGAGCGCGACGAGTTCTCTGAGTTCCTGAAGCTGCTCGACCATGACGGTGCAGACATGTTAGCTTCCACTGTTTCTGGTGGTAAGTATAGCGCTGGTGTGAAGAGTCAGGGCAACAAGAACCTGCGTTTGCTTGACAACTATAATTATACCGTATATGTGCCTACGAACAATTCTATTAAAAAGTTGATAGACGATGGTCTGCTTCCAACATGGGAAGACTATGAGGAACAGACCGACTCCATTTGGGGAAGTGAGGAAGCAGCTGCTGAAGCACAGGCTAAAATCAAGGATATCATCGTGAACTTCCTGCGTAATCACATTCAAGACCATGCTGTAGCCATCAACATGGCTCCAGATAACGGTCAGTACCAGAATTCTTTCGAAACGATGAGACGTAATTTGGAAACCGGACGCTTCTACCCCCTCACTGTGAACAATGAAGGTGGCCAAATGTGGGTACAAGACCTGCTCGGCAATAAACGCAATGTCGTTAAGACCCCAGGTCTCTACAACCGTTTCTGCCGCGAATACTGGTTCAAAGAAACTGGTGAGACCTACATGGCTTCCGACGTAGTTGTCCATCAAATAGACGGTGTCCTTCTCTTCGAAAAGATGACACCTTGGAAAGAACAACTTAAAAAAGTAAGGAGGAAATAAAGTATGAGAATACTCAGATCTATCATCACCATTTTAGCGTTGATGGCAACAACTGCCATAAGCGCACAGATTACATCGGTTCACGGAACTGTAAATGACGACATGGGACCTCTTATGGGCGTCAACGTCTGTGAAATCGACGGTAACGGACGTATCATAGAGCAAACCATCACTGACCTGAACGGTAACTTCACGATGAGAGTGAAGAACGAAAAAGACAAGATCCGTTTCAGTTACGTGTCTATGAAAACCATAACACTTCCCATCAACAAGACAACTTACGACATCACCATGTCAACAGCTGTTCAAATTGATGAAGTGGTCGTCAAAGCACAAAGGCGTGTTACAGGTAATGGTCTCCCCATTCTGGAGCGAGAAATTGCCAACGCTACTCAGAGTTTCTCGATGAAAGAAGTGGAAGGTCTTTCCTTCACAACCATCGACGAAGCCATTCAGGGACGTATCGCCGGTCTTGACATCATCAGTAACTCTGGTGACCTGGGTTCAGGTACCACCATGCGTCTTCGTGGTGCAACATCACTCTCCACGCTGACAGATGCCAACCCGCTGATTGTTGTCGACGGTAATGTTCGTTCGGTAGACCTCAACAACTTCGACCTGAACTCTGCTAACAACGAGAAATTCGCTGAGTTGCTGAACATCAACCCTGAAGACATCGCTGACATCCGCGTGCTGAAGGATGCTGCCGCAACTGCCATCTATGGTTCACAAGGCGGTAACGGTGTTATCGAGTTGACAACCAAGCGTGGTGCACGTGGAAAACCCAGACTCTCTTACTCGTTGAAGTTGACTGGCACTTATCAGCCCAAGGGCTATAAGCTGCTGAATGGTGACGACTACACCATGCTTCTGAAGGAGTCGTACTTCAATCCTGAGCAGAGCGACGCAGCTTCCAACATTCCTGAATTGAATTACGACCCATCGTTCTCTGAATACGAACAGTACAACAACAACACCGACTGGCGTGACGCTGTCACACAGTGGGGTCTCCGCCAGAACCACTACCTCACCGTAGAAGGTGGTGGTGAGAAAGCACTCTTCCGTATCGGTGCTGGTTACGACCATGAGACGGGTACGATGATTGAGCAGAAACTGCAACGTTTCTCCACACGTGTCGCACTCGACTATAACATCAGTGAACGTATCCGCGTCAGCACGAACCTCGCATTGACTTATACGAAGAACGATCGTAACTCTGACGGTTTGCTTGACATCGCCATGAGAAAGATGCCAAACATGACCATCTACGAGCAGGACCCTGTAACGGGTGAGAACACTTCTGCATACTATACGATGCTGCAAAGCGGAAGTTCGGTGTTCAACAACGACCAGAAAGGTCTGGTGAACCCAGTGGCAAGTGCCAAATTGGCCAAGAACAAACAGAGTTCTTACGACATGACGCCAGAATTGGTTATCCAGTACCACCTGCTTGGTATGGACAACGACACTTGGCAGTTGAACTGGCGCGGTTCTGTCTATATGAACGTCAGCAACAACTATTCAAATCGTTATTATCCACAGGAGCTGAAGACCGTATCATGGGATCAGGGTGTGAACACGACTTCTGACAACTCTTCAAAGAGTGTGTCGTTCAACACGAAACATACACTGACCTTGATACCGGCGTTCAAGAACAAGAACCACTCCTTCATGATGTTGGGCCGCTTCGAGTTGACCAGCGGTTCTTCGACAGGCCAGAGCGAAGACAAGAAAGGTGCTCCCTCGGGCATCACAACCACTCAGGGCGGTGGACAAATCAATGGATTGAGTTCTTCGTTCAGCCAGCATCGCTCGATGTACTACACCGCCTCTGCACACTACGCCTACAAAGGACGCTACATTGCAGACGCATCGTTGCGTGCAGACGGTACCACTAAGTTTGGCCCGGGCCACCGTTGGGGTTTCTTCCCTTCTGTTTCTCTGAAATGGATTATCAGCGACGAGCCTTGGATGGAATCCACGAAGAAATGGCTGTCCATGTTTGCCGTTCGTCCCAGCTGGGGTCGCGTAGGTAACCAGCCTGGTCAGGACTATCTCTATACCTCTAAATACGGCTCTACCGACCGTTATATCGACATGCAGGCCATGAAGTCGAACAATATCCGCCTGACGAACATGAAATGGCAGATTGTGACGAGCTGGAATGGTGGTATCGATTTAGGCTTCTTGAACGATCGCCTGACATTAACCATTGAAGGATACCAGCAGACAACAACTGATATGTTGCTGAGCAACTACCGCATTCCTTCAAACTCTGGATTCTCAAATGTTGCTTATCGTAACCAAGGTAAGATGAGAAACACAGGTTGGGAGTTCCATATCAACGCAAACAGACTGATTACCGTTGGTAAGAAGTTGTGGATTGATATGAACGCCAACTTCGGTAACAACCGCAACGAGTTGCTTGAGTTGGACGACCTCACACTTGACAACTACAACTCTGTCTTTGGTTTCTCAAACGACGAAACATTGCAGCGCGTACAGCTTCACAACCCGCTGGGGGCTATCTACGGCTTCCGTTACAAGGGTGTGTACCAGTACAACTACTCTACTTTCAATCGCATGACTCCGGCAGAGCGCGCACAGTTCCTGGCTGAAGGTAAGACGGCTCCTGTAGCCCTAAATGAAGACGGTGGTCTCATCGTCAACGCCAAGGGTGAACCTGTCCGCATGATGTTCAACTACACGAACGATGCAACAGGCCGTAACTATCGTTTCAATGGTGGTGATGCCATTTATGAGGATATCAACCACGATGGTCAGATCAATGCTCTTGATATTGTTTACCTGGGTTCATCACTGCCTAAACTGACTGGTGGATTCGGATTCAACGTCAATTATGGTGACTGGAGATTATCCACACAATTCACCTATCGTTTCGGAAACAAGATTATCAACAGAGCACGTCTGCACGCAGAAGCAATGATTAATAACGACAATCAGAGCCAAGCCGTGAACTACCGTTGGAGAAAAGAGGGTGACATCACATCGATTCCTCGCGCTATGTATGGAAGCAACTCCAACTACAACACTTTGATCAGTGACCGCTTTGTTGAGGACGGTTCATATCTGCGTATGGGTTATATCCAGCTTTCTTATTCTGTCCGCAGGAAATATGCCAAAGCTCTCGGCTTGGACCGCATCAACTTGTATGCTAGCGCCAACAACCCATTCGTACTTACGAAGTACTCGGGCGTTGACCCAGACATCGCTGCAGGTGGAAACTCTCCTGCTATCGACAATGCTCAAACGCCACGCTCACGTTCTTACACTTTAGGTATCACTGTAGGGTTCTAAAAAGATACGAATATGAAAAGAATACATTATTATATAGTATGCGCTATCTGCGCAATTTGCGGTCTCTCTTCCTGCTCTGATTTCTTGGAGATTGAGCCTCAAAACGAAATTATCCTGGAGAAATTCTGGAATGAGAAGGCCGACGTAGACGCCATCGTTGCAGGCTGCTATTCTGGTCTGCAATCTGAAGCTGTCATCAAGCGAATGATGGTATGGGGTGAGTTCCGTAGCGACAATATCGGCCCAGGCAATAACGTCACATCCGATGGAAGTCTTGAAAAGATTCTCAAGGAGAACATCGATGCTAAGAACACTTATACGGATTGGTCTGGTTTCTATCAGGTCATCAACCGTTGCAACACAGTGATTAAATATGCTCCTGGTGTAGCTGCCGAAGACCCTGCATATACCGAAAGTGAGCTGCAGGCAAATATCGCCGAAATGGTAGGACTCCGCAGTCTCTGCTACTTCTATCTGATTCGTGCCTTCCGTGATGTCCCCTACTCTACTATGGCCTTTACGGATGACGACCAGACAATGGATCTGCCTGCCACCAAGTTCGATGCAGTCTTAGACTCACTCATCAATGATTTGGAGAGCGTGAAAGGCTTTGCAGTGAAACGTTATCCTGTGACCAAGCCTCTGTATCAGACGGGACGTGTCACACAAGACTTCATCCACGCTTTGCTTTGCGAGCTCTATCTCTGGAAGAAGGACTACCAGAACTGTATCCGCTATGCAGACCTGGTAATTGATTCCAAGAAGTTGATAGCAGAAGAGAATCGTAAGCAACAAAAATCGTCTACCATTATTCAGAACAATGACATTGTTGAGAAGTTCAATGGTTTCCCACTGGTAAGCAATTCGACATCAAGTGGTTATTATGGCGATGCATACGAAATTCTTTTTGGTAGAGACAGAACTAATCAAGATGAGGTTAACCAAGAGATTATCTTCCAGTTGATATTCGATGATAACACTGGAGATCCAGGCAGTGGTATAGCTAACGGAGCCGTTAACTCCTTCTACGGCAATTCCTCAGCTTCCGTTGGATTGGTAGCTCCGTCGGATTACATCTATTCTCAGATTGAAAGTACCGGACAGGACCGCAAGGTTTATGCATACCGCAATAAGATGTTGGATTCCCGCATTTATACAAATTGTGTATACAATGGAAGTTCAACCAGCAGCAGCAACAATGCTATTCACAAGTTTACGACGAGCTCGATTAACATCGAAGCTGCAGCCGGCGCCACTCCAGCAGCAACCTACAGTACACGCTATACGCAGAACCGTAACGGATCCAACTGGATTATCTATCGCTTAACTGACATTATGCTGCTCAAGGCTGAGGCTTTGACACAATTGATTAGCGATGGAGCCGATGACGCAGAACCCAGCGAAAACACAAAGGCTATTCTTGACAGAGCCTTTACCCTTGTCAATGCGGTCAACAAACGGTCTCTCTGCCAGAGTCAGCTTGCTGACACACTCCGCAGAAGCGACTATAGCAACAAGGGCGATATGGAAGCTTTGGTTCTTCAGGAGCGCCAACGCGAACTGATGTTCGAAGGCAAACGCTGGTTCGACCTCGTCCGTCTCTCTCAACGTAATGGCAACACCCAGACCCTAGTTGCAGCTGCTTTGCAGAAAGCCACCACTGGTGCTGGACTGATTAGCAATCATCTGGCCAAAATGGATGCCATCTATTGGCCATACAACCTAGACGAGATGAAGGTCAACTTGAATCTTGTGCAGAATCCTGCTTTCGGCAGTGGCGAAGACGAGAGTTACCAAAAGACAACTAAAAAATAAAGAACGATATGAGACTTAAGAATATATATAAAGGATTCGTGGGAACGCTGCTTGTCATGCTTACTCCCACGCTGATGCTGACCAGTTGTTCCGATGAGCCAGACAGTCAGTACTTCTACACCTTCACGGGTGAGATGATGAGCGACTGGCTGAAAAGTTCGGAGCGTCCGCAGTACAGTGAATTTGCAGAAATCGTAGAAAGAGCTGGCTTAATGGACCTGCTTTCCACCTACGGACACTATACCTGCTTTGCTCCATCAAACGAAGCTGTTGACAAATTCTTAAAGGGTCGTGGCCTCAGCAGCGTCTCCCAGTTGAGTGACGCCGACTGCGATACCATTGCCCGTACACACTTGGTGTCTTATATGTACACCACCTATGACATGATTGGTCACAAACTGCCGACGGTGAACATGCTGAACCGTTATTTGGCAACCGAACCTGGTTTCGACAACGACAGTAACGCTGTTATCTTCTTGGAAAAACAGGCACATATCTACTTTGACCTGAAGGACGACTCGGTTGAGAATGGTATTGTGCAGCCCATTGACATGGTGATTGAGAAGTCGAACAGCTATATCACTGACTTGATGCGCGAGAATCCCAAAATCAGCACCTTCTACAATGCTTTGAAGGCTACTGGTGTCATCAACGACGTGATGCTGGTTGAAGATGAAAACTATAATCCTAAGGATCACGAACCGTATTACATGACCTCTGGTGATGCTGAATCAGATAAGAGAAGGTATGATGCACCTGACACCAAGAAATACGGTTACACGTTCTTCATTGAGCCCGACGAATTGTTGGAGTCTAAGTACGGCATCAAGAAGGGTGACCTTCGCGCTCTTTACGATTTGGCTTGCGAAATCTACGACCAGGTTTATCCTCAGGACGTGAATGCACCCGGCCACAGTTTTGAGAACCTCACAGACAGTGTCAATCCTCTGCACCGCTTTGTCCAATACCACATTCTGAACATGATTGCTGCTGGTGCTGATGACCTCACTCCCCAGGAGATTCCCAACAAGCCTCCCTTCGATGGTGCTATTGGTATTGATGAGACTCTTGTCAATCCCTGCGACTGGCATTACACCCTTCTGCCTCACACAATGATTAAGGTGGACAAGGTTACTGTCAGCAAATACCTGGGCGGATGCAAGAAAGGACAGCGCTACATCAACAGACGTTACGATGCCAAGTATAATTTCATTGGACAGCGTATCGAGCCTAATGATGATGAGTACGATCACGATGGTATCAACGGCCACTACTTCTATGTTGACGACATCGTAGCCTTCACCAAGAATGTCCAGGACATTATCCACAATGTGCGTATCCGCATGGACTTCAACACCGTTTTCCCAGAGTTCATCACCAACGGTCTGCGCATCTTAGGTGATCCCTTCCAACAGAGGAGCACTGAAGACAAATACGGTCGTAACTGGTATTTCCCCGATGGTTATCTCGATGGTGTAACATCCACCAACTGTAAATTAACTTGGAGAAGACCTATTAGCTGGGCTGATATTTACATGTGGGATGAGTTCAACCTCACAGGAAACTACGACATCACTTTCCGCCTGCCGCCAGTACCATTTGACGGTGAGTGGCAAGTACGTCTTGGCTACACACAACAGAACAGCCGTGGTGTTGCACAAATCTATATCGACAACATACCACAAGGTATTCCTCTGGATATGACCATCAAGCTGGACGATGACTACTACATCGGTGAAGATTTCATTGATAACATCGATGATTACGACAACATGGCTCCTGAGGAGAAAGCCGAGTATTACAAGAGCTTGAAGAACCTCGGTGTTTATCCTCACCCACGCTCTTTGTTCTGCGACAATGGCGGACAGGGTAGCAAGGCCTACAACATCACGTATAATATCGGTATACGTCGTATCATCAGCCAGTCGTATCTTGATTCTACCAAAGACCATTACATGAGAATCAGGGTGGCCTCCGATGGTAAGCAAGGTAATAACAACGAGTTTGCACTCGACTTCCTGGAGCTGGTACCAAAGAGCGTCTATGGCGCTGACGGTGAAGGCGAAATGGAGGACGACCTCTAATTAATTGAAAATTCATAATTGACAATGATGAAAAGATATAGTATATATAATAAGGTGTTAGGGCTGGCACTTGCCGCCCTCACCTTCACGGCCTGTACTGACACATGGGATGACCACTACTCCACCGAAGGTGAAGGTATGAACGATGCTTCGCTTTGGCAGGCCATCACACAAAACAGAAACCTCAGCAACTTCGCCAAGGTTGTGCAGGCCTGTGGCTATGACAAAGCTCTGAACAGCAGCCAGGTGTTCACCGTTTTCGCACCCACAAATGACAATTTCTCTGCTCAGGAAGCCGATGAGCTCATCGCCGCCTATAACGCAGAAAAGGGAAAGGTGAATGAGGACGACAACACGATTATCAAAGAGTTTATACAGAACCACATTGCAATGTATAACCACTCTTTAACAGATAATAGCAACGACTCTCTGGTGATGATGAACGGTAAATATGCCAAGTTGGCTCCCGGAACTTTCAGCGGCAGTAAAATGCTGACAACCAACCAGCATTACAGCAATGGTATTCTCTTCACCATCGACGGAAAAGCAAAGTACTTCCCCAATGTGTTTGAGTATCTTCGCAAAGATGCCGACCTCGACAGCGTGAGAAGCTTCTTCTACAACCCACGCTTTTACAGGAGAGAGTTCATTCCCGAAAGAAGTGTCGCTGGTGGCCTGATTGATGGTAAGACATTCTATCTCGACTCTGTATTTGTACAGCAGAACGACCTGTTCAACTACAATTTCTTGGAAGCTGAATTGAACGATGAGGACAGTACTTACTGGATGGTTGCTCCGACAAATAAGGAGTGGCAAAGACTCATTGAGGAGTATCAACCCTATTTCAATTACGATGACCAAGTAAGATTCCGCGACTCACTGGCTTACACCAATGCACGTTTGGCTATCATGGCTGGTACCACCTTCAGCCGCACGTTAAACACCGATGCTCATCTGACGGACTCAGCCCTCTCGACTATTGCCATTGAGAGATATGAGAGCAGAAAGTACAATTGGGGTGACAACAACCTCCACTATTACCAGTTTGGCGGTCGTTCCAACGTGAACACCCAAAAGCCTTACGGTAGTGAAGGTATATTCAACGGAACAGATAACATTGAGTGTTCGAATGGCCAAGTCATGAAAACTGACAATTGGAAAATCAACAAATTAAACACGTTCTATCAGTGGATTATCATCGAAGCTGAAGAGCAAGGAGTCATCCAAGAAGTCAGTAAAGCCGAGAATACTCTCACCAAAGAAATGGAGCCGACCATCTCTCCTGTCACACGCAGAATCATGAACAACAACCGATTCTACGGTAAGGTATGGAACGATGCTTTCGTTGAGTTTGAACAGAACAAGCAGACTCTTAACCACACCGTTCTCTTCAACATCAGAAACGTGCTTTCCAATATTGGATACGACATCTATCTCGTAACAGCTCCTGCCTTGGCTAACGATAGTAACGCTACAGAAGTCCAGCGTCTGCCAATGAAACTGAAGTGTTCCATCAATTACCACAATCAAGAGGGTGAATCACAAAAGGAACTGCTTCAGAACAACATTATCACAACTCCAGACGAGATTAACTATTTGTTGCTTGCAGAAGACTATAAGTTCCCATGTGGCACATTTGGGTTGACTGAGGCTGAACCACAAATCAGCTTGTTGGTAGAAACCAACGTTACTCCTAGAGAGCAGAGTATCAAGAAATATACTCGTACGATGATGATTGACTGTATCATGCTTGTCCCCCACGGCATCTCTATTGTCGATGAGGAAAGATTCACAGTCAGTCCCCATGGCGATGGTGATACCTATTACTGGTTGAAGAAGTAAGGATTTAGTTATAAATAAGAACTATAAGAATATGAAGAAATATATAATATTTGGACTAACACTGCTGATGGCCTTTCCTTTAAGTGTTGTGGCCCAGGACGAGGATACCGAGGAAGAAAGCCTCATTGAAACCCTTGCCCGCAAACTGACACCTAAGCAAAAGCAGTATCCTACGAGAGAAATACGCGGACGCGTCGTCAATGCCACTACGGGGCAACCTATTGCAGGAACAATTGTCAGTGCTGATAACATTGAGGGTTACAGTACACTGACAAAGGAAGATGGTACGTTCAGCTTAAAGGTACCGACGTTCACGACATCGGTATACATCAATATGCCAGATTTCAACCCCGCACGTCTGGGTCTGCAAGCTACTGAGATACAGCAAGAGGTGAAACTCTATCCACAGACTTTCTCAAAAGACTACGAGAAGCAGATCAATGTGCGTAACGACTATTCAGCCGATGATTTCGCTTACACCAACTCTGTCAACATCAAGGATGAGGTTCAGAAGCAACTTGGCGCTCAAGTTTACACCATTGCAAGAAATGGCACGCCTGGTATCGGCAATGTGATGTTCGTACAAGGTTTGAACTCACTGAATGTCAATGCACAGCCTCTGATTGTTGTTGATGATGTCATCATCGACCAGCAGTACGGACGCACCATGCTTCATGATGGATTCTTCAACGACGTGCTGTCAACCATCAATCCTAATGACATTGACAAGGTGACTGTCATGCGAAATGGAACAGCCCTCTACGGTGCCAAGGGTGCCAACGGCGTCATTCTTATCCAGACACGCCGTAGCAAATCAATGGCTACCCGTATTACGGCTAACGTTTCTGCAGGAGTTGTCTTTGAACCGAAGTTCATCTCTGTTATGGATGCAGAACAATACAGAAGTTACGCTTCCGAGTTGCTGAAAACAACCAATACCCGTAACCGCACCTTCAAGTTCCTGAAAGAAGATCCTGAGTACTACTATTACACCCAGTACCACCAGCAAACCGACTGGAAAGACTACGTGTATCATACAGCCATGACTCAGAATTATGGTATTAACATTGAAGGTGGTGATAACGTAGCCGACTATAACCTTTCTGTAGGTTATGTAAATCAGCAGAGCACACTGAAATACAATGGCATGGGCAGATTGAACATCCGTTTCAACACCGACATCTCACTCAGTGAGCGCTTTGGTATCCGCTTCGACGCCTCTTTCGGCAATATCACCCGTAACATCCGTAACGATGGTGCACCTGCAGGATATGACGAAGGCACTCCCACCGCCCCTGGATTCCTGGCTTATGTCAAGAGCCCGTTCTTGAGCCCTTATAGCTATGGACGCGGAAGACTCTCTGAAACCCACTTCGACATCGACGAAGAATCTTACCTTTCGGAGGCATTGGCCAATTATAAGAACTATAACTGGCAGTTAGGAAACCCCGCAGCTATCAACGAGTATGGTGAGGCTGAGAATAAGAACCGCTTCGAAAACTCAATGCTGAACCTGACAGTGACTCCCAAATATCGTTTCAGCCGTAACCTGACGCTTTCCGAGCACTTCAGCTACAATTTGGTTAACACCAACGAGACCTTCTATATTCCTGTCAACGGAACACCGAGCTATTATGTAAGCAGCATTGGTGCATATATGCAGAATGAAGTGCGCTCGCTGGCTTCCAAGCAGAACTCCGTGTTGAGTGACACCCGCTTGGATTGGAGCAACCGTTACAACGCTCATTTCATCCATCTCTTCGGTGGCGCCCGCATCAATTGGGAAAGCTATTCTATGACCTCACTATTAGGATACAATACAGGTAACGACAAACAGCCGTTCTTGAAAAAGGAATTGGCTAACACCAACGATTTCGGCACCAGCGACAACTGGAACTCATTAGCATGGTATGCACAGGCCGAATACGACTTCTTAGGCCGTTACTTCTTGCAGGCTAACCTGACTGTTGAAGGTTCATCCCGTTTCGGTAGCGATGGCGGTAACATCCGTATGTTTGATGCAGCATGGGGTGTCTTCCCAAGCGTACAGGCATCATGGGTTATCACCAACGAGCCTTGGATGGCAAAGATCAAGCCCATCAATTCTTTGCGTCTGACCGCAGGATTCGATGTCAGTGGTAACGACGATATCGACTACTATGCTGCTCGCAGCTATTTCAGCGCATCACAATTCTTGAACACCATCGCAGGTCTGTCCTTCGACGGTATCGGTAACACGAAGATCCAGTGGGAGACCACTCGCCGCTTCAATGTCGGTTTGGAGTCAAACCTCTTCGACAACCGCGTGAGCCTCAGCATGAACTACTTCCGTTCTAACACGGATAACCTGCTGACCCGCCAGTCGTTGGGTTATCTTAGCGGTCTTAAAGAAAACTGGACTAATGATGGTAAACTGAAGAACCAAGGTTTCGATGTCACTGCAGCCGTCAAGGTTCTTGCTCTGAAGAACTTGCAATGGGAAGTTGGTGCCAGTGTTGGTCACTACAAGAACGAAATCACCCAACTGCCTGCTGGCCAGAACTTCATCGACAACGAAATCTACGGTGCCACCATCCGTACACAAGTCGGACAGAGCGCCAACCAGTTCTATGGTTACAAGACTCTCGGTGTCTTCTCGTCAGCTGCTGAAGCAGATGCTGCAGGTCTCTTCATCCTTGGAGAGAACGGTATTGACCGCACCTATTACAAAGCTGGTGACATGCACTTTGCCGACCTGAACGGTGACCATCAAATTACAGAGGCCGACCGTTTGTTCATCGGTGACCCCAACCCAGACATCTATGGTAACATCTTCACGGGAATCACCTACAAGCACCTCAAGCTTGACTTGCGGTTCAACTACTCTTTGGGTAACGATGTCTACAACTACCAACGTTCGCAATTGGAGGGCGGAAGCCGCTTCATGAACCAGTCGACAACAATGGTTCGCCGTTGGCAGGTTGAAGGACAGCATACCGATGTGCCCCAAATCACCTTCCAGGATCCTCTCGGAAACTCACGTTTCAGCGACCGTTGGATTGAGGATGGCAGCTATCTCCGCCTGAAGAGCGCAACCTTGAGCTACGACTTGCCTTTGAACAGTGAGTACCTGCAAGGTCTGCAATTCTGGGTACAAGCCAACAATTTGTTCACACTGACCAAATATCTCGGTAGCGATCCCGAATTCACCATGACCTCCAGCGTCCTCGGACAGGGTATCGACCTCGGACAGCTCAGCCAGAGCCGTTCAATTGTGGCTGGTATCAAGATTAAACTGTAATTAATAATCAAGAATCAACAATTAAGAATTATGATTACTAAGATATATAAATACATCCTCGGTATCAGCGTCATCTGCGGAATGGCTTCCTGCTCGGATTTCTTCGACCAGCAGTCAGAACACGTTGTCTTCGCTGAGAAAGACCATCTGAACAATGCCACTGACTCTATCTATAGCGTCATCGGCATCCTCAACAAACTACAGGCCATCGGAGACCGTACCATCTTGTTAGGAGAGGTACGTGGAGATCTCGTAGACATCACCAATTCAGCCAATAGCGACCTGCGCGACATGGCAACGTTCAACATTAGTGACGAAAACCGTTATAATCAGCCACGCGACTACTATGCGGTCATCAACAACTGCAACTATTTCATTGCAAAAGTTGACACCTCATTGAAGAACAACCGAAACGAGTATATCTTCATGAAAGAGTATACCGCTGTGAAGGCCATCCGTGCATGGACCTATCTGCAATTGGTTCTGAACTATGGCAAGGTGCCTTTTGTTACGGAGCCTATCCTGACCAAACTGGATGCAGAAAAGGATTATCCGCGCTACGACTTGCAAGCTGTTTGCGAGTACTTCATCAACGATCTCGCTCCCCTGACAGATCGCTGGGCTAATGAATATCCTGGCTATGGAACAATCAGAGACTTAGCTAATGGTGCTTCAAGGCTTCTCTATTTCCCAGTGAACGTTGTTCTTGGCGACTTGAATCTCTGGTTAGCCAGCACCACAGGCAATAAGTCAACCTATCGTGAAGCCGCCATACGCTACTACAAGTACATCAGCGAGCGCAATGGCCAGAACTCCTCCTACCCCATCGGAATCACATATAACGCTTGGGTACCTGGCTCAACCACCTGGAATTCGTTCAGGTCTAGCCAGTCTGGAAGTCTCACTACCGAGACCTACGCCACGAATTCAGAACTCATCACTATCATTGCCGGTGACTCCATCCCCGCTGAGGGTAATTACAGCCAGTTGCGCAACCTCTTCTATTCTAACATGGATAACGAATATCGGGTGAGCATCGTTCCGTCAAACAACATGTTCAACCTCTCAGAGAGTCAAGCTAACTGCTGTTTGGGAACAACAGGTGCGACAACCTACTATGCACCCGAAGGACTGTCCGAGCATCTGTCTGGTGACCTTCGCCTTTACAACTGGTATAGCTATGGCACAACAACCGACCGCCTCACTGGAGATCGTATTGAAACTTCGTACATTGAGAAGTACACTTCGCAGCATGTTCATATCTATCGCCGTGCAATGGTCTACCTGCGTTTGGCCGAGGCCTTGAATGGTGCAGGATTCCCCCGCGCAGCCTTCAGCATGTTGTCGACAGGTCTGAACAACCAGGTTCTGCGTGAAGCTGTATATCCCTACTGCTCAGAGAGCGACTCCGCATGGATTAGCCAAATTGACTTCCCCGAGGAGCGTTACGTCATCTATACCGCCCAAGCATTTGCCACTGGACGTTATACGGGAAGTACAGAGCCCAATACCATGGGCCTTCACACCCGTGGTTCTGGCTGGACGCCAATGAACGAGTTCTATGTGCTGCCTGAAGCTCCCAAGCCAGTAGTCGAGGAGCCTGAGGAAGGCGAAGAAGGCGAGGGTGAAGGCGAAGGCGAAGAAGAGATCATCATCATTGAGAAAGACACGCCTGAACTTACCCAAAAGCAAATGGCCTTTGTCGATAGTCTGCTGCTCAATGAATGCGGTTTGGAATTGGCCTTCGAAGGCACACGTTTCTACGACATCATGCGCTTCGCTTACCGTCAGCCAAATCCTGGGCAGTTCCTTGCCGAGAAGATTTATGCACGTCGTGGTAAGGAGAATAGCGCAGCTATGCGCAGTGAGATTAAGAAAGACCTCTCAGACCAGCGCAATTGGTATCTCAATTGGAATGGCCAGATAGGCTTCTAATAATTGACGAATAAAAATAGTCGTCACTCCATCAAATACTGACAGCAGTATACGAAAGGAGTGACGACTATTTTTTTGTGCTTTTTTATTTTGCTTCAAGCGTTTGGGTGATGTTCTGTTCACGATGGCAGATACGCACTTCCACACCGAATTTCTCATGAATGTGCTCTGCCAGATGCTGTGCGCTATAGACACTACGATGCTGTCCGCCAGTGCAGCCAAACGAGAACATCAGCGATGTGAAGCCACGTTGGATGTAGCGGGCCACATGAACATCAGCCAACTCATAGACATTATCCAAGAATGTCAGTATCTCGCCATCGTCCTCCAAGAAACGGATGACAGGTTCATCGAGCCCCGTTAGCTTTTTGTAAGGTTCATAGCGCCCTGGATTGTGCGTCGAACGGCAGTCAAACACGTACCCTCCCCCATTTCCGCTCTCGTCTTCAGGAATCCCCTTACGATAAGAGAAGCTATACACCCGCACCACCAACGGGCCCTTGCCGTCGTATTTTGAAAAAGTTGCAGGTCCGTCTTGAGGATGCGTCTTATAGATATTCGAGTCTGTGGTCTTATAGCCGTCAGCCCTGTTGATGGCAGGTTCTTCAATATGCGCAAACTGCGGCAACTCCGTCAGTCGTTTGAGCATATCCATCATGTAAGGATAAGGGAATATGTCAGGATTCATCTGCAAAAGACCTCGCAGATTGTCCATCGCAGGAGGAATGCTGTCGAGGAAGTGTTTTTTGCGCTCGAAATACCCTCTGAAGCCGTATGCACCCAACACTTGCAAGATGCGGAACAAGACAAACAGACTCAAACGTCCCACGAAATGGCGTTCAGATGGAACTTCAGTATAGTTCTTCAGCGAATCATAATACTCATAAATCAATTCGCGGCGTAGTTTTTGGGGATATTTGGCTGATGCCTGCCATAAGAAAGACGCCAAGTCATAATAGAAAGGACCGCGCCGTCCACCTTGATAATCAATGAAGAAAGGTTCAAGACGCTGCCCGTCAGCTGTCGGAACCAGCATCACGTTGCGTGCCTGAAAATCACGATAAAGGAAACTCTCGCTCTTTTCTGCCGTAAGGTCCTTGGCGAACATTCTGAAGTTGGCCTCCAGTTTGAGCTCATGGAAATCCAATTCTGTGGCTTTCAAGAAGCAGTATTTGAAATAGTTCAAATCGAAAAGCACGCCATCTTGGTCGAACTCTGGTTGCGGGTAACAATTCTCCCACTCCAATCCACGTGCCCCACGAATCTGGATGTTGGGCAAGGCCCTGATGGTGTCTACCAACAATTGCTTTTCCCTTTGATTATATCGACCGCCAGCCTCGCGTCCACCTCGAATGGCATCGAAAAGAGACAATGCGCCCAAGTCTGTTTGAAGATACCTGACCTCGTCGTTGCTGACTGCCAATATCTCGGGAACAGGCAACTGACGTTGAGTGAAGTGGTGTGTCAGATAAATGAATGCATGATTCTCGTCGCGACTCGTACCCACCACACCAATCACAGTGGCAGGAACACCATTGTCCTCTTGTGCAGCAATGCTGTCCGAGCTGTAAAAACGATAATATTCGCGATTACTACCAGCGCCAGCCAGACGTTCCACACGAGCAGGCTCAGCCCCACTCCAATTGCGATAAAGTTCAATGAGTTGTTTCATGACTGCAAAGATAATAATTAAAATGGAGATAACAAAAAAAATCGGATGTCTCACGACAACCGATTTTCAAAAACAAACTACTTAAAAACTAATCTACTAAAACAAATCAAAAAATATCTCTTTCGGAGTCGCTTTACATACGAAACATCCGATATTCTTCTAATTTCGTTACAAAGGTAGACATTTTCTCATAATTGAGCAAATATTTTCATCTATTTTTTTACAAATCCGTAGTAAAACATGAAAAAAATGGGAATGGCTGATTTCGCCACCCCCATTTTGCTTTGTATAGTTTGCAATTCAGCCACTTAACGGCTTACATCATGCCACCCATTCCTGGTGCACCGCCCATCGGCATAGCAGGCTCCTTCTCGGGCTTGTCAACGATGAGGCATTCGGTGGTGAGGAACATGCCTGCAATCGAAGCGGCATTCTCAAGAGCCACACGGGCAACCTTTGCCGGATCAATCACACCAGCCTCACGCAGGTCTTCATATTTGTCGAGACGGGCATTGTAACCGAAGTCACGCTTACCCTCGCGCACCTTCTGAACGACCACAGCACCTTCGCCACCGCCGTTGATGGCAATCTGGCGAAGCGGCTCTTCGATGGCACGCTCAACGATGTTGATACCAGTCTGCTCGTCAGCATTGTCACCCTTCAGGCCGGCCAAGGCTTCGATGGCACGGATGTAGGTTGTACCACCACCAGCTACAACGCCTTCCTCGATGGCTGCACGAGTAGCGCAGAGTGCATCGTCAACGCGGTCTTTCTTCTCCTTCATTTCCACCTCAGAGTTAGCACCGACATAAAGCACTGCCACACCACCTGCCAATTTGGCGAGACGCTCCTGCAGTTTCTCCTTGTCGTACTGACTCTTCGTATTCTGAATCTCGTTCTTAATCTGAGCCACACGGTCCTTGATGGCCTCCTTCTGACCAGCACCATTGACGATAGTCGTGTTGTCCTTGTCAACAGTCACTTTGTCACAAGTACCCAACATCTCGAGCGTAGCCTGCTCCAGCTTCAAACCTTTCTCCTCGCTGATAACAGTACCACCAGTCAGCACGGCAATGTCTTCGAGCATAGCCTTGCGGCGGTCGCCAAAGCCAGGAGCCTTCACGGCGCAAATCTTCAAACCACCGCGTAGACGGTTCACCACGAGTGTGGTAAGAGCCTCAGAGTCCACATCCTCAGCAATCACAAGCAACGGACGTCCGCTCTCGGCTGCAGGCTGCAGAATAGGCAGAAAATCCTTGATGTTAGAAATCTTCTTGTCGTAAATCAGGATATACGGATTCTCCATCAATCGCTCCATCTTGTCACAATCATATTTGAAGAAAATATAAAGATATTCAAAGCAATACAACAAACCTAAAATCACCAAGATTCCTTC
>ODAI013717274.1_pt1 | contig 25738 bp, 15 predicted proteins | sample 1539321 | NCBI WGS metagenome assembly ODAI01 (sample SAMN02144231, study PRJEB22623) | gut metagenome | biome: sheep rumen | host: Ovis aries | place: New Zealand
AGATAGACACGGGTCGGTATAGCCGTGTGTGTCCGAAAAAATCAATATCCGTTTCATAACATTCTCCTTTGCATTACTATAACATACCAAACCGCCAATGTCAAAAGAAACTGTATTTGTCGAACGTTTTTTATGATTTGACAACCGTTTTTGACAAAAAGCGCGCCGCGGTGGTGGTATAATTTATCCGCTATACGTAATGGAGGAAAATAAAATGAATTTGCCTGAGATAAATAACAGATTGACTGTGGACAACCTTCGCGCGCCTAATTGGCGGGACGCGCTTATTTGCGGTATGCTTTTTCTTGCCTCGCGCGCGCAGGTACTCGGTATGTTTCCGTTTGGCCCCGCGTTTTTTGCGGCGTGCTTCGACAAAAGCATAGCGTATCTTGGCGTAGCGTCAATGGCTCTTGCGCTCATAACAGGCGGAGCGAGTATGGTTATAGTAAAATACCTCACGTCCGCGCTCGTTTTCTGGATATATTCGCGCGTGGTCAAAAAGAATTCGGTCGTGCTTGATTCTGTGGCGGCAGGCGGTTCTCTTCTTTTGGGCGGACTTATGTTTATGCTATACCGCTTTGACGGTATTTTTGACCTTTTGCTTTTGGTGGTTGAGTCAGTTATAGCAGGTATGATGTACATAATATTTAAAAAGGCGGAGGGCTTTATGGCAAGCCGCAAAACGCGTATGCGAGCGGCTCAGGACGAAATAATCAGTATTGCCGTAAGCGCGGGCGTGCTTATAACCGGTCTTGGCGGAATAGCCATACCGCCGGGGATTGGGATTGCGGATGTGTTGAGTGTGTATGCGGTGCTGTGCATAGCGTATCACACGTCACTCACCGCCGCCGGAAGCGGAGGTTTAAGCATAGGCTTCCTCGCCTCAATGTCCTATCCGTCAGCGGTGGTTACAATGGGTATCTTCGGCATAAGCGCGCTGTTTGCAAATCTTTTAAAGGGCTTCGGCAGGTTTGGCGTAGCGCTCGGCTTTTTAGCGGGCGGCTCAATCGCGCTTTTGTATGCCGGAAATACCTTTGACCTGCCCGTATCTATTCTTGAAATTTCTCTCGGCGCGTCCTTTTTTGCGCTTACACCCAAGAAAATACACGATATGATCGGAACGCTTTTTACGCGTTCAATAAAGCTTGAATCGCTCGACGCCGATGTGCGCGTAAGGGAATACCTCACAATGCGTCTTGAAAAAACAGCCGAGGCGTTTAAAAGCCTTGAAGAATGCTTTGCAGCCGTATCTCAAAAGCGGCTAAAGGCATACAACAAGGAGGTCGGCGCGCTCTTTGACGAAACGGCGGACCGCGTCTGCGACGGCTGCCCGAACGCGGTAAAGTGCTGGCAGAAGGATTTTGCGAGGACGTACAAAAACATAATGCTGCTTTTAAGCACAATCGAGGAAAAAGGCATACTTACGCTTGACAACGTGCCGCCCGCGTTCCGTGAACGGTGTATACGCACGGAGCTTTTTGTCGTGGAGTTTAACCACGTTTACGAGCTTTATAAAAAGCAGCTTATCCGCGTGGGTGAAGCGGCTGTGTCGCGCGACCTGGTTGCAAGGCAGTACCGCGAAGTTGCCGCGCTTATGGACGAAATGGCGGGGAGAATAACCGAGGGCTTTGAATTTAAGGAAAGCGCGGAAAATGAGATAGCCAACGAGCTTGTGAAGTACGATATTACCGCGTTTGAGATCAGCGTTGTCGAGGGCGCAAACGGCAGGGTAGAGGTTTATTTGCGCGTGAATAAGCCGTCGGAAAGGCAGAAAATCATATCCGTATTGGAGGAGGTTCTCGAAACACCGATGGAGTATGACGAGGAAGGCTCCGATGCGGCAATGCGCTTTGTGTCCCGCGCGAAGTACAGCGTAGATATTGCGATACGACAGACGCGCCGTGACTTTTCGGACGTGTCGGGCGACGGTGCGGACAGCTTTATGTCGGAGGATTACAAATACTATATCGTTATAGCCGACGGTATGGGCAGCGGCAAGCTGGCTATGTCGGAAAGCCATATGACTCTGCGGCTTCTTCGCGAATTTTTAATGTCGGGTTTTGCGGTAAAAACCGCACTTGATATGATAAACTCTGCGTTGTGCCTGAAACTTGATTATGAAAGCTTCTCAACCATTGACCTGCTCTCCATTGACCTTATGACCGGCATTTGCGAGTTCTACAAAATAGGAAGCGCGGAAAGCGTAATACTTCACGGCGCAAATGTGGAAACGATATTCTCCGTATCGCTGCCGGTCGGAATTTCGGAGGGCATACACGCGGAGAGTCAAACCAAAAAACTCGGTGACGGCGACACAATACTGATGATGACGGACGGTGTAAGCGAGGCAGGCTTCGGCACGGCGCGTACAGACTGGATAAAGAAGGAGATACAAAAGCCGTTTGATGTGATGGATGAGATGGCGGAGGCCGTTATGGAAACGGCAGTAAAGAAAAGCCGCGGCACGATAGCCGATGATATGACCGTTGCGGCGGTGCGTCTTGTGGAAAACTAAGCATTGACAAACAAAATAAACCGTGATATAATACACCCCGAACTTAATATAAAGGCAATGAAAAGACAAAGTAGCATATGTTTCGCCAGAGAGAGAGCGTAGGTTAATGAGCTGAAAGCCGGCGCGGTAAGAGCATATTGTGAAATTTCATCTTGGAGCTTTGCGGGTGAAAATAAGTAGTCCGTGACGGGTTGCGCCGTTATACGTTAAAGAGTGCCGCGCCAAGGCGCGGAAGTCGGGTGGTACCGCGGAGTCAGAGATTACACGCTTCGTCCTGTGACCGTAAGGTTATAGACGAAGTGTTTTTAATTGCAAAGAAAGGACTGTAAAAATGAAACAGAAGCTTGAAGAAATCAAGGCTGCGGCCATAAGTGTGCTGCAAAGTGCGTCTGACATTGACGCGTTAGAGGAAGCGAGAATAAAGTTCCTCGGTAAAAAAGGCGAGCTGACCGCCGTATTAAAGGGTATGGGCGCGCTTAGCGCCGAGGAACGCCCGAAGATAGGCGCGCTTGCGAACGAGATACGCGCACAGGTGGAAGGACAGATTGAAAGCAAAAAGGCAGAAATCGCGGCAAAGCTGGAAGAAGCAAAGCTCGCGGCAGAGGTAATAGATGTTACTATGCCGGGAAAGAAACAGGAGCGCGGAGAGCTGCACCCCTTAACAAAGGTTATGAACAACATCAAGGACACCTTTATCGGTATGGGCTTTGAGATTGCGGACGGTCCGGAGGTTGAGCTTGACTACTACAATTTTGAAGCGCTTAACATCCCCCCGAACCACCCTGCAAGAGATACGCAGGACACCTTCTATATCTCGGATAATGTAGTTTTAAGAACTCAGACCTCGGGTATGCAGGTACGAGTTATGGAAAAGACCAAGCCGCCGATAAGAATTATCGCACCGGGCAAGGTTTACAGAAGCGACGCGGTTGACGCGACACATTCGCCGGTGTTCCACCAGATTGAGGGACTTGTAGTTGACAAGGGCGTTACAATGGCGGATTTAAAGGGTACACTTGAAATGTTTATACATCGTCTTTACGGCAACGAAACAAAGGTACGCTTCCGTCCGCACCACTTCCCGTTCACGGAGCCCTCGGCAGAGCTTGATATTTCGTGCTTCAAGTGCGGCGGCAAGGGCTGCGGTATGTGCAAGGGCGAGGGCTGGATCGAGATTTTGGGCTGCGGTATGGTACACCCGAAGGTACTCGCAAACTGCGGTATTGACCCCGAGGTTTACTCGGGCTTCGCGTTCGGTATCGGACTTGAAAGAATTGCAATGGGTAAGTATGATATAAACGACCTCAGACTGTTCTTTGAGAACGACTTGAGATTTTTAAAGCAGTTTTAATTGAGGGGAGGAATGAAAAATGAATTTACCATTATCTTGGCTTAAGGATTATATGGATATAGATGTCACACCGAAGGAGTACGCTGACGCGATGACGATGAGTGGCTCCAAGGTTGAGGGCTATGAAAGCATGGGTGACAGCATTAAAAATGTTGTAACCGGTAAGGTGCTGACCTGCGAGGATCACCCTGACAGCGACCACCTTCACATCACAACGGTTGACGCGGGCACAGGCGAGATACTTCAAATCGTCTGCGGCGCGCCGAACTGCAAGGCAGGTATAATCGTACCTGTTGCGCTTGTGGGCGCGGAGCTGCCGGGCGGAAAGATTAAAAAGGGCAAAATCCGCGGCGTGGAGTCAAGCGGTATGCTCTGCTCACACGACGAGCTTGGCATTACAGAGGATATGCTCGGCTATGAACCGGAGTACGGAATTTTGGTACTGCCCGAAGATACGCCGATTGGTAAGGATATTCGTGACATATTCGGTATGAATGAAACGGTTGTTGAGTTTGAGATAACCTCAAACCGCCCCGACTGCTTCAGCATAATCGGCCTTGCCCGTGAGAGCGCGGCAACCTTTGGTAAGAAGTTTACCATTCCCGAAGTAAAGTTTAACGAGAACAGCGAAAATATAGCCGACACGATAAGCGTTGAGGTACTCGATAAGGACAAGTGCAAGCGTTACTGCGCGAGAATGGTCAAGAATGTAAAAATCGCTCCGTCACCGTCGTGGATGCAGCAGCGTCTGACTGCCTGCGGTGTGCGCCCGATAAACAACATAGTTGACATCACAAACTATGTGCTTTTGGAATACGGACAGCCTATGCATGCGTTTGACCTGCGTGACCTTGAGGATAACAAAATAATCGTCCGCCGCGCCGAGGACGGCGAGGTTATAAAGACGCTTGACGAGCAGGACAGACAGCTTACAAATAATGACCTTGTAATCGCGGACGGTAAGAGAGCCGTTGCAATCGCGGGCGTTATGGGCGGCTTTAACAGCGAGGTAAAGGACGACACAACAACGGTTGTATTTGAGAGCGCGACCTTTGATGCGGCTTCGGTACGTCTTACGGCGCAGCGCGTCGGACTTCGCACAGAGTCCTCGTCGCGCTATGAAAAGGGACTTGACTATAACAACACCGTTCCGGCAGTTGAGCGTGCGTGTCAGCTTGTTGAGGAATTAGGCTGCGGCGAGGTTGTTGGCGGTATGATTGATGTTATGGGTAACGTCAAGGATATGGAAACGCTGCCGTTCCGTCCGGAAAAGATAAACACGTTTTTGGGTACCGATATTCCTACCGAGGATATGGTTAAGATATTTAACGCGCTTGAAATAGCCGTTGACACCGATAAAATGACAGTTACGCCGCCGTCCTTCCGTCCCGACCTTGAAGGGGAGGCTGATATTGCGGAGGAGGTTGCGAGATTTTACGGCTACGATAAAATCCCGACCACGCTTCTTTCGGGTGAAGCAACCTGCGGTATGAAGAACGACCGCCAAAAGGCGCAGGACGCAATCGGTGAGAGTCTTAACGCGCAGGGTATGTACGAGATTTACACATATACATTCGTAAGCCCGTCAATCTTTGACAAGCTGAATATTCCGGCTGACAGCGACCTTAGAAATGTCGTTAAAATAACAAATCCTCTCGGCGAGGACACCTCCGTTATGCGTACAACGACAATCGCGAGTATGCTTGAAATCCTGGCGCGTAATTACAACTACAGAAATGCAGCAGCTAAACTCTACGAAATAGGCAAGGTATTTATCCCGACAGGTGAGGAGCTGCCGAACGAGCCGTACAAAATCACAATGGGTATGTACGGAAATAAGGTAGACTTCTATGACATTAAGGGCATTTGCGAGAGCCTGTTTGCTGATTTAAAGGTGAACAAGGTTAAGTACGAAGCGGTAACCGACAATCCGACCTTCCACCCCGGAAGATGTGCTAAAATCACTGCAGGCGGAAAGACGCTCGGTATAATCGGTGAAATCCATCCTGCAGTAACGAGAAAATTCGGTATTGAAACGCCTGTTTACATTGGTGAGCTTGACTTTGAGAGCGTGTTCCTGAACATCAACACAAACATTAAATTCACCGAGTTGCCGAAGTTCCCGGCTGTTACGCGTGACATTGCGGTGCTTGTTGACAAGACCACGCCCGTTGCCGACATAGAGGAAATAATCGTACGCGCGTCAAAGAATTTGGAAAGCGTAAAGCTGTTTGACGTGTACGAGGGTGACAAGATACCCGAGGACAAAAAGAGTGTCGCGTATAACATCGTATACCGCGCCGCCGACCGTAGCCTTACCGGCGAGGAGGTACAGAAATCCTTTGACAAGGCTGTACGCAGTCTTGAACATCAATTAGGCGCACAACTCAGATAAGCAAAAAATAGCTGTCGCATTGCGGCAGCTATTTTGAATTTTTAACATAATTTTGTCAAAAAAAGTTCATAAAACGGTAATTTGACAACTTGAAAATTATTTGATATAATATACAATGTATAAGTTTGTGAAATGAGGTGATGAGCTTGAAAATGCGAAAAAAAGCTGTATTATGCGCGATAATCGCGGCGATAATACTTTCTTCTGCCGCGCACTTCACAAAAACAAACGAAGCCGCGCTTGCGCTCACGCCTATAACGGAGAGCGAGGCATTGTCAAGAGCCGTCACGCTTTATGAGCAGCTTGCGGGTGATGAAATCGATGTTCCTGCCGAGCTTGTCGACGAGGGAATAAGCGATGAAATGGTTAAAGCCGTAATGCTCGGTTACATAAATCTTGATGATACATACGCCGCGCTCCATAGCGGTACGATACGCAGACAGGACTTTTTCTCAATTTTGTACAAAACCATCATCCGTATGGATGACAGCTATATTATATATGAGGATGAGGCAAACGCTATCTTAAATGAGTGTTATGACAACGCGTACATAGATGAGGAAAACCGTATTGCCTACGCCTTTATGATGAAGCAGGGGCTTGTGACTTCGGGGTACGGTTCTGACCCTGCGGGTGAGCTTTCGCAGGAGGAATGTGAGACCCTTGTTCAGCATACATATGACTTTTTCGCAAAGGACGTTACGGTTAAAATAGGCATTGCCGATATAACCGTCGGCGCAAATGTGTCAACCGTGACGGATGTTTTAGGCACGCCGAACCGTATCGACAAGACGGAATACGGTTTTGACTGGTACGTTTACAATTCAGACTATGAGACATTTTGTATGGTCGGTGTAGAGGCGGACAGAATATGCGCCGTGTTTACGAATTCGCCGCTCTTTGATATAAACGGCATAAACGCGGGTGACGATTTCGCATATACCGCCGATTATGAGGATAACCGCTGCTTCAGGTTCTACCCGACAGCGGACGGCAAGGTTGACAGCGTTCTCTATAACCCGCGCTACCGTCAGATAGACACCAGTGCGGCGGTAAAACGTTCAAAATCCTTGCTGCTTTTAGATATGATAAATGCGGAGCGCGCGAAAAACGGCAGAGAGATATATGCCGAGGACGCCGATCTTTCAAGCGATGCGTGGCTCGCGCAGGTAAGCGTGGCAACCGCCGAAGCAAACGAGGTTGTAACGCAGTCGGGATACGATATTTTCTCGGTTTACCGACAGATGGTTGCCGAGGATAATGAAATTCTGACGCAGGACACCGACTACATAACACCGCTCGGAATAACCAGCTCAAATGACCTGTCGGGCGGCGTAAAGACAAGTATAATTTCCGATACCGAAAGAGAAGCCGAAAAGGGCGAAATAACCTTTGCTGAAATGCCGGAAAGGAATTATACCGTAAACGAAATTGACGAGGTAACAACGCCGGTACTGCTTTCCCCGAAAACGGAGAACATATATGAAGAAGGCGACGATGTTGTAATAGAGCTTGCGGCGCAGGCTGCAACGCGCTATCATATTGAGATGTTCGATGTTGAAAACGACGAATACGCTGTAAATGAATATCTTGTCACTGATAAAACCGAAATCACACTGCCGGGCGCGCTGTTCAAAAACGGCCGCGACTACAGGCTTGTTGTGAGCGCGATAACGCCGGACGGCGAGTCGCTCGCAGGCGAGGAGGTTCTCGTCAGCTACGGCAGCGCGTACGATACGGGCGTGGAGATAATCGCGCCGTAAAAAGACGGCATTTTGGAGGAAGATTATCTTGATGTTACGTGGAAATCGGATGAATATCACGACTTCTATGTTGACCTTTACAATCAGGACGGCGAGCTTGTCTACAGCAAGGTTGTAGAAAACGGCTATGAAGCGCAGATAAAGGGCATTGACGGCGGAAAATACTTCCTGTACGTCACGGCCTTAAGACGCGGAACAAGGGTTGAAAAGGCGCAGGACAAGGTTGTGTTTACGTCTAAGCTCCCCGAACCGGTAATAAACGAAATAATCCTTGAAAAGGATGATATATACTACTACGTCTATGAGAACGAGGAAATGGGCTTACTCTATTTTTATGATGAAGAGCTTGTGGACGTACAGGAGGGCGGAGAAACCGTCACAAAGAAGAAAATCATACAGAAGCAGGTCAAGTCAACCGCCGGCTACCGTAAACTTGCGAAGTATCGCTCAAAGCCGGAAAGTACAACCGGTGATCCGACCATTATGCAGCACGCATTCCTTTTGTATGACGGAAGTAAGGGCAGCGCTATTGTAAACGAGGCGGCAAAATACATCGGTATTCCGTATGTATGGGGCGGTGAAACACCTTCGGGATTTGACTGCTCGGGACTCGTGAAGTACGTTCTCAACTCGCTCGGCATAAACGTAAACCGTGTTGCGGAGGATCAGTTCAAGAACGGCGTCAGCGTAAACCGCGACGAACTGCAGCCCGGCGACCTTGTCTTCTTTGAACAGAACGGCTATATCCACCACGTTGGTATTTATGTCGGCGGCGGTATGATGATACACGCTCCGCATACCGGTGATGTAGTGAAATATCAGTCTATTGACACGGATTATTACCGCAGCGAATATGCGGGCGCAAGACGCGTTTATTAAAATAATAGCACATAAACTGTTCAGGGGGAGACTTAAATGACAACTGAATTGAAGGCGTGTACAAACGCGCGCTACAGACGCACTAATACGATTATAATAGGTATTGCGGGCGCACTCACACTGCTCTCGCTCATTATGGCGATTGTGAGTATTGCGCGCGGTGAGTTTCTGTTTATGACGGCTTGGCTCATTGCAATGATACTGTTGGGAACGTATATAATTATTCGTATCAACACTATTTTCGCAACATCAGTTTCGACCGATATGGTCAATCTCTATATGAAAAACTGGGATAACGATTTTCTTCCGTATGACTACGGCAACAAAATTAAGATTTTAAGCGAGTTCATACCGGCAAAGACAAAAACGCTGGAAATACCTCTCGGTGAGATACGAGTGGCTATGATTGGCACGAAAAACTTTATAAAGCGCAACCTTGAAACGGAAACGGCTTTTTCAAAAAATGTAAGAGCGCTTGAGAACTCAAAGGATTTTTACAGAAAACGCACAATTTCGAGTATGGATATTTTCTATGTGGAAACGTATGACGGCGACTGCTGTTATATGCCGGTGGTGCAGTTTGACACAAAGGAGCTTGCAAAGATTTTGCACGCAATGCGCCGCCGAAATCCCGAGCTGATAATAAAATCCGGACTTCGCGCATTTAAAAGACTTGCGTCTGAATAATTTAGAAGGACAGGCAAACTTGCCTGTCCTTTTACGTTCTGTTATAAAAGCTTTCCGTTTCCCAAATCGGCAATAACAGCCGCGATCGCATTGTCGTTGTTTCCGACGGTTATATAATCCGCCGCGTCTTTTACAATATCAACCGCGTTTTCAACAGCCACGCCGCAGCCTGCCGCTTTAATCATTTCAAGGTCGTTTTCGTTGTCGCCGCACGCTATGACGCGCGTAAGCGGCACATCAAGTATTTCAGAGAGCTTCCCAAGTCCGCTGCCCTTGTTTGAGCCCTTCGGCAAAAGCTCATAGTACCACGGGCTTGACTGCACAAAGCTGAAATCCGCGGCAAACGGCGCATTGTCGACCGTTTCCCTCAGCTCCGCCATTTTCTCGCTTTCCACCATAAACAGCACCTTGCTCCACTTTTCGGGAATGGCCGTGTATGACACAAAGTTATCCGGGAATTCCTCCAATCGCTGATGTTCCAAAACAACATTATTCACTTTACAAAAATAAACCTTCTCCGCCGTGCAAACCTCAATACCGGCATAAGGCAGTTTATTATCTATGTACTCCGCAGCCTTTAATACACTGTCGGGGAGAGTACGCGACCAAAGCGTTCGTTTTTCTTCAAAATCATAAATCACGCCGCCGTTAAAGCAAACCGCCGGAGCATTAGGCACAACCTGCCTTAGAACCGGTTTTGCTCCAAGCGGTACACGGCCGGTCACAAACGTAAACAGCCCTCCCTCGCTTTTAAAATACTCTATCGCTCTGAGGTTTTCCTCCGACACGCTTTTGTCGCTTTGAAGCAGCGTATCGTCAAGGTCGGTGCATAATAATATTCCATCAAATTTTCCCATATTCAAATCTCCTTTTCCTCCATAATACCACAAATTACCAAATAAATCCATAAAAATTCAAATTTTATATTGTATAAATTCCCAAAGTGTGTTATAATTATAAGATACTAACGAAGATAAGGGAAGGCTAAGGAAAGGCGCAGCTATGCAGATTACCGAAAATATGATAAGGAAAATCTGCTCCTCGACTATGTACAAGCGTGGGCTTGAATACTTTAAGGAGGGGCGGGTACACCTCAGAAAACGTGAAGAAAACCTGATAACGGCTGTTGTTGACGGTGAGGAACTGTACAACGTCAACGTAAAGCTTGACGGCGACAACATAACGGACTGCTTCTGTACGTGTCCGTATTTTGAAACTATGAACACCGCCTGCAAGCATATTATTGCCGCGCTTAAACAGCGGCAGAAGGAGCTTCAGGACGGCACTGATTTTGTTGATGAAAATGACCGCCTTGCTATGCAGCTATGCGGTGATTTTATTGCGCACAAGCAGCAGAAAACCCAGCTTCACGCAAAGTTTGTCATATACGCCGGCAGACATCAAAACTCCGGCGTTGACTACAGCGCAGGCCTTATCGTTGACGGTAACGAGGTACACGGAATAGAAAACTTCCTTGACAAATATCTTAAAAACGAGGAATTCAAATTTGACCGGTATAATAAGTTCAATCCTCGTGAAAATGAATTTCCTTTGCCGCAGGACAGAATAATAAGAATACTGGCTGAAACACTGGAAAGCCGCACGTCATCGGCGCAGATGTATATGAAAGCGAGCTATCGCGCGTCGTTCGGTTCGCTTGCCGCAAAACGTATTTTTCCGCTTCTCAGCGAGGTGGATTACGGATTTGTCTTTGACGGTATGAATTTGGGCAAGGTCAGGATTGCCGAGGAAAATCCCGATATAATAATTGATATAAACGGCGGTGACGGCGAGATTGATATGTCGGTGAGCGAGCGCGGATTTGCGCTGACGCGGGACGGTGAGTGGTTTTTGCACGACAGTGTAATCTACCACACAGATGAGGATTGGCGCGGCTATTTTATGCCGATATATAACGCGCTTGCGACCGAGGGCAGGACGCAATTGAGCTTCAAGGGCGACAATTCAATCCTGTTTGCCACGCACGTACTGCCTGATCTTCGCGACCGCCACGGCGTTATCGCCCGCGGAATTGATGATTTGGTTATAAGTGAAAAACCGTTCTTTGAGATATACTTTGATACCGTTCGTGATGGTATAACGGCGGTGGTACTTGCAAAATACGGCGGACTTTCGCTAAAGCTGCCGTCCGACAGTCATATGGACGGTAAGATTGTTGTGCGTGATTTTGACAGCGAAAAGGATATTATGGCGTCGTTTGAACGTTTTACCGACGACAATGGAACACTCTCGCTTTACTCTGACAGCGACATATATCTGTTTCTGTCGGACGAGATACCGCGTCTTGAACATAAAGCGCGTCTGTTCTTCTCCGACCGGTTTAAGAACCTTACGATAACAGACGATGTGGATATAAGCGCGTCGGTCAGCTATATGAACCATATAGATTTGCTTGAAGCCGGCTTTGAGAGTAACTTAAGCTACGAGCAGATAAGCGGTATTTTAAACGCCGTAAAGCTGAAGCGCAGCTTTTACCGTCTGTCAAACGGCAGCTTTATAGACCTTGCACATTCAAAGCAGCTTGGAACTCTGAACCTTTTAAATCAGCTTGACTTCAACTATGAGGACTTACGCGCCGGAACGAAAACAATTCCGAAGTATCACGCGCTTTATCTGAACACGCTTGACAATGTAAAGAAAAACAAGAGCTTTGTAACGTTTATGGAGGAGATAAAGAACGTTAAGGCAGAAATCCCCGAAAATCTTGAGGGGATTATAAGAGATTATCAGCGCAGCGGTGTTGAATGGCTCGCGCAGCTAAGCTATCTGGGTTTTGGCGGTATACTTGCCGACGATATGGGTCTTGGTAAGACGCTGCAGGTTATAGCGTATATTCACGGCAAAAAGCCCGACAAGCCAACGCTTATAATCGCGCCGAGCGCGCTTCTCTATAACTGGCAAAGCGAAATTGAAAAGTTCACTCCCGACGCAAAGTCGCTTATCATAGACGGCACGAAGGAGGAGAGGGCAAGGCTTCTAAAGACAACCGACGACTACGAATTTATAATAACCTCCTACCCGATACTGCGCCGTGACATAGCCGGGTACAGTGATAAGGAATTTTCATACTGCTTCATAGACGAGGCGCAGCACATCAAAAATCCGCGTACAATGAGCGCGAGAAGCGTCAAGAAAATAAACGCGCAGCATAAGTTCGCGCTTACCGGTACGCCGATTGAAAACTCGCTTCTGGAGCTGTGGTCAATATTTGACTTTATTATGCCGGGCTATCTGTATTCGGCGCACGAATTCAGAACGCGCTACGAGCTGCCGCTTGTCAAGGACGGCGATAAGATGACGGCGAACAGCTTCCGCGCGAGAATAAAGCCGTTTATGCTGCGCCGTATGAAGCGCGATGTGTTAAAGGAGCTGCCGGATAAGATTGAAAACACAATGTACGCGGAGCTTACCGGCGATCAGAAGGAAGTATACTCGGCATATCTTGCCGTTGCAAAGAAGGAAACGCGGGAATATCTTGACGAGGGCGGTAAGGGCAGAATGAAGATACTGTCGCTTATAATGCGTTTAAGACAGATTTGCTGCCATCCTGTACTGTTTGATGAAAATTACAAAAAGGACAGCGCGAAGCTTGACCTTTTAATGGAGCTTACCCATAACGCGAGAAGCGCAGGTCACAGAATACTTATATTCTCGCAGTTCACGTCAATGCTCGACATAATCAAAAAGGAGCTTGAAAAGGCGGAATGTACCTACTTCTACCTTGACGGCCACACGCCGCCTGCCGAGAGAAACGACCTTTCACGCCGCTTCAACAGCGGTGAAGGCGAGGTGTTCCTGATTTCGCTGAAAGCCGGCGGTGTCGGACTCAATCTCACCGGCGCGGACACGGTTATTCACTATGACCCCTGGTGGAATCCGGCGGTTATGGATCAGGCCTCGGACAGAGCGTACCGTATAGGTCAGACGAAGGCGGTACAGGTTATACGCCTTGCCGCAAAGGGTACGATTGAAGAAAAAATAATTATGCTGCAGGAGAGCAAAAGAAACCTTGCCGATGATATAGTGCGCGTGAACACGGAAACGTTCGCGTCGCTTTCGGATAAGGAAATACTCTCGCTGTTTGAATAACGGAGGAATAGGGTTTGAAGTTCAGAGCTATTTTGAACGATAAATACGATATAGAAGAAGCAAAACAATTTAAGTTAAAGCAGTGGCACAGAACCGTCATTTTCTTTTTGGGAGTGGCGGCTGTGCTTAATTTGCTTGCGGTGCTTTACGTGACGGGCGGCAAGGCAATATTCTTTTGGGATGACGCGACATATTGGGATATTTCGCGCCGCATTGTTTCGGGCGGAATGAACGAGGGCGGCTTTTGGACGAATGTATATAACTCGGTCGCTCTGGAGGACTACAACTATATAGCCGCGCTCCCGTCAGCGGCGGTGATGTCAATTTTCGGCACTTCGCGGCTTGTGTATGTTCTGGGACTGGTGAATATGTATCTGTTCCCATCCTCGATTGTGATATATCAGCTTGCAAAAAAGCTGAGCAAGGCGCCGAAGCTGGCAATGGCCGTAACACTTGTCATAATGCCGTGTATTGCGTTTCTCACGTTCATAGGCTTTGTAGATGTGGGCGGACTTTTGATTTGCCTTATCTGCTTTAACGTCTACTACCCGAAAAGGGAGGAAAAGGTGCGCTTCTGGCGTTATCCGGTGATAGGACTCCTGCTTGTTGCCGCGCTTTTGTGGCGGAGATATTTCGCGTTCTTTTCTGTTTCGTTTGTGACGGCGATGGTTGCGGACGTTGCGTTGTTTAAGCGTAAGTGGTACGGTCTTGCCGCGGTGGTAATCGTGATGGGCGGAATATTGGTGCTGTTTTTCAGGGACTTCGTGTTCTACAAGTTAATGGGTGATTACGGCAATCTGTACGCAGGCTACAAGTTTGAGCTTATGACAGATTTTAAGCTGATAACACGCTATTTCGGTTTAATATTCATAATAGGACTGGCGGTATGCTCCGTATTTATGGGTATAAAGAAAAAGGAAACCAAGGTTGTTTTCCTTTGGCTGCAAATCATTGTCTGCCTTGTAATGTTCCTTTCAACTCAAACTCACGGTCAGCAGCATTTGCTTTTGTACGTTCCGTCGCTGATTTTACTTACGCTTATAACGATAAAGCATATCACAAAGGAATGGATGCTTATATCAATCTGCGCTCTTGCCGCGCTGCATACGCTGTTTGTCTACATTCCGCGTCCGCAGCCGCATAATATACAGGAGATAAAAAGCCTTGCGCTGATTCCGACCTTTTCGATGATACCCGAGCAGCGCACCGATACGGAGGAAATCCTCGCCCTGAAGCAGCGCCTTGACGGAGTGGTATACGAGGGTGACACGCTCGGCGTGCTTGCGTCCTCGTTCACGCTTAACGAGGATATTCTGAAAAACGTTGAACCCTCGCTCGGAATAAAGCAGACGCGCGATAATTATATCGTATCGCTGCCGCAGGTTGACTCGCGCGACAGGGATTTGTCACCGCTTTACAACGTAAACTATGTGCTTGTTGCATTTCCGGCTCAGACGCATCTTGCAGAAGGCAGTCAGACGGTTGTGACCGAGGCGGTAAAAAGTTTTGAGGTATACGCGGATATTGCGACGGCTTATGAGGAAATATATGACTGTGAAACTGTTATAGACGGTATGACGATAAAGCTTTTCCACCGCGTCCGCGCGGAGGACAGAGCGGATATAGCCGAATTTGAGGAAAGGCTGTATCATTAACACAATGTTCATATTTTATTTGTTGACTTTGAGCGCGTATTGGAATATAATTCAATATAATCGGAAAAGAAGGTGATTTATTTGAGAACCTGTATGTATTGCGGCAGGGAGCTTGAAAAAGGCGAAAAATGCGACTGCGCCCAGAGCAAAATCCGCCGCGGTGAATATGAGGAACAGAAGAAGGAAGAACCAAAGCAAAATACAAACACAAAAGAAAAAACAAATACAAAACAAAATACCAACTATTCTGACCCTTACAGGACAAAAACCTCCTACAAAACAGGCTATGCCGGCGGAGATAACCGTTTTGACGGCGCGCGTGAACGCTACAAGGCAAAGCGTGCGGCAAAGGGTAGCGGCGGCATAAAAAATGTATGGCAGTATATAGTAAGGTCAATAAAATCGCCTGTTGAGGCGGTCACTAATCCGACGCATCTCAGTAAGGTCAGTATGCTCGCTATTGCCGCAGCAATGGGCGCGCTGCTGTGGCTGTGCGTGTTCTTTATACTGCGCGGCGGCGCGGTGGGTCCGTTTCGTCTTATCGCATCGGCAATGGGCTTTGGCGGCGGCTATCAGTTGCTTTTTAGTATTCTTGCGGCATTTGTATCGGGCGCTGTCGGGGGAATTGTTATGTTCTTCCTCTACACCGGAATATTTTACCTTATAAACCGCTTTATAATGCGGCTTAAAACACCGTACTGGGACTTTTGTGAAAGGCTGGTGTCGGCGTGGGTGCCGTTTACTCTGATATGTCTTATCGGAACGGTTTTAAGCCTTCTTTCACCGTACACTCTTATCGCGCTTGTTTTGTGCGGCGCGGCAATTACGGCGGTGCTTACGTATGAGGCGCTTAAAACGGAATGGTACGCGTTTCCCCCGTCAAAGGTATTGTACTCGCTGCTTCTGGGCTACTTCGTATTTTTGAGCGTAATGTCTCACCTACTGATGATTTAAAATTGAAAGGATGAATATATTATGAAAGAAACAAAAACCACAAATGCCCCCGCGGCAATCGGCCCTTACTCACAGGCAATAACCGTTGGCAATCTGCTGTTCACGTCGGGGCAAATCCCCATTAACCCCGCGACGGGTGAGATACCGGCAGGCGTAGAAGCACAGGCGGAGCAGGCTCTTACAAACGTGAAGAACCTCATAGAAGCCGCAGGCGGTTCTATTGATAACGTGGTAAAGACAACCGTGTTTATAAAGGATATGAACGATTTTGCGAAGATAAACGAGATTTACGCAAAATATTTCACCGAGCCATATCCCGCGCGCTCATGCGTTGAAGTCGCAAGACTTCCGAAGGATGTGCTGTTAGAGGTTGAAACAATAGTTGAGCTTTAAAAAATAAAGGCGGTATCGATTTGATACCGCCTTTTGTATGCCTTAAATTACATAAGCTTTTGTAATCTCTCATTGACAGCAAGCAAGAATTCCTCTGTGTCAACCTTTTTCTTATTTGGAAGTGTTGACAACGCTTCGAGATCGCCTGTCATAACGCCGTCCTCAATCGTCTGTATAGTAGCCTTTTCAAGGTTATCGGCAAACTTCACAAGCTCCGGCAACTCGTCTAATTCGCCGCGCTTGCGGAGCGCGCCCGTCCAGGCAAACAGCGTTGCAACGGAATTTGTCGAGGTCTTTTCACCCTTTAAATGCTTGTAATAGTGACGCTGAACCGTACCGTGCGCCGCCTCATATTCATAGACGCCGTCCGGTGAAACAAGCACCGACGTCATCATAGCAAGCGAACCGTAAGCCGTTGCAACCATATCGGACATAACATCGCCGTCATAGTTTTTGCAAGCCCAGATATATCCGCCGTTTGAACGTATAACTCTTGCAACAGCGTCGTCTATGAGCGTGTAGAAATATTCAATACCGGCCTTGTCAAACTTTTCCTTGTACTCATTATCAAAAATTTCCTGGAAAATATCCTTAAAGCGGTGGTCATATTTCTTTGAGATTGTATCCTTGGAAGCGAACCAGATATCCTTCTTCATATCAAGCGCGTAATTAAAGCACGCTCTTGCGAAGCTGGCGATTGATTTGTCGCGGTTGTGAACACCCTGAATGATACCGTCCTCATTCGCAAAGTCATAAATAAGCTCGCGCGTTTCATTGCCGTTTGCATCCGTAACGCATAATTCAGCCTTCGAGCCGCTCTTAACCTGCATTTCAACATTTTTATAAATATCGCCGTAAGCGTGACGCGCGATGGTAATAGGCTTTGTCCAGGTGGGGATATAGGGCGTGATACCCTTAACGAGAATAGGCGTGCGGAACACCGTGCCGTCAAGCATAGCGCGTATTGTGCCGTTGGGCGACTTCCACATTTCTTTAAGGTCATACTCGTCCATACGCGCCGCATTAGGCGTAATTGTGGCGCATTTAACAGCAACGCCGTATTTTTTTGTAGCGTTCGCGCTGTCAACCGTAACTTGGTCATCGGTAGCATTTCTGTGCTCCAGGCCGAGGTCATAATACTCGGTCTTCAGGTCAATGTAAGGAGTTAAAAGCGTATCCTTAATCATCTTCCAAATTATTCTTGTCATCTCGTCGCCGTCCATTTCAACGAGCGGGGTTTTCATCTGAATTTTTGCCATTTTACTATGTCCTTTCTTTATATATTATTTTTGTCATCGAGGAGCGCTTCAAATGCTTCCTCGGTAATTGGCTTAGAATAGTAATAGCCCTGCGCCATATCACAGCCTGCGTGGCGTAGAATATCGCGCTGTGCCTCGTTTTCTATACCCTCGCAGATGGTTTTGATATTTATGCGGTTTGCCATTTTGATAATTTCCTCAACAATGCAAAGGCTGCGCGATGATGTTTCTATATCATCTATAAACGCCTTGTCAATCTTTAATGTATCTATAGGCATAACCCTTAAAAGATTGAGCGACGAATAACCGCTGCCGAAATCATCCATCGATACAGTGAAGCCGCGCTTTTTCAGCTCATACACAAGCTCCTTCGCGCTCGTGTCACCCTCGGAGAAGATACTCTCCGTAATTTCCATATCAATATACTTTTTTGGTATCTCATAGCTCAGTACAAGCTCTTCGAGCTTGTCCATAAAGTTGTTGTCAGCAAGGTGACAGCGCGAAACATTCATAGAAATCGGCGAAACATACCGGTTGTTCATAAGACGCTTTTTAATCATTCTCAGAACCTGCTCATAAACGCAGAAATCAACCTCGTTTATAAAGCCGTTGCGTTCAAACAGCGGTACAAATATTCCCGGAGGAATGAGTCCCTTAATTCTGTGATCCCATCTTACAAGCGCTTCCGCGCCGATTATCCTGTTGGTCTTTATGTCATACTTGGGTTGATAATACGCGATAAACTCACCGCGCCTTAATGCCGTTATCATATCAACCTCAAGCTCGCTTTCGATTTCAAGCTGAGAGTACATTCTCTCTGTAAAGTAACGCAGGTAGTTATGACCTATAATGCCGACGCCCTCTTTAGCGATATTTGCCCTGTCGGCATATATGGAAATAGGCACCTTTGAATCGTAGTGCTTAATCGGGCATACGCCGATTTTGAGATGAACCTGGTAATTTGTTGAGTCGTGAATATGTATATCCAGCTTTTCAAGCTCGCTCAAAAGCCTTCTGTGATCGGGCGTGTCCTCAATGATTATAATAAAGTTGTCACCCTCCAGACGTCCGACAAGTCCTTTGTCCTTAAACAGAGCCTTAATTTTGTTCGCAATAGAGGCAAGTGTCTGATCACCTATGATAATGCCGAAACGGTCGTTTACGAGTTTGAAGTTTATTGCGTCAACCGATGTAAGCAGGTAAGATTTCGATGGGTTTTTGCTCATCATTTTGTCTGCCGCGGAGAAGAGATAGTCCGCGTTATATACTTTTGTAAGCATATCTATTCTGGACAGTTTGTGAAAATGCCTTGCTCGCAGGTAAAAAAGCAGAATTATAATAAGAATGACAATAAGTATTATCAAAACCCACAATCTGTTTGCGTACATCATATCGCGGAAGTTGGGAACGTATGTGCTGCTCAGTGTGAATATTTTATTTTCAAGCTCCGCGCCTTCCATAGGCGTTGTGTGAATGATACCGTTAAGCATTTTTACAAGCTGAGAGGTACAGGTAATTTTTGAAATTCCAAGCTGTACAGGTATTTCGAGTGAAAAGCTCTGGCTTATCGAAAGCGACGGATGCGCGATAAGGCTTGTCTTTGTCTGCAGCTCCGGCACGGAAACAAGCGCCGCGTTAACTGTGCCATTTTCAGTATTTGTGAAAAGCGAATTGATTGACTTAAAGGTCTGGACAGTCCATTTCGGATATTTTTCTTTTATGTAGGTCGTAATCCAGACATTATCCTCTGTTATTCCGACCGTAAGCGGGTCAGCGGCGTTGACATCACCCTCGCTGACCGGATAGAAGGTCAGTGAAGCGTACGGCTCCGTCGCCTCAATTACGCCCTGCGTGGAGGCGGAAACGGTAAGCAGCGCGTCAGCTCTGCCCATAACTATATTCTCAATAAGCGCGTCCTCGTTCTTAAAGTCATTTGGGATATACTCAAGCTCCAGGCCGGCATTTGACGCAATCTCCTCAACCATATTTATGAACAGTCCGTCATAGGACTGCTTGTTTCTGTTATAGAATGCGGTGGGATAGTTGTCGGGAACGTAAACTCTCAGTTTTTTCTTGTCAGCCGCGGCACGGTAATCGCTCTCGGTCATAGCTATCATATTGTTGTATGGCAGATGAAACGCTCCAAGATACCCTTCAGACAGATAGAACGGATAATCTTCTGCCACCGTGGTAAGACACCGGTTCAACATACTAAGCATAGCCGTGTCGCCTTTTCTTACGCCGCAATAATATTCAAAGCGACCGACTTTGGCTATAACCCGCATATTTGCCGGCGAAACAGTTGCCGGAGAGAGCATAGCGTCAGCTTCGCCCGCCTCTATGGCGCGCATCATACCATCCGCTCCGCTGCAGTGAACGATTGTATAGGTAAAGCCGTATTGCGCGGCAAAATCAGAAAGCATATTTTCAAAATAATCATTTTCAAGTGTAGCAATGCGAATATTCTTGAATGAAAGATAATCCTTAAAATATAAATCCTTATCACTCTTTACAAACAACGACAAAAAACCCACTGCAATGGGCCTGTCAGTAAAATCAACATTTTCCGAAAGTCGCTCACTCTTGGGCAACATAGCAAGGAAGCTAAGCGAACCGTTTTTAAGCCTTTCTATTCCTGTAGCGGTGGAGAAATCATAAAACTCCAAATCCGCATTATCAGAAGCGGGAAACAGCTTACTGACGCTTGCGCGTCCATAAGAGCTTAGGTCATTTTCGGAATAGTTGAAGTCGTTTATAATTCCGACATTATATGTGTTTTTTTCTGCATATGCTACAATTGCTGAAAAGAATATCAGCAACATAGCAATCAAAACAATATTCTGCAGCTTTCTCATTATCAAAGGTTTCCTTATGTATATTATTGTATTGATACTTTTCAAAACAATATTAAATCTATTATACAATAAAGTCGTAAAATATTCAACAGCAAAAACCAAAAAGTCTGAAAACTGTAAAAAAAACACCGCCCGTCCGGGCGGTGCCAAAACAAATACATTATAAGGGGGGAGTAAATGTTTTAATAAGGGGGGTATTCACAACATAATAACAATGCTGTATATATTCAGAAACAAATACCTTGGTATCTGTATCTTACGGGGGGTCCCTTGCCTTTGGGGAAAGGCAAGGGCATATGAAAAAAAGGATGGTACCGGGCTGCTGTAACAGCCCGCAAACTTTACCTGATTAGCTTATCCGTTCTGCGCGTTGGCGTTGGATTTATCCTCGCTGAGGCGTACCTGTATTTCCATTGTTTCACCGTCGCGCAGTATCTTGAAGGTGAGGTAGTCACCGGCCTTTTTCTTGTCGCGGATAGCATTAAGCTCCTGAGTTGATGTAACCTTCTGACCGTCAACCTCCAAAATCATATCGTATACCTTAAGACCTGCCTCCTCAGCGCCGCTGCCTTCAACAACAGAGCCTATAAAGAGTCCGTAGCCTGTATCCTTAATGTTGATACCTACAAGCGGTCTGCCTGTAACGTAGCCGGAAGCCATAAGATCGTCAATAATCGGCTTTGCCTCGGAAATTGCTATCGCGAAGCACATACCCTCAATGCTTGTTGATGACAGTTTAACTGATGTGATACCGATTACCTCACCGTACTGGTTTATGAGAGCGCCGCCGCTGTTACCTGCGTTAATTGCCGCGTCTGTCTGAATAAGATTATAAGTTCTGTTTTCAATGGTCATCGTTCTGTTAAGAGCGCTTATGATACCTGCCGTAACGCTGCCCGAGAATTCCTGACCCATCGGGTTACCGATTACTATAGCCGGCTCGCCGACCTTTGTTGTTGTCGAGTCGCCAAAGGTTGCCGCCGTAAGTTTTGTGCTGCCCGGATCGATTTTAAGAACCGCCAGGTCTGTTTTTGCGTCCTGACCCACCAGAGTTGCCGCAAATTCCTCTCCTGTGTTAAGTATAACTGAGATTTCCGAAGCTCCGTCAATAACGTGCTGGTTTGTTACTATATAGCCGTCCTCCTGGAAGATTATTCCCGAACCGCTGCCCTGTTCAACCGTCTGTCCCTCGGTTGACGGATCGGAGTAGTAGTAATATCTGCCCGAGAACGGGTCGTAAAACTTCTGCGGTGTTACCTTTGCCTTGTTCACAACACCTACAACGCTTGGTCCTACCTGCTCAGCGATTTCGGTGATTGAAAGCACTTTTTTACCGTCCTGATACGCGGTGAGCTGTGCTGTAGCCGTCGCATCCTGATTTGATGACTGAACCTGCGAAACCGGAGCTGTTGTCTGAACATTTTGTGCGGGCTGATTATGTGAGGTGTAATATAAGAAGCCGCCTCCCATTACCGCTGCGGTGAATACGCTGGCGCACAGGGCGGAGCATATTGCCGTAAACCATACCCTTGGTTTCTTTTCCTTCTTTGGTTTTTGGCTGTAAATCACCATATCGGTTGATTCTGTGTGCGGATACTTTTTCATTTCATGTCATCTCCTGAATATTATTATTGTCAAACATATTCAAATTCATACCCTGTCAGCACCCCATCGCTGACTATGGTTATATGATAAAACACACTTTTGACACTGGTATGAATTAAATGTAAATAGAAATCATATATTTTGTGAACAAATTATGAACAAGGGTTGACAAACGTATATAATGGGGATATACTAAATGCAAATGCGAACTATTTGCAAATAGAAAGGACTATTATGAAAAAATTATTGATTTTAGACTCCAACAGCATAATAAACCGCGCGTTTTACGGTGTGCGGTATTTATCCGCTAAGGACGGTACGCCGACAAACGCGATATACGGCTTTTTAAATATTTTAATGAAGCTGTTAAACGAGCAGAAATACGATTATATCTGCGCCGCGTTCGATTTAAAAGCGCCGACGTTCCGCCATCTCCGCTATGACGGCTATAAGGCGCAGCGCAAGCCTATGCCGGAGGGCTTGGTGGCGCAAATGCCGCTCAGCAAGGATATTCTGCGCGCAATGGGCGTGACAATTCTTGAAAAGGAAGGCTACGAGGCTGACGATATTATAGGCACCGTTGCGCGTATTTGCGAGGAGGGCCAAATAGAGTGCTTTATCGCAACGGGCGACAAGGACGATTTGCAGCTTGCGTCTGACAAGACAAAGGTAATTCTGACCGTTTCCAGGCAGGGCTATAATGAAACGACCGTCTATGATGACGCTGCGGTGAAGGAGCGTTACCGAGTTACACCGAATGAGTTTATAGATGTTAAGGCGCTTATGGGCGATCCATCCGATAACATTCCCGGCGTAAAGGGCATAGGCGAAAAGACCGCTATGAGCCTTATTGAAAAATTCCATTCTATTGAGTATATTTACGATAATATTGAAGATGTAGGCTTAAAGGGCGCGACATTGCAGAAAATGAAAGACGGCAGAGATATGGCGTTTCTTTCCAAGGAGCTTGCAACTATTTTCCGCGAAGTGCCGATTGACTTTAACGCGGACGACTGCGCGTGGAATGGTTTTACTGACAAGGACGGCGAGCTGTTCAATATTTTAAGCCGCCTGCAACTCAATAGCATTATAAAGAAAATGGATTTAACTCCGCAATCAGGCGTCAGCAACCTTGTGGAGGAGGATATTTTTGAAGGCTTTTCGTTTTATGAAGTAAGCAGCATAAATGTAAACGGCGCAGTTCCCGTAATTATTTCTTTTGAGGGGAATGAAATTGCGTCAATCGCGTACGCCGACGGTAAAAAGGGGTATGTATGCGAAAATGCAAGCGAGATAAAACGGCTTCTTGAAGACGGAACAATCGGAAAAATCCTGTTTGACGCAAAGGAAACGCTTGTAAAGCTAAACGGCAAAATTGACATAAAGAATATTTTGGACGATACGGCAATCGCGGCGTACCTTGTTGACCCTGCAAAGAGCAAATACGAGATTGAGGATTTGGCGAATGAGTATTTCGGCGTTGTGATTGACAAGCCGCAGGCAAAGCAGCTTTCACTTCTTGACGAGGACGAGCCGGACAATGCGGAATATCTTGCAAAATGCGCCGTTGCCTTAGGCGCGCTCAATGACAGGATAAATAAAAAGATAGAGGAAAACGGACAAACGCAATTATACCGCGAAATAGAACTGCCGCTTGTCGAGGTTCTCGCACATCTTGAAATAAACGGCTTTTTGGTGGACGACGGGCAGCTTAAAGCGTTCGCCGAAACGCTCGGCACGCAGATTGACAAGCTGACAGCTATGATATACGAAATGGCTGGCGAGGAGTTTAACATAAACTCACCGAAGCAGCTTGGCGTAATACTGTTTGAGAAATTAGAGCTAAAGCCCGTCAAGAAAACAAAAACAGGCTACGCGACAAATGTTGACGTGCTTGAAAAGCTCATAGATAAGCACCCGATAATAGGACTTATAATGGAATACCGTCAGCTTACCAAGCTAAAGAGTACGTATTGCGACGGTTTACGCGCGGTAATAAACCCCGAAACGCACCGCATACATTCGGTATTCACGCAGACGGTAACGGTGACGGGCAGGCTTTCCTCAACGGAGCCGAATTTGCAGAACATACCGACCAGAACAGAATTAGGTCGTGAAATTCGTAAAATGTTTGTTGCAAAGGAGGGCTATACGCTTGTTGACGCGGACTATTCGCAGATTGAGCTTCGTGTTTTGGCGCATATAGCGAACGATGAAACGATGATAAACGCCTTTAAGAACGGCGAGGACATTCACGCTGTAACAGCGTCGCAGGTTTTGGGTATACCGCTTAGCGAGGTGACAAAGCAGCAGCGCAGTAGCGCAAAGGCGGTCAATTTCGGTATCGTCTACGGCATAGGCGAGTTTTCCCTGGCGCAGGATTTGCATATAAGCGTTAAGGAGGCAAAGGCGTATATTGACAGCTACCTTGAAAAGTATCACGGCGTGAGGAATTATATGTCGGAGATTAAGGAGCAGGCGAAAAAGGACGGATATGTAAAGACGATGATGAACCGTATCCGCTATATCCCCGAATTAAAATCCCCGAACTACAATATTCGTCAGTTTGGTGAGCGTGTCGCGCTTAACACCCCGATACAGGGAACGGCGGCGGATATCATTAAGCTTGCAATGGTGCGCGTTGACCAAAGACTGATAAGCGAGAACCTCAAATCGCGCCTTATTCTGCAGGTACACGATGAGCTTATCGTTGAAGCCGCGGAGGACGAGGTTGACGAGGTTAAGAGGATTTTGAGCGAGGAAATGCAGGGCGCAATGGAGCTGCGCGTACCGCTTAAAGTGGATATGTCGGTAGGTCATAGCTGGTTTGATGCGAAGTAAGGAGAAGAAAATGAAAAGAATACTACCATTATTTATAATTTTATCACTGCTATTATCGTCGTGCGGCACAAAGCAGGACGGCGAGAGCGGCAAGGTTAAGGTGTACACCACCTTTTATGCAATGCAGGGCTTTGCAAAGGCTGTCGCACAGGATAAGGCCGACGTAGTGAGCATAGTCCCCGTCGGAACCGAGCCGCACGAGTTTGAGCCTACCGCAGCGGATATTGCGAAGATAAGTAAAGCTGATATGTTTATATATAACGGATATGGCATGGACGATTGGGCAAAGGATGTTGCTGAAACATTACCAAAAAGCGTCAAAGTGGTATGTGCTTCCGTAAAAAGTGATCCTTATATAGGCGACCCTCATGTTTGGCTTAGTTATGCGGGCGCAGCAGGAGAGCTCCAAAATATTTGCTCAGCTTTTTCAGAGATAGACAAGACTAACGAGCAGTATTATAATGATAATTATACAA
>ODAI013395259.1_pt1 | contig 25736 bp, 16 predicted proteins | sample 1539321 | NCBI WGS metagenome assembly ODAI01 (sample SAMN02144231, study PRJEB22623) | gut metagenome | biome: sheep rumen | host: Ovis aries | place: New Zealand
ACCCGTACGCGAGTGTGTCGCGCGCGTGTATCCCAAGCTACAGCTCTGTCCGGTCGACTATACTGGTTTGGTTTGAACCGATACCAACAACGGAGGCATTACCTTGTCTGCCTCCACGCCCCCGGTGCGCGTGCGCTTTGCGCCATCCCCCACCGGCAAGCTTCACATTGGCGGCGCCCGCACCGCCATCTACAACTGGGCCTTCGCTCGCGCCAACGGAGGCACCTTCATCCTGCGCATCGACGACACCGACCCCACGCGCTCCACTGACGAGAACACGCAGATCATCCTGCGCGCGATGCGTTGGCTGGGACTCGACTGGGACGAGGGCCCCGAGGTCGGCGGCGACTTTGGCCCCTACTTCCAGACCGAGTGCCTGTCCCTCTACCGTGAGGCCGCCGAGCGCCTGGTGGCCGAGGGCAAGGCCTACTACTGCTTCTGCACGCCCGAGAAGCTCGAGGCGGACCGCAAGGCCGCCCAAGAGCGCAAGGATCCCTTTCAGGGCTACCAGCGCACCTGCCGCAACATCGACCCTGCCGAGGCGCAGGCACGCGTGGACGCCGGTGAGCCCTACACCATCCGCATCAAGGTCCCCCTCGACCGCGGAGACGTCATCGTGCACGACGCGGTCCACGGCGACGTGACCTTCAATGCCAAGGAGCTCGACGACTTCATCATCTTCCGCTCCGACGGCACGCCCACCTACAACTTTGCCACCGTCGTCGACGACGCCCGCATGGGCATCACCCACATCATCCGTGGCGACGACCATCTGTCCAACACGCCACGCCAGATCATGGTCTACGAGGCCTTGGGCGCCCCCACTCCCACCTTCGCCCACATCTCGATGATCCTGGGCGCCGACGGCAAGAAGCTCTCCAAGCGCCATGGCGCCACGAGCGTCGAGGAGTACCGCGACGCGGGATACCTCTCCGAGGCCTTCGTCAACTACCTCTCGCTTCTGGGCTGGTCACCCGACGGCGAGAGCACCGTCATCTCTCGCGAGCGCCTCGCGCGCGAGTTCAGCCTGGATCACGTCTCCAAGAACCCGGCGATCATGGACCCCAACAAGCTCGACTTCATCAACGGGGAGTACCTGCACGCCATGCGCGACGACGAGTTCGCAGAGGCGATTCTCATCCCCGAGCTCATCAAGGCTGGACTCGAGGTCGAGGGTTCCTTGAGCCACAATGAGGGTTGGTACCGCCTCCTCGCGCAGGCGCTCAAGCCGCGCACGACCGTCTCGGCCGACGTCATCGGACAGGCCCGCTTCCTGTACACGGCAGACGAGGAGCTCGCCTACGACGAGAAATCCGTCAAGAAGTGGCTGGCCAAGGCCGGCGCGTCCGAGGCCCTCGACGCATCCATCGCCGTGCTGGAGGCCATCTCGGACGACGACTGGACGCCTGAGGCCATCGAGGAGGCCCTCGATCCCCTCCCCGGCCAACTCGGTATGGGCAAGGGCAAGGTCTTCCAGCCCATCCGCGTCGGGGTCGTGGGCTGCGCTGTCTCACCGGGAATCGGCGAGACGCTCGCCCTCGCCGGCAGGGACCATACGCTCGCCCGTCTGCACCGCGCCCAAGAGATGGCACAGTAAGGGATTCAGATGAACAAGCATCACGCAAACATGCTCTCCTCCGGCCTTGTGGTGGCAGCCGTGAGCCTTTGGCTTGCCTGCGGCCTCACCGTCGCAGGCTGCGACGCAGGTCAGGCAGCTCCTCCCGCAAACGAGGAGGCTCAGACGGAAGCGCCGGCTGAGGAGGAGGCCCAGAAGTCCGAAGACACGCAGTCCACCGATGAGACGTCCGCTGAGGACCAGGCCAAGGAGGACAACACGGCCCCCGCGGCAAAGGACGGCGCGACGAAAGACGATGCCGAGCAGCCAAAGGATGCCAACGCAAAAGATTCCGAATCCGCTGAAGGTGATGACTCAAAGGCAGAGAAGGTCGATCCAGCGCGCGTAAAGGCGCTCGAGGACGCACTCAAGGGCGCTGTCGACAACGCCCCGATGACCGTCCACACCTCGGTCATCGACCTCACCGACGGTACCGCTGCGAGCGTAGGGGGCGACCAGCAGATCGCCTCCGCGAGTATGATCAAGGTGCTCATCGCCCACACCTTCCTCGAGCAGGTCAAGGCAGGCAAAGTCTCGCTCGACGACACCTACACGCTCCAGGCGAGCGACCTGGTGGGCGGCACGGGAACGCTGTCTGGGCTGGGTGCCGGCGCCTCGGTCCCATATCGAGACATCTTCATGCGCATGATCGACGTGAGCGACAACACCGGCACCAACATCCTCATCGACACCGTGGGAATGGATGCCGTCAATGCGACCGCCAAGGCGCTCGGCCTCAAGTGCACCGAGCTCAACCGTCGCATGATGGACTACGATGCCATCGCGCAGGGCCTCGAGAACTACACCTGCGCTGACGACCTCGCCAAGCTCTTCGAGATGGCTTACAAGGGCACTTTCGTGGACAAGGAGTCGAGCGAGCTGATGATGCAGGCACTGCGCCAACAGACCGATCGCTGTGGCATCATCAACGGACTGCCCGAGGGGTCTACCTTCGCCCACAAGACCGGCACGCTCGCCACGGTGCGTCACGATGGCGGCATCGTGGAAGGTGATCACCCCTTCGTCATCGTCGTGCTCTGCGGAGGCGAGGGCTTCTGGGAGGCTGGCGCGGAGACATCCATGGCGGAGGTCTCGCAGGCAGCCTATGGGGCACTCGTGCAGTAAGTTCAGCCCGTACCCCACACACATACGGGTCAAAGAAGCCCGGCAGGTCCACAGAGACCTGCCGGGCTTCTCTCATGTCTCTCGGTCATCGCGAGGGCGTCTTCGGTACCCCAGCTCGTGTCGGCGAAGGGTCTCACCGACGCCTGGTGCCGCTAATACGTGGCAAGGTTCATCCACCACGAGCTGGTGTACGCCTTCAACAGATCGACGTTCGCCCTGCCCGCATCGGTCAGATCTCCACCACCGTCGGCGCCGGGATTGCGGTAGTACCAGCTGCAACCGGCAAAGTAGTTGGCCAGCCCGCTATTCATGAACGCATAGCCGTTTGAGGCCGCGATGATCTCGTTCCACGCGACGCAGCGCTCCGCGTCCGAGAGGGCCGCCACCTCATCTGCCGAAAGGTATCTCGAGTTGGAGTCGGGGAAGACGCGCTCGCTCGTACCTTGACGACGAATCGGCTCGCTGCGCGTCGTGCCGTCGGCACCGACGACCGTCAATGTGACCGTGCTTCCGGAGGCCGCGGCAGCTGCCTCCTGCTCCTGGCGAGCCTTCTCCTCCGCCTCAGCCTTGGCCTTAGCCTCTTCCTCGGCTTTCTTCTTGGCCTCCTCCTCAGCCTTCTTCTGAGCTTCCTCCTCGGCCTTGGCCTTGGCCTCTTCGACCTCCGCACGATACGCCTCGACAAGCTCCTTTGCCTCGTCGTAGGTGGAGGCCGGCACATGTGCGTCGAGCTCTGCTGCAGAAGAGCTGCCCAGCGCAGAGACCTCGATGTCAAAGACATCTACCGGAGTCGCCGAGCTGTTCGAGAATATGGCCACCTTGCCCTCGCTCACGGCAAGGTAGTATGCCTCTCCGGCAGCCACCGGGGCGTCCGGGGCGGTTGATGCGCTCTCGCTAGCCTCTTGCTGGGTGCCCGCACTCGCAGCGCTCGACCCACCAGTAGCCGACCCGCCACCGCCTCCACCTCCACCCAGCGCGTTGAGCAGAACGAAGCCCAGGATCACCATTGCCACGCCGGCCACCAGAGCATACGGCAGCCACGAGTTCTTCTTGGGCGGATAACCACCGTTCGCCGGTGCGGCGGTGTTGTATCCGACGGCCCCATAGGAGCCCGATCCTGCCTGCGGAGTCGACGCCCAGTTAGCTGTTGAGGCGGCTGGCGCCGCACCACGAGCTTCGGCATTACCGGCCCTGGCCGCAGATGGCACAGGCACCCTCATCTGCCCGTGCAGCATGGCCTTGAAGTCGAGCGCGCTCTGCGGCCGATCAGCCGGGTCCTTCGCCAGAGCGCACATGACTGCCGGACGCAGGTCGACCGGCAGGCCGGCGGCAACCGAAGGCGGCAGCTCGGGTGCGGGCTCGTGCACGATGCGGTAGATGAGTGTCGTCGCATCGGTGCCATATCCCGCACCGAAGGGGTTCGAGCCCGTCAGCATCTCGTAGGCCACGGTGCCCACCGAGAAGATGTCACTGCGCGAGTCGACCGTGCTTCCCGTTGCCTGCTCGGGCGACATGTACCCAGGTGTTCCGAGCACGGAGCCCGCAACGGTGCCGATCGTCCCCACCGAACCGTCCATGCGGGCGATGCCGAAGTCTGCCAGCTTCACGCGCCCGTCATTGGTCAGGAAGATGTTGTCGGGCTTGATATCGCGATGCACCACCGAGTGCGCATGCGCGTAGCCCACCGCATCGAGAAGCTGGTCGAGCACCCCAATGCTCTCCTGAGGGGTGAACGACCCATGGGTAAGCCTCTGGGCAAGCGTCTCTCCCTCGATGAGCTCCATCACGATGGCGGGCCGGCCATCCCAGACGTCTGCCGCATAGATGGTCACAATCCCCGGGTGCGAGAGCCGCGCCGCCGTACGTCCCTCGGCGACAAAGCGACGTCCCAGCTCGTCGAGCATCGCCTCAGAGAGCCTCGAGTCGTACAGGGGCTCCTTGATGGCCACCTCGCGCTGCAGGTTGGGGTCCCATGCCCGCCAGACACGCGCCATGGCACCGCGTCCCAACTCGCCCCGCAGCTCATAGGGGCCTAGCCTTCCATAGTCCGCCATATTCGCTCCTCAGTCATTCGCATGCGCCGTGCGTGCCCCTCACCTCACTTTGCGTCGTGGCAGGAGACCACGCACAGGACGTAACCACCTCAAGAATATCAGTACAAGCAGCCTTTCCCTCAATGAATCACTGCCATAGGGCATCGGGTTTCTCGAAATGCTGGTAGTCGGTCACATCGCCAGCCCAATGCCCGCCCCACGTCCAGCCGTGCGAGACGAAGAGCTGGTAGCAGAAGTCATCGGTATGTATCATGTACGGCTCGCTCAAGGACCTGTCCGCAAAACGCGACGAGCCGTCAGGCGATATCAAGCCCAAGGACCACCGGCAATAGGGGTTCTCGAACGGATTGATGTCGATCGCAAGGCCGTATGCATGGTTCGAGAGCTCCGACGTGCCGGCTATCACCCGATAGTTGAAGCTCGAGGTGTTGTCGTCGGCGCAGCTCGCGTCGTCACTGGCGTCGTAGTCGTCGACGAGACGCATCTTGCGGATGGGGTAGCCCGCCTCATAGAGCTGAGAGAATATGTCCAGCACCTCATCGGCCACGTTGCGATGGACCACCAGCTCGCCCACCATGATGCGTCCCTCCGCATCCACATGCAGCACCCGTAGGTAGCGCAGGTCGTCGCGGGGCACCGTGCAATCCGCACCGAAGGACTTTTCCTCCATGCGCGCAAACACCGCGTCGGGGATGGGCTCGACCGAGAAGAAGGCACTGGCCCCACCCGCTCGCTCCACGTCCTGCGCCGAGAGCTCGTCCCCCGGCGCGAGGCTGGCGGGCTCCAGAGGCGCTGGCTCCTCCATGGGTTGTGTTTCCTGCTCTTTTGCACTCCCCTGCGTAGAGTCGGCCTCAGCGGCGGCAGCCGGCTCCTCGGCCTGTGCACCGGGCCGCGAGGCCCCCTGTCCTGGCTCTGGACCCGTGTCGGACTGCGCGGCATCGGTCGCCATCGGCTCACCCGACCCCTCGTTCGGCTGCGCCGCGACGCTTGCACCATGCCCGCTCGACACACCCGTCTGCCGTGCGCAGCTGAGCATGGCGAGTAGTCCCACGCAGAGCAACCCCGCAGTCAGTGCCACTAGTACGCGTGCATCTCGCAGATTGACGTGTCGGTCCATTTGCTGCCCTCATATACCGATTTGATGGTCAGTTTGATATACGACGTCTTGTGATAGTCGTCGAAGTCGATGTACTGCCATTCGCGATAGCTGTCGCTCAGCGTGTACTCGAGCGTGTATCCGTCCGAGAGCTCGATCGTCACGTCCCGGCATCGGTTGTTGTAGTAGAAGATGTCGTTGCTCTTGGGGTAGCCATTGACGATCTTGACTCCACGCGCCCACTGCTCGCCGCTCGCATTGATGCTGATCCACTCACCGACGCCATCACCGGACGCGCCTTCGTTCCACGAGGTCTCGAAGATCTCGTCCACCGCGTTGTTCGGCCCGTAGTACGAAGTAACTTCATCGGGCTCGAGCGTCGAGCTGGACTCGGCGTAGGACGTCTGGAACGGGTTTGACTGAATCTCCGCTTCAAGCGCCGCCTCCGCCTCACGCTCCTCGCGCTCCTCGCGTGCAGCTTGTGCCTCTTCCTCGTACAGCGCGATCAACTCGTAGGCCTCGTCCACCGACGACACCGGCACATGGGCATCGAGCTCCGACGCCGAAGACGATCCCAGATCGGCCACGTCTACGTCGCTCACCTCATAGGGCGTGGCGGAGCTGTTGGAGAATATGGCAACCTTTCCCTCGCTGACGGCAAGGTAGTACAGGGAGTCTGTCGAAGACGCGTCGGAGTCTTCGCTACCAGAGGAGCTGCTCTTCGTAGTGACATCATCGCCGCCGCTGTCGGACTCTTCATCGCCTGACTGCTGCGCGGACACCCCAGCGCTGGAGCTTCCACCCCCACCCAAGCCTGACTGGGCATTGATAAAGATCAGGGCAAGCGCAACCGTTGCGACGAGTGCGACCAAGGCATAGGGCAACCACGTATGGCTCTGATTCGTCTTTTCCCTTGTTGTCGCTGCAGGACCGCGCGTCGCGGCAGCATCCCCTGTCAGCATGGCCCAGAACTGCTCTGCGCTTTGCGGGCGCGCCGCGGGGTCCTTGGACAGCGCAGCCATGATAGCCGGGCGCACGTCGACAGGAAGCCCGTACGAGACGGCTGTGGGGAGTTCTGGGGCAGGCTCATGCACGATGCGGTAGATGAGCGTGGTGGCATCAGCGCCGGTGCCTGCGCCAAAGGGGTTTGCCCCCGTCAGCATCTCGTAGGCCACAACGCCCACCGAGAAGATGTCGCTTCGCGCATCGACGGAACCTCCGGTAGCCTGCTCGGGCGACATGTAGCCGGGCGTGCCGAGGACCGTACCGGCGACAGTCCCCACGGAAGCCGCGGAGCCATCGACACGGGCGATGCCAAAGTCCGCAAGCTTGACCCTGCCGTCAGCAGTCAGGAACACGTTCTCGGGCTTGATGTCGCGATGCACCACTCCCCGCGCGTGGGCATACCCCACCGCCGAGAGGAGCTGTCCGAGCACGTCGTATGCCTCTCGTGTGTCCATTCGGCCTCGCCTGAGCCGCGACCCGAGCGTCTCGCCATCCACGAGCTCCATGACGATAGCGGGATGCCCGTCCCAGACGTCAGCAGCAAAGATCGTCACGATACCGGGATGGGACAGGCGTGCCGCTGCACGGCCCTCTGCCACAAAGCGCCTCCCCAGCTCCTCGAGCAGCGCCTCGGAGAGATGCGAGTCGAAGAGCGGCTCCTTGATGGCCACCTCACGCTGGAGGTTGGGGTCCCAGGCACGCCATACGCGAGCCATGGCTCCCCTTCCGAGCTCGCCTCTCAGCTCGTAAGGGCCGATTCTACCCTGCATGTCGTTCACGTCGCTTCCTCGCTATCCCCTATCGCAGCCCTTGAGACCAGCCTTGGGCCGCCTCGCAGGCATCGTTGCCATCAGTACACCTGAATCTCGCTGATCATGGTGCTGTCCTGCTCGCTTCCTTTATATACCGTCGCCCCAAGGCTCACATACACGAACTTCGTCTGATAGGCGCCACCAAAGTCGATGGCCTGGTACTGGCCGTAGGCATCCGACAGCTCTGCCTCAAAGAGCGTGCCGTCAGAGAGCGCGACGTACACAGCCTGGCAGCGGTTGTATCTGCCGTAGGTGTCTTCGTCACACGCATACCCGCCCATGATGCGCACGCCATGCACCTCTTGCGCATCGTCGGCGGCAAGCCATATCGACTCTCCCGAGCCGAAGCCCACGGTGGAGGTCCCCGACCCGACGGCACCCTCACCCCAAGCCGTGGAAACGTCACCATCGACCGCACATGCGGCACCAAAGTCTTGTGAGCCGTCGTCGGCAAGAACTGAGCTGGCTCCAACCCGTGTGAACCCCAGCGTCGATCCTCCGGCACTCAAAGGCACAGGCACCTCGTCTCCTGACGAGAACGGAAGCGCTTCTGCCTGCGCACTTGTCACCTCCTGGGATGACGTAGTCTCGTCATCCGCCCCATCCAGAGCCGATGCCGCATCTTTCCGTACTTGCGTCGCATCTGTCGATGCGACAGGTGCCGACGTTTCTGTCTGCGATGCCGCCGCCCCCGACTGCTGCGTCGCATCCCGCACGCCACTCGAGCCACCGCCGACCCCGGCGGTCGCAGAGCATAGGAAAACCGCAAAGACCACAGCCGCGATGCCGAGGACAAGCGCATAGGGAAGCCACGTGCGCGATGTCTTCGCCACAGGCGACGTCTCTGGCGGATAGGCGACGGCGTTGCGCCTCTCTGTCTTGCTGAGCACGGTCTCGGCAACGGTCGATACGCTGGTTGGAGGCACGTACGCGGGCAGCTCGGTTCCGTAAGACCGACCCGCATGCTCCCTGACAGCCGTCCGCACGCGTTGCCCCGCCAGCAGCGATGCCTTGAACTCGGCCGCCGTCTGAGGCCTCTCCGAGGGGTCCTTCGACAGAGCTCGCATGATGGCTGGACCCACGCCAGCGGGTATCCCTTCGAGGGCATACTCGGGAATCTGCGGTGCCGGCTCATGAACGATGCGATAGATCAGGGTGGTCGCATCTGTCCCACCCGTCGGCATGAAGGGGTTGAACCCTGCAAGCATCTCGTAGGCGACGACGCCAACCGAGAAGAGGTCGCTCCGCGCGTCGGCAGTCTTGCCAAGTGCCTGCTCGGGCGAAAGGTAGCCGGGAGTTCCTAGCACGGTCCCCGAGATGGTGCCCACCGTATTGACCGCTCCCTCGATGCGCGCGATACCAAAATCGGCAAGCTTAACGCCGCCGTCATGTGTGACAAAGATGTTGTCCGGCTTGATATCGCGATGCACGACGCTACATTCGTGCGCATAGCTCACGGCATCGAGCAGCTGCCCAAGCGCGTCGAGTGCCTCGGATGGTGCCATGCGGCCTCGCTGCAGTCGCCGAGCAAGCGTCTCCCCTTCCACAAGCTCCATCACGATGGCGGGTCGGCCGTCCCAGACCCCTGTCTCAAAGACCCTGACGATGCCGGGATGCGATAGCTGTGTGGCCACACGAGCCTCTGAGGCAAAGCGACGCCCCAGTTCGGACTGCATGGTCTGGGTGAGTCGCACGTCGAAGAGCGGCTCCTTGACGGCCACCTGGCGCTGTCGCATGGGGTCCCACGCGCGCCAGACCCGCGCCATCGACCCACGCCCCAGCTCTTCCAAGAGCTCGAATCTTCCGAGATGACCATAGCCGCCCATGACCGATGCCCTCGCTAGTTCCTACGCACCGAGAAGGCGTAGACGGCGACCAGACTGGCTGCGGCAATTGCAAAGAACAGGAACATGATCCCGCTGCCGTCATTGACGGCTCCCCCACCGCCACCGGAGGAGACCGGAGCGATGACTTCCTGCTGTATGTCGCTGAGGGCGGCCACCGCGTAGAAGGGCTCCGCCGCCATCGAGACCTCCCTGCCAAAGACGGACATGTGCCAGGTGCCCTTCTTGGCGTTGGTCACGGTAATCGTCGTCGGAATCGAGCTGGCGTCGATGGCGTAGCCACCATAGCCCTCGCCTACGCTGATTCCGTCGGGATCGGTGAGCTGCAGGTCGAGAACACTGCCGGGCCAGTAGAGGTACGCCGTCATCGTGCCGCTTTGGTCGACCTCAAACGTACCCACCTCAGTGGTGCCGTCCTGTTGCACCGTGCCGGTGGATTCCACGAGCACCTGCGAAGTCGACTCGAGCTGGGCGCTCATCATGGTGGCAAAGAGCCCTACTGCCGCCGCAGAGATGTCCGACGAGTCCTCGTGCGAATAGCTGCCACCCGTGATCCGCGCGATCTCCTGCAGAAGCGTCTCGTCGAGGTCGCCCGACGCACCAAAGCCAATGGTATAGATCTTGATACCGTCCGCCGCTGCTTCGCGAGCGACGTCGAGGATGTCGTCCTCCGAGCCACCCGTGTTGCTCATGCCATCGGAGAGGAACACCATGAGCTTTGCGCCACTCTGCCCCATCAGCTCGTTGACGCCGGTTCTCAGGCCGTCATAGATGTTCGTGTTGCCCGATGCGTGCAGACCCTGGATGCTGTCGGTAATGGCTGCAGCATCCGTCGAGAGCGGACAGTCGACGATGGCAGACGACGAGAAGGAGGCGACGCCCACCTTCACCGATACGCCCCCTGGCCCGCCCTCGCGGCTCACCGAGTTGACGAAGTCGACGCTCTGCCGTTGCGCGCTGTCGAGCTTGGTCATGCCACCCATGGCAGAGTAGTCATCCATAGAACCCGACACATCGAAGACGAGCATCATCGAGGCATCGCTTCCTGCGGAGGCAAGCTCAGACTCCATCTCTGTGGATGCCCAGGCTCGTGCCCGCAAGCCAGCCATGGCCATGCATACCATCAACGTCAGCGCAAGCACGCGTCGAAGCGCGCCTATGGCACCATGTGTCCTGACCGTCATAGCGTTGCCCCCGTCTATTCGATGGCGTCGATGGCCAGATGTGCCACCGTGGACTCCAAGAGGTCTGCCCCACCCAGTGTGAGCCCATAGAGGAAGTTCTCGTACTGTCCTTGGTCGAAGAGGCGTGAGACGTGAGAATCGAAGGTGGAGGCACCCGCAATGTAGCTCGCGAGATCTTGCTTCAGCTCGTCCACGTAGCTATCGGAGAGCTGCTGATAGCTGCGGTACATCCCATAGTTCTCCGGCTGGGTACGCGCCGTGACGACCGAAGACCCGAGCAGCCAAGGCGTCGCATCCATATTCCAGGGGTCGGAGCCAAAGTTGTGGGCAACGCCTTCGTAGTCGATGTACTTGAGCTCTGCTGAGGAGCTCAAGGTGTAGCTGGCAAAGCCGCCGTCCTCGGAGGGTCCGCTTGCGTCCGCGCCGGCCTCCTCGCCAGAGGTCGCCTCCGGATCAACCTCCACCGTCGGAGACGCCTGACCCTGCTCACCACCCGCGCTGTCCGCCTGGCTCCCCTCGCCTTCCACGGTAGCCTCGCCGCCCTGGGCGTCAGTTGCGCTCGTAGCCGTCAAAGACTGCCCGTCCTGAGCCGTATCGCCATCGCCTGTCTGCTGCTCTTGCGGAGCAGGGGCCTCAGAGGGAGCCGAGACTCCGTCTGGCAGTGCAAGCGTATCCTCCTTGGTCGCTGTGGGAGCCTGACTCGCACTTGACACGCCGTCATTCTGTGCATGCATGAAGACGGACACCGTCAGGCCCACCATCACGATGAGCGCCAGCAGCGGCATCGCGACAGCCAAAGGCGGGCGTGGCGCCGAAGAGGCGCGGGCAGACGCGTCGTCCCGCCGCGCCTTGCGAGCAGGTCTCACCGCATCGGTGGTCGATATCTGCTGCGCAAGCGTGTCCGCCTTCCGTCGAGGCGTGGCACTGTGCTCCGTGTTCCATGCGACTGCCGCAGTCGAATTGTCATCCGTACCCTTTGAGAGGGCGAGGCGAACGACTCGTCTGGCGGCTCGCTCGGCATCGCGTGAGCGCGAGACGCTCGAGGCGAGGCTCGCGCTGTCGACCACCGTATACACACCGTCGCTGCACAGGACCAGCCAGTCTCCCGGGAGCAGGTCGACTTCGTCGATCTCGGGGTCGCCGTCACTGAAGCCCAAGGCGCGCTCGATGCGGTTGCGCGAGGGGTGGACCTGTGCCTCCTGCTCGGTGATGATGCCCCGGCTGAGCATACGCCCCACCTGCGAGTGATCCTCGGTCAGTTGCGTGGCCACCCCATCGCGGACGAGATACGCACGGCTGTCACCGATATGCGCAATCCACGCGTGCGTGGGACTCAAAAACGCCTCAACGATCGTGGCGCCCATGCTCGCGTTGCCACGGCTCGCGCTCTCCGCCCCAATCGCCTCATGCGCGTTGCGTGCGATCTCGCCCAAGGCAGCATTGGCATCGAGTTCGATCTTGTTGGCTGCCGCCATCTCGGAGAGCTGCGTCACATAGCTCTGCGCGCAGGCGACAGCCAGCCCGCTCGCCACATCTCCCCCCTGGTAGCCTCCCATGCCGTCCGACACCATGACATACGCCACGATGCCATTTGAGAACGCGTCCGTATTGGGGAATTCGAAGACGTAGAAGTTATCCTCGTTGGCCTCTCTGGGCCCGATATCGCTGTATCCACCAAGGTTCATCGAGTTGACCCTGCCAATCAACGGAACGTCATACCTACCTGCTGCGCTTGCTCAGCGTCCGTGCCACGACGATGGCCACGCAAGCCACCAGCACGACGGCAGCGCCGATCATGAGGTACAGCGCATAGTCCTGGCTTGCCTCCGTGCCATGCCAACGCGTCGCGATGCCCGGCAGGCGCACGGCAAATACGTGCATGGAGCCCGTGTCTCCCGAAAGCTCGAGGGTGTACTCGCCCGGCTGGGGGTCCACTATCTGCAGCGACACCAAGCCATACTCCTCTGCCAGATTGAACCTGGCCTCGTCGAGCTCCTCGCCGTCGCAGAGCACACGCACCTGCGGGGCGTCCTTCTGCGAGACGATGCCCGCCTCGAACGCAACCGTGTGGTCGTCCGCCGTACCGATCGAGAGCGTTGCAGGAGAGCCAGCCGCGACCTCCTCATCAACGAGGCTGAGCCCCAGCGACGAGTAGTAGGATTTAAGGAAGTTGACCTTGAGGGCATAGGTATCCTGCGCCAGATAGTAGATGCCACCCGTGGCATCCGACACCTGCTTGAGGAACCCCGCGTTGGACTCACCAACGTTGCCATAGCCGATGGTGTCGATGGCGATGCCGGCTGCCTTTGCCTTGGCCACGGCACCGGCAAGCATCTGCTCGTTGCTCTGTCCCTCGGTGCTCGCACCGTCCGAGAGCAGCAGCATGTGACGGTCGCTGCACGTGGGAACGTGGGCAAGGTAGTCAATCGCCTGGTCGAGGGCGAGGCCGATATTGGTCTCGCCATACGCGCTCATGTCGTCCACGGCATTGCAGGCCGACTTGTCGTAGGAAGACGCGATGGTCGAGGACTGCTCGGCAAAGCCGATTATCGTCACATCCATGGGTGCCGATTGCGGGATCTCGCTCACGGCTTGCATGGAACGCAGGTACTCCTTGCATGCCTCCTTTGCGGCGCTCAGCTTGTCGTGGCCCGGCTCAATCTCCTCGAGCATGCTGCCCGAAAGGTCGAGCATGACGGCCGACGATATGTGCGTGACTGGGGTGCCCGTATCGAACCAAGCCTCGTAGAACGTTCGGACCTCCTCCTGCACCTCGGCCGAGACCTCATAGGAGGCAATCGCCGAGAGGCGCTCGGTAAGCCCCGCATCGACAGTGCGGTCCGGATAGTCGATCTCGCTGGTGAAGGGCGTCCACTCCGAGGTGAGGTTGCAGGCCTGGCCGATCGTCGAATTGGTCTGCGCGCTCTGCACCTGAGTCGTGACAGCGGAGGACAGCGAGAGATCCTGCGCGGCGCTGAGGCCGTCCGTCTGACCAAACCCGAGGTCTCCCACGGCACCGTTGACGAGCAGCGTCTTGCACACCGACGGGAACGCGCCCGCGTCGAGCCCCTGAAGGTACGAGCTGCCGGGGGTGAGGTCTGCCTTGGACACGCCTATCGTGTCTGCAACTTTGTCCCAGATGCCGAGCTCAGGATAGGCGGCCATCGCGCTGAGACCCGCATGCGGGGTGCCACAGAAAGCCATGCCCACGATATCAGCCCGGGAGCTCTGCTTGGATGCTGCAAGGTCCTCTGCATACTGGCGCAGGGGAAGGCCCGTGAGGCCCATGGCCACGACAAAGGTCCGCGGCTCGGCACCCGACGCACGTATCTGGTCGAGCGCCCACACGATGTCGTCACTCGTGATGGGGCTGCCTGCCACCGGTCCAAGGATGAAGGTAGTGGGTGCGTCTCCAGAGCCGCCGCCCTCAGTCCACCACGTGGGATCAGCCGAGGAGACCAGCACCGCATGTGTGCTGTCGGCAACCGGTTCGGCCTCGCTGCCGAGCCAGTGAAGACTGCAGAGGTCCAAGTCGCCCAGACCTGCGTCGATCACCAAGACGCTCGGCACGTCGCTTCTGGTAGCTGCGTGCGCCAAGCCTGGGAACAAGGACACGATGCCGCACGCCAGCGCTACCACCATCGCGACAAGCACTGTCACTGGCTTGCGATACGTCTCTCTCGTCACCTTCGGACCTTCCCTACCGACCCTGGCGATACACGAGCACGGTGTCGCCGATCTTGATGGAGTCACCGTCGGAGAGACGCACCTGCCCACTCACGTGCTGTCCGTTGACGTAGGTGCCATTGGTGCTGCGGAGGTCAAGCGCGCTCCAGACGCCGTTGCCCTCGTAGACCAGCTTGAGGTGCTTGCCCGACACCTTTCCATCTGCCACCGACACGAAGTTGCTGGGGTCGCGGCCGATGATGACATCCTCCACCGGAAGGTCGTAGATGGTGCTGCGCCCGCCATCGGATTGCACGGTCAGCGTGTCGCCCGACTTGGGAAGGTCGATGATGGTCGCAGCCTGCGGCTTGCGGTCGATGATGGTGCCACGGTCGGCCACGGAGCCAGCGGGAGCGATCGGCGCGGAAGGAGTCGGGGTAGGCGCGGGAGCGGAGGCAGCGCGCTGCACCTCACTCAGCTTGCGCTCCATGTCGTCCATGCGGCTGTTCATGTTTGCACCGAACATCGTGCCTCCCATGCCGCCGATCTCGACGCGCGTACGCTGGACAGAGCTCGCATAGATGACCATGGCGATGATGGAGATGACGACTCCTGCCAAGGCCACCATAGCAATCATGGGACCATAGCCCTTGACCAACCAATTGACGTTCCACTTGATGGGGCCGGCATAGTACGGAGTTCCCGGCTCGCCGCCCAGGCGGACCAGCGTGTGGATGCCATCCGCATTGCCCGTGAAGCGGAAGATGAATGCCGGGAAGATCATGAAGAAGCCGACCATGGCGAGGATGCGCGGCACGAGCGCCTGCTGGTCCTTGTGCTTGCTGATGGAGTCGAAGAAGATCCAGATGAGGATGCCCAGCGTGGCGACGAGGAACAGATACATGCCCCACGAGTATAGCCAGGAGAAACCTTGCAGCTGCAGAAGCGCGCTATCGATCCAAGCGTTGTCGTAGTTGATCTCGATGAAAGTGACGCCGTCGTTCATGACATGCCTCCTCGTTCACGTACACTCCAAGGTGCTCTTCTTTGACACCTCTTGCTCACAATTTGATAGTATCAGCGGCCTCGCCCGTCTTGTTGCGCAACATCCGTGCCGTATCGCATACGAAACGCACCTCATCTAAGTGCGTCAGTCGCTCATCTGGACGACGCGGAAGCGAGTCTGCCCGCCAAGGCAGAGCGTGTCGCCCGCCCTCAGCGCGATCGGCTTGGATTCCGACACACGCCCCTGAGCCGACCTCGGGTATTCCACGACGACGATGTCGTCGGTGTCGCCACGCACAATGAAGGTTCCATTCGTCGAGCCCATCCCCTGGCACCACCACTGTTGGTATTGGTACCACACGATCAGATGCTGACGCGACACGTCGACCTCGACGTCGGTGATGCAGCTCCGCTCGGTCGGAAGCGACCCCACAACCGTGCCTTGGGCGCCTTGCGAGAGCGGATAGATAGGCGGCCTGACGGCCCCATTGATCACCCTCACGAGTCCAAGCTGGTTGGGGGCATTGTCAAAGAGCGTCTGCTGCACTCGGGGCTGCACGTCCGAGACGACCGTCCTGATCTCCCGCGCAAGCTTCTCACGAGCAAAGCGGTCCACAAGGTCCGAAGCGGCGCGCGGGTCGGCGAGGCAGCCCCCAGCCACGAAGGCGAGCATCACCATCACGGCGCGGTCGCCCTCGCTGGCGAGTTGCATCGAACGGACCCGCATCGTAGCGTTCGCATAGATGCGCCCCTCGAGCCCATAGGCGTTGAGCAGCATGACCATGCGCGAGCCCGACGCCCCGGCAAAGCGCTCGACGATCTGCCGATAGGCTTCGTCGCCCCACCCGTAGTTGCTCGCGATGCGGGACGTTATGGTCTGGGAGCTCTGCATGAAGTCTGCGTAGATGGCGGGATTGATCCTGCTCGGCTGCGCATGCACGACCTCTCGCGAGAGGAACGTGCGCTCGCCGATGCGATCGCGTGGAGACCTGCCAGAGTATATGGGCTTATCGGATAGGAGCAGGAGCGCAGCATCGCGATTGGAGAGACGAGCCTGCGACCGCAGTTCCTCGAAGAGGAATTCTGTCGGAGTCTGATAGTCCTGCATACGACCAGCCACCCATCAACCCGCACACGTACGTCGCGGGGCGCCTCATCGTGAAGCGCCCCGATTTATAAAGTTATCACAAACTACGTAATGCGTAAAAGTCAAAGGATGGGCCAGCCAGCCAAGCGGCTACTTTGCGTGATGCTCGGCCTTTTCCTCGGCAGCCTTGCCGCTGATCTTGACGCCGCCCGAGCCGCCACGGCCGCTACCGTGTCCGTGTCCCTTGCCCTTCGCGCCTTTCAGGCGCCTCTTGATCCGCTGCACACGGCGATAGATGCTCACGGTGCGGTTGCGGGTGGAGAGCCCCAGCAGCGGGGCCGCGAGGATGGTGGGTCCAAAGAAGGTCACGATGCGCCACACGAGGAAGCCCGCCGACGTGGCGCTGCCAAACATGTTCTGGTAGAACATCACGAAGCCGCCCTCGGCACCACCCGTGCCACCCGGCAGGGGCACCGCGGAGGCCACCATCTGCACCATCGATCCTGCAGCCAGGCACTCGATGAAGTCTCCCCGAATCCCAAAGGCATTGAGGACGAACCACGGAATGGTGTAGAGGCTTGCCAGCTGCAACATCGTCACAACGAGAGTGAGCACCATGGAGGGAACGTCCTGGGCGGCGCGCTTGAACGCCTCGGAGAACTCCATCACCTGCACGTTGACCATCTCGTCCCAATGCTTGCGGTTCTTGAGCCAGCCACGGGCAGAAAGAAACTCGATGGCCCAGTTGCCCACGCGGATCACGAAGCCGGGGCAGAGACAGATGACGAAGAGCAGTATGCACTCGGCAAGGTGCACGCCAAAGACGACCAGGTTGAGCACGACGATGTTGCCATACGCCTCAAAGAAGAAGCCAAGCTTGGCGATGAGCATAAGCGCCGCAAAGAGGACGACGGCAAGCTGGAACATGATGAAGCGCGTGAACTGCGTGGCACTCGCCTCGCCCACGTCGAGCCCGGTACGAGTCAGACGATAGATCTGTGAAGGGACAGCCCCGGCCATCATGGGCGTGAGGTTGCCAAAGAAGACGCCCGACGCCTCGACGCTCATGAGGTCGCGGATACCCACCGGGGAGTCATGGTCGAGGTAGACCGCAATGGCGTACGCCAGCACACCAAAGATGAAGTACAGGACGTAGCAGATGACCGCTCCGATCACCCATGTCGTGTCGACCCCCGCCAGTGCGTCGATAAGCGTAGCCATCTGCCCGGTAGCGATGAGATAAACCACATACAGCACCACGACGGCACCGAGGAATATGGCACCCTTGCGCGCCTGCGCATTGTCGTCCCCGCCCTGTTGTGAGGATCCGCCTTTCGTGTGAGACGGGCCTTTGCCGACCTTGGTAGGGACCTTCTTTGTCGCGTTTGTGCTGCCATTGTCCTGGGGCATATCCCCTCCCTTGACCACAGCGTTCGGTATCGCAAAAGAATATGTTCAACATCATATTCTAGCGATTCGCTCGGGTGGGAATACTGTAAAGAAATGCAGCAACCACTCACCCCACCAGGGAGCCAAACATGCCCAAGCACGCTCGAATACAGACCGCTGAACAGCGGGAACGCCTGTCTCGCAATCGAGATGCGCTCCTATCGGTCCTTTCGGGATCCCATGCGCAACCGAACGGCTCCATCCAAACAGCAGGAATGACCTTGGCGCTGGAACGCTTTGCCATCAAGCGCGACAGCGGCGTCACAGTTGCCTTCGAAGGTGCCTTTGGGATGGAGAGCATCCTACGCGAGCTGTCACAGACCTATCAGGGTCAGACGGTAGACGGACATATGGTAGGTCTGAGGGGCATCCTCGCCATCGAGGGCGCAGAGGCTCCGCTCGAGGTCAGGGCGTCACTCGGCATGGGGTCGCAGCTGCGCCTGCACGTCGGGCCATCGACGTCCGTCTCCACGCTGCTTGACGCCGTCCGCGTCTTCGACCGTCACTTCCATCTCGCCTGCAAGTCCCTTGGTCTCGACCTCGAGCTGGTCGCCCGAGGGTGCAACCCCTACCCCACTTCGCCTTCCGACATCGTCCCCGTACCGCTCTCGCGCAATGCGCTTCTCAACGCTCACTTCTCGCGCACGGGCCGCTATGCACGCGAAGCCATGCGCTGCACTGCCGCCACGGAGCTGACCCTGCCCGTCAGCCCCAACGAGCAAGAAGCCGTTGAGGATTACCGGACGGCGGCAGCTCTCGCTCCCATCATTGCCTTCGCCACGGACAACAGCCTCACGATGAGGGACTCTGACCCCTACCAGACGCCTCGCATGCTGCGCTCGCTCGTGGTGCACGATATGGACGCGTCGCGCACGGGTCTCGCAGACGAGGTCTTCCAGCCTGGCTTCGGCTTCGAGCTCTACCGGCACTGGGTCGAGGGGACCCGTCCCATCTGCTTCACGAGCGACGAGGGCGTCACGTTCTCCACAGGCTCGGACACGTGCGCACGCGTGATGGAGGAGCGCGACCTGAGCGAGCTCGAAGCGCGCCAACTGCTAGAGACGGTGCTTCCCGACGTGCGCTGGACAGGGCGCCTGGAGCTGCGCATGGCAGACTCCCTGCCCCTGCACCTCGCCGGCGCATACGCGGCGCTTGTCAAAGGCTTGTACGCCTCAACGGAGGCGCGGGAGGCCGCTAGGGAGCTGTTGGACATGAGCGCCGTGAACGCCGGATCGGTCAGACAGGCTTGGGGCGACTTGCGCGAGCAGGGCTGGAACGCACGAGCATACGGGCGTCCCGTCAGCCAGATGGTCCACGAGCTCGCGGCACTGGCGTCACGCTCACTCGACGACCGAGACGAGCGCCGCACGCTCGACGGCCTTGCCCAGCTCTGGGAGGTGCGCTACGTTCCGCGTGACACGCTCCTGCGCAACTGGGAGCGCACGCGAGAACGTTCGAGCGAGGAGGTGGCAGCCGAGCTCTACGGTGAGGGTGCCGTGATTCCCTACGACGAGCTGATCGGTGAGCCACCTGCGGGAGCGACCGCCTCACTCCCCGTCATCCGGTAGCGACAGGACACTGCGGCGGGCACTGTACGTCGACATTTGCAGACGCTCTCACTCCAGAGCCTTGCGGCGCGCGAGGGCGGACGTCTAGACGGCGAACGGTCGTCGCCACCATGCCAGCTCCATCACGTGTCGGGCTACGCCCTTCGCAGCAGGAAGCAGTGATGGTCACGGGCCGATCGTTCGAAGTCGTGCGGCAGCGTCGCCGCGCTCGCATCCTCCGCCACGAGGCCTGCCTTTGCCAAGGCATCCCGGTCGAGCGAGAACCCGCGTCCCTCGCAGGCAAAGACAATGGTCCCTTCCGTCGACAGAACCTTTCCCGCGGCCATGAGGAGCCGTGCATGGTCGCGCTGCAGCTCCCAGTCACCCTCTCCTGCCTTCCGACCCGGCATCCAAGAGGGAGGAACGCACACCACGAGATCGTAGGCATGCCTCGCCTGCATCTCCCGCTCGAGCCATATACGAGCGTCCTCGCGCGCAAAGCGATTTCGCCCACCTGCGATCCCATTGCGCGCAAGGGCTTCGCGCACCCATGCGACCCGGTCCTCGAAGGCATCGACCGAGACGGTCGACCTCGCACCGCCGGCGGCGGCATACACCGTCGCAGCCCCCGTCGTCGCAAAGAGGTTGGCTACGCGAGCGCCTTCAGCCCGCTGGGTCACAAGCTCGCGCACGCCACGAAGGGCCAGCGGCAGCCCCGTGTCGGGACGACCGTTGAGGTCGATTGCGAACGCATGGCCGTGCTCGGCCACCACAAGCGGCATGGACACGATGTCGCTTCCCCTGCGACCCCTCCTGTCGCGCTCGCGTTGCCACGCACGGGCGATCACCTGCTCGCGAGGTACGTCGAGCACGGCAGCCGCCAGTACCACGGCATCGGCGAAGCGTCGCGCGGCACGCTGCTCATCCACCTTACCCGGCCTCCTGCGCTCCTCCACGACTGCCCAGTGCTGCCCCTCATACTCCGCCGTACCAAGATAGAGGTCTACCGTCAGGGCATAGTCCGGCAGGTCGGCATCGTAGATGCGCAGACAGCTGACTCCCGCGCGCTTGGCCCAGCGCAGGCGCTCCTTCCCCGCCTTCCGCAGACGCGCGGCAAACTGTGCGCTGTTCTCCTCCGCCACGCTCACGCGCATCTGCCTGCCCGAGAGTGAGGTCACTTCCTGAGTTGCGTGGCGTGCGACACCACCCTCGTATAGGCGCACCCAGGCGCGTAGAGGGCCGTTGTGGCACGCGATGGTATGGCCGGCAGCACGACCGAGGGCCGTGTCCACGCTGCCGTCTGGTGTGATCAGGGCCACCTTCCAGCTCTCGGGCACGGCGCGCACAGCCTTCGCAAGTGCGGCATTGACCTGGGGCAGCTCGTCAACGGAGCCCAGACGCTGGCCGTAGGGAGGATTGGCCACCAGTAGCCCCGGAGCCTCCATCCTGCCGCGCAATCCACGCAGGTGCCTGCCCAGACGCGAAGCGTCGTCCACATGAAGGCGCACGAGCCGTTCCGCGCCCGCACGACGCGCATTTGCCTTGGCGATGTCAACTGCGTGAGCGTCAAGGTCGCCTGCGATTACGAGGGCGTCAGTATGCTGGGCCGCCTCTGCCTGAGCCTCGCTGCGCACGCGCTCCCAGAGTGATTGGTCATGTCCTTGCCACCCCTCGAACCCCCAGCGCTCGCGCAGCAGGCCCGGCGCGATGCCCGCTGCCATCATGGCGCCCTCGACGGCAAAGGTTCCCGACCCGCACATGGGATCGATCAGCATGCCGCCCTGCGCTGCAATCTCCGGCCAACCGGCCGCCAACAGCACACTCGCTGCCAGCGTTTCCTTGAGGGGTGCCTCGGTTTGAACGCCATCCTCGCGGTAGCCACGCCTGTGCAGGGATGCGCCCGAGAGATTGAGGTAGATGGTTGCCTTCTTGGGGTGCACGGCGACGTCGATGGCAAAGTCGGGGTTGCGTGGATCCACATCCGGGCGCGTCCCGCACCGCTCGCGCATCGCGTCGCACACCGCATCCTTCACTTTGAGCGCAACGAACTTGGTGTTGCGAAGCTCGGGGTTCTCGCCATGGGCATCCACCGCGATCGTGGCCCCTTGCACGAGCAGCTCCTCCCAAGGTAGGGCCCGGACCCCCTCGTAGAGCGCTTCGGCGTCGGTCGCAGCAGGGCGCGCCAACACGAGCTGCACGCGCGTCGCCGACCGCAGCCACAGGCAAGCCCTGTAGGCGTCTGCCAGCGACCCAAAGAAGATCGCACCGCCCACCTGTGGACGCACACGTCTCATGCGCAGGGCACGCAGCTCGTCTCCGAGCACCTGCTCGAATCCGCCTGCACACCGCGCAAAGAACTCCATCTGCTTGTCGGCCACAGAACCTCCCACCTCACGTTGGTCGCATCTGATGGTAGCCCATGGCGCCCACATCATGCAAAACGCTCGAACGTCTGGTCTTTCTCTCCCCGATTGCCATCATTCACGTCCAAGCCATCGAAATCCTCTCGATGCGTTCACGTGGGTCCTGTCAGATGGGTTGCGGACCATTGACGCCTGCGGTCAGCAAATGTTTGCTGCATAATGGCAGGCATGGCAACCTTCACCAACAGCAACATCACCATCGTCAACCTCGAGCTCTTCGACGCCGCATTTGCCGTGGTGCCGGGCACCGAGGACGAGGTGATCCGTCGCTTCATGACGCTCTTCGTCTACGAGGACGAGCGGCGTCGCGGCGGCAGTGCCGACGTATGCCGCACCACCAACGCGCTCGGCGAGACCTTTGCCCTCAAGCGTCTGCGCACCGCAGGCGACTCTGGCTCCCGCTCCGGCTCCAGCTCGGGTTCGAACGCCCCGATGGCGCCCATTCGGCGCGAGCTTCGTCATCTGGACAGCTCGGGATCGAACCAAGCCTCTGGCACACCCGACTACGTCACCACAGGGCATATGGCGGCATTCTACGAGGAATACCGGATCCATCTCGCCCTGTCGAGCCTGCGCGGGTTTCCCAAGCTCTATGGCTTTGGCCTCGCGGGTGGCGACCCGGTCTTCGTCATGGAGTGGGTCGACGGCGACACGCTCAGTGAGGCGATCGCAGAACGACGCGCGAAATCCCCCGACGACCTGCTTCCCCTCACCGTCGTAGCCGATCTGGGACTCGCGGTCATCAGGCTTCTCCGACGTGCCGGCGAGCTAAGCGCGAACTTCGTGCATCGCGACCTCTCGCCGCGCAACGTCATGCTTCGCACGAGCGACCGCTCAGCCGAGGAGCAGTTGCGCTCCGGCAGGTTCGACCTCTGCCTCATCGACTTCGGCAGTTCCGCCCTCGCCGATATGCACGACGGGAGTCCCACCTTCACCATGGGGTCGAACATCTGGCGCCTGGGCACGCCCGCCTACGCGCCTCCCGAGATGCTCTCCGCCGACATCGAGCTTCCCCCGCAGTACCGCCAGTCGCCGGCCATCGACGTCTATGCGCTCTGCAGCATGCTCTACGAGCTCTATGCCGGTCACAGGCCCTACGACCTCTCGCACGCGGGCGAGCTATCCCCCTACCGCATCAAGACCGAGATGCCCCCGCAGCCTCTCGAGTCGCGCGAGCCCGACGCGGGGGCGCTCGCAGCCATCATACTTACCGGCCTCTCCCCTCAGCAGGAAGACCGTCCGTCGCTGGCACAGCTCGAGGCAGCCCTCGAGAACTGGAAGGTGCTTCCGGGACAGAAGGCGGCGCCGGCGCTGAGCGGCACGAGACCGGCGAACGCGGGCTTCTGGCAGCCAGGCTACGCCTCACGCTCCCTCACGCGCCGGAGGCTCCTCGCGGGAGGCATCGTGGCTGCGTCGGCGGCCTTCTCCATCGCGATTGTCTCGAGACGATTCTCCCCACCACAAGCTGCCTCACTCGACGAGAACCGCTATCCGCACGCCGAGGGCCCCTATGACGGCATCCCCCTCTTCAAGGCCTATGACGGATCGCTTGGAGGCTGGATGCTTTGCTCGTCGCTGGGCGACATCGTCTGCAGGCCTGAGTCGAGCCGTCCCTGTGGTCCGCTCCGCGAGGGGGTCTTTGCACTCTACGACGACATCTCCCGGCTATGGGGGTTCGCCGTGCCCAACAACGCGAGCGACGGCTACGCATGGATGATACTTCCCTCGTTCGCGCAGGTGAGGGACTTCTCTGAGGGCCTGGCGGCCGCTCAAGACCCCACCTCGAGACTCTGGGGCTACGTCGATGCTGCGGGGACATGGGTCGTGGCTCCCCGCTTTCGCGATGCGTCGGACTTCTCGGGTGGAGCCGCCGCCACACAGGACCTCACGACGCTTGCCTGGGGTGCCATCGACGATACGGGAGACCAGCTCATCAAGCCCATGTTTGCGTTGCTTGGCAGACGTTCGCCAGACGGATATGCCTCCGCCCAGGACCTCGGTGGTGGTTGGGGGATCGTCGATGAGCACGGCGCCTGGTCCTGCGAGCCGCACATGGCGCAGCTCAGACGCATGGCCTCCGGTTGCGCACCGGCCCTCGATGGAGCATCCGGCAGATGGGGCTTCGTGGATGCGAGCGGGGCATGGACCCTCCCGCCCACATTCCTCGACGCGCGAGCCTTCTACGCGTCAGATACCGAGGGTTCCGGCAGCCTCGCCGCGGTGCAGGACGCATCGTCGCAGTTCTGGCACTTGATCGCACCGGATGGAGCGTCTCCTTCGGGAGCGAAGCCACGCTTCTGGAAGCTCGGCGACCTGCACGAGGGGCTCGCTCCAGCCCAAGCCTCATCCCGCGACGACGTGGTCGTCTTCGACGAGAGTGATCCCGATGCCCGCGCTGAGGACGCAGGGATGCGCTATGGCTATGTCGACGTCACGGGCACCTGGCAGATGCGAAGCCTGACCGAGCTCACTGACACGGCAATAGGCACCCCAGAGATCTGAGGCCTTACAGGCAGAATCCCACGAGCACGCCGCGTGCGTGATCGGGACCCCAGAGCTGGTCCGGCGCATATGTCACGTCCTGAACGACCCGCGCATCCTCACCGAGGCCATTGAGCGGCGTGCCGTCGGTACCCAGCAGCCAAAACCCATCCCCAAACTCAAGGGTCTTGGTGCGCAGCCACCAGGTGGACTGCCCTCCCGCTTGAGCAAGCGCGTCAGCGAGCGCCCGGTTGGGTGCCAGCGACGCGACCCCGTACTCGGCAAACAGCTGGTACTGGTCTCCCTCAGCTCCATAGACAGCCGACATCGTCTGGTCCAGGCCCATCGCGGCATTTGCGGGGACGGTACCGCAGAGCTCGGAAACCGAGAAGAGCCAGAGCCGGTCTGAGGTCTCCCGCACCCAATCCGCTGCCGAACCGGAGAGTTTTCCCGCCTCGTCGAGCTCGTCTCCCGCATCGACGCCGCTTGCCGTGCGCTTCTGCACGCGCAGGATCCGCCCGCGCAGGTCGAGGGGGAGCTCCTGCCAGAGGGTGCCGTCCAGCCATGCACGCATGTCGCTCGCCGCCCAGCCACCCGTACTGTCCGCATCGTCCCCTTCGGTCCCCTCGAAGGCATGGTTCATTGCTTGGAGGTGGACCGGGTCCGCAAAGGCGAAAGTCAGGCCGGCCAACCCACCGTCACTCCTCTCGTCATGCCGTAAGCCCACGAGTCGCACGCGCGCGACCGATCCATCGAGCAGGGTGAGTTCCTTCAGGCCAGAGCTCGCAAGGTTCCCGTCGACATCACAAAGGCCGTATCGATGCGCCAGCTCGGTCGCATGGGCGTCGTCAGGGCATTCGGCAAGTTCCTCAGAGATGGCCGACAACTCCTCCCAGCTGTAGGCTGCAAGTGAGTCGCGTACCTCCACGTGCCCATTGCGGCGCTCCCATGGCTGCCACGCCACAGCAATTGCCATGGCCAGCATCGCGACGGAAGCCAGCACCGCAGCCCGCAAGCGGCTTCGGCCTTCCATCTGTCGCAATCTGTGAATCAACGCAGCATCCCTATCCATACCCATCATGGCGTGCGAGCGCCATCCTCTCTGCTATTCGCAGGCAGGCCATCCATCGATCAGGCCCATCTTACACAAGGCCTCGTATCGCAACGGCACGTGAACCTATGCACGCCGCTGCGGTCCACGCATGCGACCGCCCTACCAGTACCGGAACCTCACGCCGCTCTTGCCGCAGTACGAGTAGTGCGTGAACCAGTACCGGTAATTCTTCTGCTTCGTCTTGGACAGGCTGACCTTCGCCTGCACGAGCGTCACCTTCGAGCCCTTGAGG
>ODAI011098057.1_pt1 | contig 25732 bp, 18 predicted proteins | sample 1539321 | NCBI WGS metagenome assembly ODAI01 (sample SAMN02144231, study PRJEB22623) | gut metagenome | biome: sheep rumen | host: Ovis aries | place: New Zealand
GGGTGTGTATGTTATAGGCTGTGTTTCGTCTGTGATAGGCTCATCTTCGTAGTAACCTGTTACCTTGTAATGACCGAGGTCGTTCTTTGTACCGTCCATCCAGTAGCCGTCATAGCTAAAGTCTGTGATGTCCTCTGTCTGAGCACCGTTCCCGTTGTTGAGGATAACGCCAACTGCTCCTTCGGGAACATGGCAGATGAACTGTGTCTCGCCATAGCCGTTTGTTGTTGTCTCTGCCTGTGCTGTGCCGGGCCACTCGCCGCCGATTGCGTTGCCGTCAGCGTCCCATGCGTAAACGTACGCGCTGCCCCATCCGAAATTATCGGTGAGCTTGAAGGTCTGCTCCCCTTCGGTAGGAATGGGATCTGTCTCTGTGGGCTCGGGATCTGTTACGGGCTGAGCCTCAGTTGTAGGCTGAACTTCTGTTGTAGGCTGGGGAGTATCCGGATTTACAAAATCGGGATTGTACTTGCCGGCGTAGATAGATGTCTGAGTTGTGCCGTTGAAGGTCTTGCCGTCAACGAACTTGCTGTACATAATTACCTGGCCGTTCTTGGTCTGGAGCTCTACCATATCGAGGTTAACCTCGGTTGAGCCTGAACCGATAACGTCAAATGTAACTGTGAGCAGACCAATCTTGTCGCCGTCGGTGTCGCGCATAGGATAGTATGTACCGGCGTTTGTAACGTTACCGATAAGCTGTCCCTGACCAACCTTAGCGCCGTTGATTACGGACTGGTCTGTGATAGGTGTGTTGTAGAAGGTTGTGCCGAGAACCTCGCCGTCAAATACGATGTCCTTCTTGTTAACGCCTTGATCCTCGTTGTACTTAAGAACTGAGGGATCCCAAGTGATCTTCCACTGGTCGTTAACCATGAGCTCTGAGCTCTTTACATAGAATGAAACTGTAATCTGCTTTGTATCAGCCGGGAATGTCTCTTGTCTTGTGTCGAAGAGGCAGGTTGACTTAGCTGTTACGGTGAGACCCTCGCCGGAACCGGTGGGCTGTACCTCTGTCGGCTGAGTGGGAATGTCGGGAGAAATGTACTCCTGACCGCACTTCTTTGTGCCCTGTCTGTTCGCAGAATACTTCTGGACAAGTGTAGCATCCATAACATCTACAATGCCGTCACCGTTTACATCGCCGAGGATGAGCTGGAGAGCGTCGAGAGTTGTCCTTGATGCCGCGTACTTCTGAATGATAGTAGCGTCCATAACGTCGCAGATACCGTCGCCGTTTACGTCGCCGTAGTAATACTTTTTACCGGGATCGGGAGTTGTGGGCTGGGGATCTGTGGGCTTGACGGGATCGGTTGTGGGCTGAGGAGCTACTGTTGTAGGCTCGGGCTGATCTGAGTTTACGTAGTTAGCGTCGTAAAGACCTTCGTAAACAGAAGCCTGAGATGTGTACGGGAAGTCGGGAGCGCCTTCAACCATCTTGCTGTACTGAACGATCTGGCCGTCCTTGGTCTGGAGCTCTACAAAGTCAAGGTTGACGTCTGTTGAGCCTGAACCGATTACGTCAAATGTTGCGTAAAGAATACCGATGTTGCCGTTGCCGGTTGAATCGAGGCTGCGCATCGGATAGTATGTACCTGCGTTGGTAACATTACCGATGAGCTGTCCGATACCAACCTTTTCGCCGTTGATTACGGACTGGTTGGTGATAGGTGTGTTGTAGTAGGTTGTGCCGAGAACCTCGCCGTCAATTACGAGATCCTTCTTGTTAACGCCGTCCTCGTCGCAATACTTAAGAACTGAGGGATCCCATGTGAGCTTCCACTGGTCGTTAACCATGAGCTTGTTGCTCTTGATGTAGTAAGCTACAGTGATTCTCTTTGTGCCTGCGTCGAAGGTTTCGGTTCTGTTGCCGAAGATTACGTTTGACTTAACGTTAACTGTGAGCTTGTCGCCGCCCGTTGTTACAGGCTGAGCCTGTGTTGTGGGCTGGGGAGCTGCGGTTGTAGGCTGGGGAGCAACTGTTGTGGGAGCGGGAGCACCCTTTGTTACGTTTGTAGCCTGAACGTTTCCGCCGGGAACAAGAGTTGTTGTTGCCCATTTTGTGCCGTAAATCTGGCTTGTCTTGTTGAGCTTCTGACCCTTCTGTGAAGAGCTCTGAGTCTCAGCACCTGTGCTCTTCAAATATCCGCAGATGATTACGTATGTGTTTGAAGAAGTTCCGAGGTTGAAATCAACAGGCTCTGAAGATACGGTTGCCGTACCGTCGGAATTCTTTGTGGTCTTATATGCCTTTGACGGAACTTCTACATAATAGTAACCTGAAGCCTCGTCATACTGCATTTCCTCGCCGGGCCAGCCTGCTGCGTTGGAGTAGGTTGCTTTCTGAGTAGCGTGTGTTACCTCATCGTAGATGTACGCGCTGAACGGACCCTTCCAAGTGGTTTTCTGAGCCGCGTTGAAGAATACATAAACGCCTGAGCCTGAGTGCTCGGTCTTTTTATACTTATAAACATAGCTCTCTGTCTGACCTGCAGCGTCTGTAGCTGTGAGGTTGAGAGTGATTGTGTCGCCGTAGCTATAGTCGGAGCCAATGCGGATTGTGGGAGTGCCTGTGAATGTTACAGGAGCGCTGTCCTCAAGAGCATATGTACCCGATACAGCGTTCTCAAGGCCGAGCTTAACTGTGAGAGTCTCGCCCTCGAATGCGCCGGACTCTTTTGAGGCTGTAGCCTTGGGAGTAGCGGTTGACTTGTAAACAACAGCAACGCCCGACTTGCCGATTGTACCGGAAAGTGTGCCGTTTGATACTGTAAAGGTGTTGCCTGTTACGGTATCAACATAGCTGCCGTTAGCCATACCTGTTCCGCTGATGTTAACGTTTGCGGTAGCGCCTTCAGCGCCGCCTACGTTAGAAAGAACGATACCTGTTGTACCTCTTCTTACATAAGCGATTGAGCCCGAAGAACCGAGATACTCGCTCTGGCCTACAAAGGCGTTCTTGAACTTGTTAACCTCGGAAACAGCCGCGCTCTTATAGGTGGTGTTTGAAGAAGCCTGGCCCATCTTAGCAGCAGGACGTGCAAAGAACAGAGCTGTTGAGTCTTTTCTTGCAGCTACGAGAGCCCATGACTTTGTGATAACATCGTCTGAGAGGCTAGAGGTATTTGAGATACCCGCGGAACCTGCTTCGCCCTCGTATGTATCGTGAGACTCTGTCCAGAGAACGATGTTGCCTGCGCCTGCGCCGGACTTGTATGATGAGCTCGCCGCCTGACCTGCATTCTTGTTCTTAACAGCAGCCGTAACAGCGTCGCCTGTGCGGTTATCTGTTACCTTGATGTACGGAGTATAGTGCGAATACTGTCTTGATGAAGGACCGCAATTGTTGAGGATCTCACCGTACATATAGAGATCTCCGCCGGTCTTATTCTTGTAGTAGGTCTTAGCCGCGCTTGTAACGTTCGGCCAGAACTGAGAAGCGTAAGAGCCGTCGGAAGGAGTCTCGATGTGCTTAGCGCCGTCAAAACGGAAGCCGTCAACACCGCAATCGATGCATTCCTTAAGAAGGTTGATAATGTTGTTCTGTACGGTTGAGTTTGCAGTGTTAAGGTCAGGACAAGCTGTAAGATGTCCCTGTACGCACTGTTTTACGTCGCCGTCGGAAACACCGCCCTCAACATTGTGGTAGAACTGGCTGTTCTTAGCGCTTGCCGCATAGATGTTAGGCTGATAAGTCTTAACCTGCGGGCTTACAGCGAAGGGATCCTTAACGGTATCCGAGTCGTTGTTACCAACGTGGTTTGATACGATATCGCAGATAATCTTGATACCGTACTTTTCTGCCTCCGCGCAAAGAGCCGTAAGGTCTGCCTTTGTGCCGTACCATGATTTCTGAGCAATCTGGTGGCTTACGGGCTGGTAGGGCTTCCACCACTCGCTGCCGACTGATGCAGATGCGCCGTAGTCCTTAGGCTGCTGTACCGGAGATGTCTGAACGGTACTGTAGCCGGCCGCTTTGATAGCAGGCAGGTTGTCTTTGATTGAGTTGTAAGACCAGTTGAAGGCGTGCAGAATTACACCGTTCTGAGGGTTCGTCTGCAGATTCGGAGCGCTTGCGACAGCGGCGTCCTCTTCGGGAGCGATGTTAGCCGCTCCTGCAGAAAATGTGAACGCGAGAGAAGATGTAAGTACTGTTGCCGCAGCAACTACGCTTACAAGTTTTCTGAACATTTTCATCAAAAAACCATCCTTTCATTTTTATTCATTTTTATTATAACAAATTGATTTGCAAATGTACATATTTTATGTTACAAATTAATAACAGAATTTTTGTGCATTTTTGCAATTTGTACTAAATAGACAGTTTGTTTTTAAAAATTTATTGCATTTGAGAATTTTAATATCCCGAAACATTGATAAAATTTTGTCAATTTCGAGCTCAAAGGACGGTATACAATTTAAATTTAAATGTAATTATAAAGTGATTGACTTTTGCGCTTTATTAGAATATAATCTATAATGGTTTTGTAGACTAAATATTAAAAAGTCTCAAAGCACACCATTTGAACAGGGGTGCATAGATGGAAAACAATCAGAAAAAGGTAATTGTATCCTTAAAGGATATTTTCGTAAGGTTTGACGGCGAGGTTATACTCAACCACATAAACCTTGATATTCACGAAAAAGAGTTTGTAACTATTTTAGGTCCGAGCGGCTGCGGAAAAACCACCACGCTCAGGATTATCGGCGGTTTTGTTGAGCCCGAAAGCGGCGACGTTATCTTTGACGGCAAAAAAATCAACGGCACTCCGCCTAACAAAAGGAATGTTAATACGGTTTTTCAGAAGTATTCGCTCTTTCCGCACCTCAATGTTTACGACAACGTGGCGTTCGGCTTGAAGCTTAAAAAGCTTCCGAAGGCTGAGATCAAGAAAAAGGTTACAAAAATGCTCGCGACGGTTGACCTTAAGGGCTACGAAAAACGCCCTGTCACCAAGCTTTCGGGCGGTCAGCAGCAGAGAGTAGCAATTGCGAGAGCGCTTGTGTGCGATCCCGATGTAATCTTGCTTGACGAGCCCTTAGGAGCGCTTGACCTGAAGCTTAGAAAAAGCATGCAGATTGAGCTCAAGGAAATTCAGCGCCAGACCGAGAAAACCTTTATATATGTAACTCACGACCAGGAAGAAGCGCTGACGATGAGCGACACGGTTGTTGTAATGAACAACGGCGTTATCGAGCAGGTCGGCACTCCCGAGGATATCTATAACGAGCCTGTCAATGCCTTTGTCGCTGACTTTATCGGTGAGGCGAACATACTAAACGGCACGATGATTGACGACTGCCGTATCAGAATTCTCGGCAAGGAGCTTGAGTGCGTTGACAAGGGCTTCGGCAGGAACACTCCCGTTGACGTTGTTATCCGTCCCGAGGACATCATCATCACTCCGCCCGACAAGGGACAGCTTACGGGAATTGTCGAGAGCACGACCTTTAAGGGTGTCCACTACGAGATGAGCATACGCTGCGGCAAATGCGAAATTATCGTTCAGTCCACCAGAAGCGCCGAAATCGGCAGCGAGGTGGGAATGTGCGTTGTTCCGTTTAATATTCAGATTATGAATAAGCTGCTGCCGTTTTACGATAATATAATAGAAACCGAAGTCAGCTACGCCGACGAAAGCTCGAATACATTTGAATTTGAGCTCGAGGGCGAGACCGTAACGGTTGAAAACCGTTACTATCCGCAGGGCACGAAGCTTAAAATCACCCTGCCGCCCGACGCGCTTTCGCTTGCAGGTGACGGCGACGGCGATTTGACCGACGTATATATTGAGTCCGTCGTTTACAAGGGCGAGCACAACGAGATTATTTTGGAATCCGACGAACGCAAGTGGCTTATGCTCAGCGACGTTGACGAGCAGGTTGCAACCTATGTTCCGCTGAACTTTAACTTTGACAAGGCGAAGTTTGAAGTTTTACAGGACGCGGAGGGCTGAGTATGAAATCGAAAAAGCTCTCTATCCCCTACATCATTTGGATGCTCGTATTCACGATGATACCGCTGGTGATGATTTGTATCAGCGCTTTCACGAACAAATACGGCAGTTTTTCGCTCGAGCCGTTCCAAAAGGCGTTTGAGCACACGGGAGTATTTACCAAATCGCTTTGGATTGCGTTTATCTCCACTTTGATTTGCCTTGTGCTCTCATACCCCTTAGCGTATATGATTACCAAAATGAAGCCCTCATCCCAGCGGACGGTGATTATGCTGCTGATGATTCCGATGTGGATGAACTTCTTGCTCAGAATTTACGCATGGATTATTCTGCTTCAGGACAACGGCCCGGTCGACCAGGTGATGTCGTTTTTCGGAATTCACGGAAAGTACATCAACAACACCGGCGCGGTAATTGTCGGAATGGTTTACGAGTACCTGCCGTTTATGGTGCTCCCGATTTACACGGTTATGAGCAAAATCGACGGCGGACTGATTGAAGCCGCTCAGGATTTGGGCTCAAACGGCTTTGACGTTTTTCGCAGGATTGTATTTCCGCTGAGTATTCCCGGAATAATCTCGGGAATTACGATGGTATTTGTGCCGAGCGCGAGCACCTTCCTTGTGGCTCAGTACCTCGGCGGTAACGATGACAAAATGATAGGCGACGTCATCGAAAGCTACTTTATGACCGACCAGAATATGGCGTCGGCGCTGTCGCTTGTGCTGATGGTATTTATATTTGTGTTCTTAGTCATAATGAACCTGTTTGGCGACGAGGAGGCGATTGCGTAATGAACGGCAGAAAAAACGGCTTCCTCTCAAAAATCTATCTTGCGCTTATATTGTTTTTCCTTTACGCGCCGATTGGCGTTATGATTTTCTTTTCCTTTAACAACGGAAGAACCATTGTATGGAAGGGATTTTCGCTCAAATGGTACGAGGCGCTGTTCAACGACAACCGCCTGATGGGCGCGCTTGTCAACACGCTTTTGATTGCGGTGCTCGCGTCGCTGTTCGCGACAATTTTGGGAACAGCCGCGGCGATTGGAATCAGCAACTTCAAGGGCAAAAAACGCGCGGTTATTCAGAATATCTCGAACATCTCCATCATCAGCCCCGATATCGTAATGGGTATGTCGCTTATGCTGCTCTTTACGTTTTTGGGAGTTATCTTTAATTTTCAGATGGGCTTTGTCACGGTTCTGCTGTCGCACATCAGCTTTTGCGTGCCGTTTGTGGTGCTAAACGTAATGCCGAGGATTAAACGGATGGATCCGAACATTTACGACGCGGCTCTTGACCTCGGATGCAACCAACGGCAGGCATTCTTTAAGGTTGTTATTCACGAGCTGATGCCCGGAATTGCCTCGGGATTTTTAATCAGCTTTACATACTCGCTGGACGATTTTATCATCACCCACTTTACTCAGGGTACGAAGTTCCAGAATTTGTCCACCGAGATTTACGCTATGCTCAAGCGCGAAATTCCGCCTAAGGTAAACGCGCTGTCCGCCCTGCTTTTCTTGGCGATTATCATCATTATGGTTATCATTAACCTGCGCGACCGCCACGAGGAAAAGGTCAAGGGCAAAATGAAATAATCTGCAAATACCCTTTATTATAAATTATATTAACTGGAGGATTGGGAAATGAAAAAAATTATCAGCTTTGTTCTTTGTGCCGTAATGGTCTGCACCTCTGCAGCGCTGTTTGCCGGCTGCGGTTCAGGTTCAGGTTCGGGTTCTTCCGAGAACAAGGGAGAAGTAAACGTTTACAACTGGGGCGACTATGTTGCCAACGGTATGGACGGACTTAAAGATGTTGTGGCTGAGTTTGAAAAAGAAACAGGCATCAAGGTAAACTACACTACCTACGATACCAACGAGGAGCTTTACAATATGCTCAAGAACAGCAACGCCGAGTATGACGTTATCGTTCCGTCGGAGTATATGGTTACAAAGCTCAAGAGCGAGGATATGCTGATGGAGATTAACTTCGACAACATTCCTAACTACAAATACATCAACGAGCGCTTCAAAAAACTCCCCTGCGACCCCGAGGGCAAATACACTGTTTGCTACGACTGGGGTGTAACCGCGATGATTTACGACAAAACCAAGGTTGATAAGAAGCCCACTTCATGGGAAGCTCTTTGGGATCCTAAGCTTAAGGGACAGATCCTTATGATCAACAACAGCCGCGACGCTATGGGTATCGCGATGCAGCTTTGCGGAATCAACCCCTCGAACTTTACAAAAGAGGATGTTGACAAGGCTGCAGCAAAGCTCAGAGAGCAAAAGCCGCTTGTTAAAAAGTACGTTATGGATCAGGTGTTCACCGAGATGGAGGGCAGCCAGGCTGCTATCGCTCCCTACTACGCAGGCGACATCTCCGTAATTATGGAGAACAACGAGAACCTCGACTACGCTTTCCCCGAGAGCGGTTCAAACCTTTTCTACGACTCGTTCTGCATTCCGAAAACCTGCAAGAACAAGGAAAACGCCGAGGCATTCATCAACTTTATGAACAAGCCCGAGATCGCCGCGGAAAACTGCAAGTATCTGCTCTACGGCACTCCCAACGACGGAGCTCTTGAATATCTTGACGAGGATATCAAGAACAGCGAGCTCACCTTCCCGAGCGACGAGTACGTTAAAAAGTGCTACACCTTCAGCGACGTCGACCCCGAGGTTTACGCTTATATGCAGGAGCAGTTCCTGAAAATTCAATCGACTAATTGATAAAGTAATATTAAGCCGGCTCGCTCCGATTTGGGGCGCGAGCCGGCATGATTTTTTGAGGTGAAAAATGAAAAAAATAACAGCAATTATTTTATCCGCGCTGTTTATTTGTACGTCGCTTTTGTGCGGATGTTCATCCGAAGAAAGCAAGCCGCAAAGCAGCTCGGCGGAAGCTTCTTCAACAGTTAAAGAAAAAGAAGCCCTCGCGCTTGAAAAGGGCACGACCTACACCTTTAAGACAAAGGAGATTTGGTGCGAGAACAACGGCAATAAAATCTACGGTATCGCCTATATCCCCGACACAAACAAAAAGTGTCCGCTCGTCATCACCTGCCACGGTCTCGGAACCAATCACGAGGCAGGTATCGGCTACGCCGAGCATTACGCGAAAATCGGCGTTGCAACCTACACCTTTGACTTTTGCGGAGGTACGAAAAGCAGCGACACCAACAAGAGCGACGGCAAGAGTACGGATATGTCGGTTATGACGGAATCCGCCGACCTTGAAGCGGTATTCAACACCGCTCAAACCTGGGATTTTGTCGATACAAGCAGAATTTTCTTCCAAGGCGGAAGTCAGGGCGGACTTGTCAGCGCGATTACAGGCGTTCGCCTAAAGGACAAAATCGCGGGTATGATTTTGCTCTATCCGGCGTTTGGAATGTATGACTTTGTACACCGCGCCTATCCGTCCTACGAGAGCATTTCGGGAACGATGGAGATTGTAAACGATATGGTAATCGGCGAGGCGTTCGGCAAGGATTTGTGGAATTATGACGTCCGCGAGCACCTTTCCGAGTTTACAAAACCCGTGATTATTATTCAGGGCACTGAGGACAACATTGTGCTCCCTTCCGTAACCGAGCAGGCGGCAAAGCTTATCCCCAACTGCGAGATGAAGCTGATTAACGGCGCAGGTCACGGCTTCGGCGGCGCAGAGCTTGATGAAGCGGCGAATTACGCTATGGAATATTTGTATAAGAACTGCTAATTAAATATTTACGCAAGTAAAAACCGGCTCAAATTAACGAGCCGGTAATTTTTTACTGTTGAATAAAGCCTGATACAAGGACAAAAAGCAGGAACAGCGGCAGGACGTATTTGAAATACGGAGCCAACGCCTTGGGCATTTTCATTCCGCTACCCGTGTTTGCCTCTTTTAAGTAATTGTCAAAGCCCCATCCAAAGCGGAACGAGCAGAACATCAGGATTATCAGCGAGCCGAGAGGCAGGAGAAGCTTGCTCACTATGAAGTCCTCCATTCCGAGGATATCCATTCCGAACAGCTGAACGCCGGAGAGCACGTTGAAGCCGAGCAGACACGGCATACTCATAACGAGCATAAATACGCAGTTCAGGAGCGTTGACTTTTTCCTGCTCCAGCCGAAGTTATCCATACAGCTCGAAATAATGTTTTCAAACACCGCGGTCAGCGTTGAAAAGCTTGCAAAGCTCATAAACAGGAAGAACAGTGTTCCCCACAATCTGCCTGCAGGCATATTTATAAAGATTTTCGGGAGCGTTACAAAAATCAGCGACGGCCCCTGTGTGGGCTCAACGCCGAAGCTGAAGCATGCCGGGAAGATAATCAGTCCGCTCATTATCGCAACGAAGGTGTCGAGCACGGTAATGCGGATCGCCTCGCCCGCAAGCGTGTGGTCCTTTGACATATAGCTGCCGAAAATCTGCATACTTCCTATACCTAAGCTCAGTGTAAAGAAAGCCTGGCTCATAGCGGCGCTGACAATGTTGAACAGCCCTACCTTTTCTATTGAATCAAAGTCGGGCATAAGGTAGAACCTTAATCCCTCCGCGGAATTTTCAAGAAATACGCTGTTGACCGCGAGCACGACGATGAGCACGAGCAGTGCGATCATCATCCACTTTGACACGCGCTCCAAGCCGTTTTTAACTCCTCCGGCGCAGACCGCAAAGCCGAGAATAACGGTGATAGCCATAAAAATTGTCAGCTCAAGCGGATTTGAGAGCATATCGGATAATACCTTATCCGCGCCCTCTGCGCTGACTCCCGAAAAGCCGCCTGTCGCGAACTTCCAGCCGTAGTCTACCATCCAGCCCGAAACCGAGGTGTAGAACATCATCAGCAGATAATTTCCCGCAAGTGAGAACCAGCCGTGAATGTGCCATTTGCTGCCCTCGGGCTCGAGCTTTTTATACGCCTTTACCAAGCTTTTGCGGCTTGCGCGGCCGAGCGACAGCTCCATTGTAAGGATTGGAATTCCCAAAACCGCCAAAAACAGTATGTATATAAGCACGAACAATCCGCCGCCGTTTTGTCCGGCGACATACGGAAACTTCCACACGTTTCCGATACCGATAGCGCAGCCTGCGCTTACCAGTATAAATCCGAGACGGGATTTGAAACCTTCCCTCTCCATAAATAACCTCTCCTAAAAAGCAAATAACAAGGGCTGACTCCGCGCTCCTTTCGAGTTAGAGTCAGCCCGTTTTTTACAGAACAATTACATCGGGTGAATCATTTTCTCTTTATCAAGCTTTTCTCCGTTAATTCCCACTCTTGCGTTACGCCTTTTTTCAAAAAAGTCGAGCGCAACCTTGGGGAACTGAGCGTAGGACAATACGTCCTCCTCCTGCTCAATCCACTCTGAAATTTCGCCTCTGAGCTTGTCGAGCTCGGGCTCGAGCCTGTCGGCAGGTCTGCCGTGGATAATCTCCATATCGCCGCAGATTTTCTTCTGGAATTCGGGGTCAATCGGCATCGGAGTAGTGCCGTACTCGCCTGCAACCATACCCTTGAACTCGCGTGTGCACATACTGTAGCGCTCGCCTGTGATTACGTTGAATACAGCCTGAGTGCCGACAATCTGCGATGTCGGTGTTACGAGCGGCGGATAACCTGAGTCCTCGCGGACGCGCGGTACTTCCTCGAGCACCTCGTTGAGCTTATCCTCCTTGCCTGCCTGCTTAAGCTGAGAAAGCAGGTTTGAGAGCATTCCGCCGGGAACCTGGTAGATAAGCGCCTTTGCGTCGGTCGCGAGCATTTTGGGATCGAGCAGACCGCTCTTGATATATTTCTCGCGCAGAGTCATAAAGTACGCGCGGATTTCGGCAAGTTCGCGGATGCTCAGCCCGGTGTCATACTCGGTACCCTCAAGTGCAGCTACCATTGACTCGGTAGGTGCGTGCGATGTACCCAGAGCAAGCGGACTAATTGCGGTGTCGATTGCGTCGGCACCTGCCTCGACCGCCTTTAACAGACACATTGAGGCAAGTCCCGAGGTGTAGTGAGTGTGAAGCTGCAGGGGCATTTCGGGCAGAGCGGTTTTAATCGCCTTAACAAGGCTTTCGGTTCTGCTCGGGGTGAGCAGCGCCGCCATATCCTTAATGCAGATTGAATCCGCGCCAGCGTCGGCAATTCTCTTTGCGTACTCCACATAGTACTCGTCGGTGAAAACAGGACCTGTGGTGTAGCTGATCGCAACCTGAGCGTGACCGCCCTCTTTATTGGCGGCGTTTATTGCGGTTTTAAGGTTTTTAATATCGTTAAGCGCGTCGAAAATTCTGATAATGTCAATGCCGTTTGCGATTGAACGCTGTACCAGATACTCAACGCAGTCGTCTGCGTAGTGACGGTAGCCGAGCATATTCTGTCCCCTGAAAAGCATTTGCAGCTTTGTGTTGGGGCAGTGCTCCTTGATAGTTCTTAATCTCTGCCACGGGTCCTCGTTAAGGAAGCGCAGGCAGGCGTCATATGTCGCTCCGCCCCAGCACTCCAGCGAATAGTAGCCGATTTTATCGAGCTTGTCAAGAATCGGAAGCATATCCTCCGTCGTCATTCTTGTCGCGATAAGTGACTGATGTGCGTCGCGCAGAGCGGTCTCTGTAATTTTTATCTTTTTTGCCATTGCAGTATCCCCTTAATTAAGTGTTACGAGCACCTTGCCCGAATCAACAGCCTCGCCCTTGGCAACCTCTACGGTAGCAACGGTGCCGTCCTGCGGAGCTTTAACGGGAGTTTCCATCTTCATAGCCTCGATAAACACAAGGTCGTCGCCTGACTTAACAGCCTGACCGGCGCTTACAACAACGTTTACAACCGTGCCGGGCATAGGAGCTTTAATCTCAACACTGCCCTTTGCGCCTGCGGGAGCGGCAGGCTTTGCGGCAGGCGCGGGATTTGCCGCGGGAGCAGCTGCAACCGCCGGAGCAGCGGATTCTCCGAGCTCCTCAACCTGTACGTCATAGGCTGTGCCGTTTACTGTAATTCTTAAATTCTTCATAGCTAATTACCCCTTTATTTAATCTCAAATTGTACTGTGTTTTTTAGCGACGGTGGGAACCCTCTTGCCTGCGAGCATATCGAGCGCTGAAACAAGCGCGTCTCTGAGCTCCTCCTCGGCAAAGATACCGTCAATATAGCCGTTCTGAGCGGCGTTGAAGGCTGAAAGTTTTTCCCCTGCGAACTTATCGGCAGCCGCCTTTTGCTCGGAAACGGGAACGTTCATGGTCTCGGGCGACATAATGAACGCCGCCGCCTCGGTATTTACAGGAGAAACAACCGCGTCGGGCAGAGCGTAAACAACGTCTGCGTTCGCTCCTGTTCCTGCAAGCGCTATGTAAGCCGAACCGATAGCCTTGCCTACGATTACCGAAATTTTAATAGTAGTAGCCTCGGCGTAAGCCGCTGTAAGCTTTGCAGCGCCCTTTAGGCACTCGAAGCCCTCGCAGTCCGCAAAGGTGATTACGGGGATTGAGAATGCGTCGCAGAAGCGTACAAACTTTGCCGCCTTCTGAGCCGACTTGCAGTCGAGCATGCCCCCTGTTGTGCGGACAACGCCTACAACCTGACCGTTAAGCCTTGCAAGCCTTACGCGCGCGTTGTCGCCAAAGCCCTCGAAAAGTCTGAGCTTTGTGCCGCCGTCAACGAGCTTGCTGACAATGCACTTGCCCGAAAGTCCGTCGGGCTCGTTTGCCTCTGCCTCAGCGGCAGGAACAAGGTTATTTGAAGGCAGGTAAGGCACGAGGTTACGCGCCTGAGCGACAGCGTCAGCGCTGTCCTCTGCCTTTATTGCAACGTTGCCGTGTGAAAAGTTAAAGTCCAAACCGGCGTTCTTACCGGTAACGTCAAGGCTGAGCTGTGCCTTTTCGCTCATAATTACAAAATCCGCGCTGACTGCGCTGAGAGCGTTTGTGCCGAGACAGTCACCGATTACAACCGACACCTGCGGAACTACGCCCGAAGCCTTTGAAGCGAGCTTAAGCACCTCGCCGCAGCCGCCGAGAAGGTCTGTGCCTTCCTTAAGTCTGCCGCCGATACTGCTGTAAAAGCCGAACACCGGCGCGCCTGTTTTGAGCGCGAGCGAATGGAGCTTTTTGAGCTTTTTGCTCTGTGCAGAGCTGAGCGCTCCGCCCGAAATATCGCTGTTCTGCGCGAAAGCGTAAACGGGCATACCCTCTACTGTTCCGCTGCCTGCGGTTACCTCCGCAAGACCGTCGCCCGATTTTACAAAAGCGTCGAGCTCGCAAAAGCTTCCCTCGTCAAAAAACTCGGTGAGAGTTTTGTAGGCGGAAGTTGAGGCGATTTGCTCCCTCGCGGCATTGATTTTTTCAATACTCATGTTTATTCCTCCGATTTCTGTGTGCTTAAAAGCCAAACTTCTCATAATACATTTTAATCTAATGTATATTATAACTCAAAATATGTCAAAGTACAAGGTTTTATTTTGAAAATTATTATAAAGATAGCTAAAAAAGGCGCGGTATGAACCACGCCTTGCGAATTGTTGTTAATAAATTGCTTTTATATTGTTCTGCCGTTGACAATGGGGTTTGCCGTAAGGTTCTTAATCTCCTTTTCAGTCAGGTCGCGCCAGTCGCCCTGCTTTAACATTCCCATCTTTACACCGCCGATTTGAGTGCGCTTGAGCCTTGCGACCTCTAAGCCGACCGCGTCGCACATTCTGCGGATTTCGCGGTTTTTGCCCTCGTGAAGTATCATCTCGAGCACAACTCTGCCGGGCTCTTTGTGCACGACATGGACGATTGCAGGCGCGGTCTTTTTGCCGTCGAGCTCAACGCCTGTTTCGAGCTTAATGAGCTGTTCCTCGTTGATATCGGGGCGGACGGTCACGCGGTAAAACTTATACACGCTGTTGCGCGGATGCATAAGCTTGTTTGCAAACTCGCCGTCGTTGGTAAAAACGAGCATACCCTCGGAGTCCTTATCGAGCCTGCCGACAGGATACACCCTCTCGCCCACTCCGCTGACGAGCTCTGCAACGCATTTTCTGCCGCGTTCGTCGTTCATTGTGGTGATAAATCCGCGCGGCTTGTTGAGCATTATGTACCTGAAGCTCTTGCGCGGAATGACAATCCTTTTTCCGTTGACAAAAACCTTGTCCTTATCGGTTACCTTGTCACCGAGGATTGCGGTTTTTCCGTTTATTTTTACCTTTCCCTGCAAAATCAGCTCCTCGGCTTTTCTGCGAGAAGCAACTCCGCACTGGGATATGAATTTTTGAAGTCTTATCGGTTCTTTTTTATCCATTAAAAAATAGTTCCTTTATTTTTTCGAGCAGTCCCTTTTTGCCGCTCTTGATTTCCGCGCCGTTTTGCGCCTTAAGCCTGGCCTTTTTCAGCGTTTTTCCGTTCAGGCTGTATTCGATTTCGCCCACCGTTTCGCCCTGCATAACAGGAGCGAACAGGAAGCTGTCGAGCTTAACCATGCGTTTTATTTTGCTCTCCTCGCCCTTGTTTACGACAAGCTCGCAGGAGCTGTCCGCGCTGACGGTTACAAAGTCATCCTCGCCGCCTGCGACGGGGATTTCCGCTGTAAACTCATTATCCATGTAACAGCCGAGCTTGGAAAAGCCGTACTCGTAAAGCGCCGTATGGTCTTTCCAGTCGTTTTTATCGTCGAGCGTTACGCAAATCAGCGTGAGGTTATCGCGCCTTGAAGCCGTGACAAGGCACCTGCCTGCCGCGTCGGTATAGCCGGTCTTGCCGCCTATGCAGTAACTGTACATCGACAACAGCCTGTTGTGGTTGGTGTAGGTCATATGCTTTTCGGGCTTGATAAAATCGACCGTCGCGCTTTTTTGCGAAATAAGCTCGGCAAGCTGTTTGTTTCTGAGAACCTCCGCCATAAGCAGAGCCATATCGTGCGCGGTGGTGTAGTGGTTGTCGTCGTCAAGTCCGCTCGGGGTGACAAAGTGAGAGTTTTCCATCCCTATGCTTTGGGCGCGTGAATTCATAACCCCGGAAAACTTCTCGTAGCTTCCGGAGATTGAGATCGCCGCGGCGTTTGCGGCGTCGTTGCCCGAGCACATCATCATACCTGCCGCGAGGTCGCTCAGCTTTACCGTGTCGCCGTACTCGAGGTACATCGAACTGCCCTCGGCAGTCATTTTATCGGTGAAGGTCACGGTGCTGTTGCCCCTTGCCGCCTGTTCAAGCGTGATGAGCGAGGTCAAAAGCTTTGTTGTGCTGGCAGGCTTTTTATGCTCGTTTTCATTCTTTGAAAGAATTATACTGCCGTTCTGCGGACAGTACAGCACAAAAGCCGCCGCTGAGGTTTCGACCGTTTTGCTGTTATCGGTCCCGGCATACACCGGTATTGACGCGCACAGGATAAATGCGGCGCAGATTAAAACGCATATTAATTTTTTCATAAACACACCCCATTAATTATATGTCAGGGGTGGTTATGGTATTCAACTAATCAAACGTCTACGTCGTCTGAGGTAATCTCGGCAAAGTCGTTGCCGGATTTCTGAGCCTTTTTGGTCTTGCGGTTTTCAATTACGCCCTTAACCTTGCCGACTACGTCGGGAACCATACTGATAATCTGGTCGATACCGGTGTTGTTGCCGTCAACGTTAATCAGGCGCACGTCGCCCTGATAAACAGTGAGGAAGGCGACAGGCTGAATTGTAACGCCTGCACCGCTGCCGCCGCCGAAGCAGTCCTTGCTCTCCTTTTTTGTTGGAAGGTCGGAGCCGCCGGAAGCAAAGCCGTAGCTTACCTTTGACACGGGAATAATCAGCGTTCCGTCGGATGAAGTGATGGGCTCGCCTACAATAGTGTTGACGTCAACCATCTCTTTGATTTTGTCCATTGTTACGTTCATTAAGTTACCGATAGGATGGTCCATACTATAATCTCCTTCTTTAAAGTCCGGATCAATCTCGGACATAATTTTTTCTGCTTCTGATTTTTTGCCTCTGCGCAAGCTCAGCAAAAGCTTTATCGCCTTGAAGCCGTGTTTGAACACGAGAGCTACTATCCAAAAAATTCTGATTCTCAGCGAGATATCAATATCAAAAACGGATTGCTCACCGTTTGTAAAGTTCGGTGAAATATCTATCGCGTATTTTTTGCACTTGGCAACTCTTACCAAAACACTGAAGGCGGGATATACCGACGAACAAAAGTATCCGTATTTTACGGCGGTGTCCTCGGCGTTTTCGCCTGCGTAGGTAATGCTGATGAAAAACTTTTTCAGCACAAGGTGCTTAAAGAAGCTCTTTAACATTCCGCCTGCGATTGCCGCAACCTGGCGGATTACGTCCATAAGCCACGAAATGCCCTTTTCTTTAATTATATTGGGCTTTTTCTCCTTCGGCTCTTCTTCCTTGGGCTCTTCTTCTTTTTTCTTTTTCTTCTCTTTTTTAGGCTTTTTCTCTTTTTCGGGCTTTGCCGGTAAGATTTGAATTGACAGGAAGGCTATTCTGAGATTTACCTTCAGCTCCTTGTCAAACGACACGTCAACGCCGACAGGAATTATCAAAATCAGCGTGATAAACAGGATTATTCCGATTAAAATGTACCAGCCAATCATGAACAATCCCTCCTACCGCCTTAATCAAGCGTTTATTCGTCGAACACCGACATCTGTTCATCCTGAGGAGCTTCGGGCTGAGGGGTTTCCTCCTGTCCCTCGTCCTCTTCCTTTTTATCATCCTCGGGCAAGGGCGGAAGCTCTTCAAGATTAGAAATATTAAAGCACCGCAAAAAATGCTCTGTTGTGCCGTAAAGCAACGGCCTGCCGGGAAGCTCAAGCCTTCCCTTTTCCTCAATCAAGCCTTTGGTTGTAAGGCTTCCGATTACGCCTGAGCAGTCAACGCCTCTGACCTGCTCGACAAACGCCTTTGTAACCGGCTGGTTGTACGCGACGACCGCCAGCACCTCAAGCGCCGCCTGCGACAGCGGAGTATTTCTGCGCAAGTCCATCACCGTGCGGATTTGCTCAGCGTACTGCTTAACAGCCGTCATCTGGTACGCCGAGTCGAGCTTTATTATAGTTATGCCCCTATCCCCGGCTTTGTAATCATCAATGAGCTTGTCCACGCTCTCTTCCACGAGCTTTTCGGGGATTTCAAGCGCCTGGGCAATCCTTGATTTTTCTACAGAGTCGCCGTTAGAAAACAAAATTGCTTCTATCGCGGCGGTTATGTTAATTTCTTCCATTATTTATCCTCAACAATCTGCGCTTACTCAATCATTCTTACAACGGCGTTTTCTCCGCTGCCTTCAATGCGGATTCGCTTGCCCTTAACAAGCTCGAGCGTAGCCAAAAACGTCGCGACAAGGTCGCTTTTACCCTCGCAGATTTCAAAAATTTCGTGATATTCAAGCTTTTTGCCGTGTCTGAGCCTGCGCATAAGGTGGATGATTTTTCCGTTTACCGACACAATCTTATGCGCGACAATTCCCGAGAACGCCTGCTCTGACGGCGGCAGCTTCCGCTTTCCCCTGCCGACCGCGCTGACATAAGCCTTTGCGATATCCTCGCTCGGGTGAACGCGGTTATACGTCAAATCGAATTCTACAGGTGACGGCGCTCTGAAAAACGTGTCGAAGTCGTAGCTTACGCTGAGCTTTGCAGCGATTTCGCGGCATACAGCGTATTCGATCAGCTGTCCTGAGAGCTCCTTTTTGAGCTCCTCAGCCTCTTCCTCGTACTTCGGCAGCAGCATAACCGACTTGATATACACAAGCCTTGACGCCATTGTCAAAAACTCTGAGGCGATATCCATTTGATTTTCCTGCATCAGGTTGATTTGCTCCATATACTGGTCGAGCAAGTCGGAGATTTGAATATCGTAAATATCTATTTTATTTTTTGAGATTAATGTTAAAAGCAGGTCAAGCGGCCCTTCGAAAACAGGCAGCTTGTACTGTAAGGTCGTTTCCATAGCGCCAACCTCAGCGGAACATATTGAACGGCAGCGCCGCCAGCCAAACCATTCCCTGCATCAATCCGTTTGACAGATAGCTCAGCAAGCCGCTTAACGGGCCGAATGAAATTAACGCGAAAAGAGCGAAAAAGAAAATCATCTGGTATCTGTAGCAAAACTCAACCGCCTTGTCGGGCAGGAAAGTAAACAGAATTTTTGAGCCGTCCAGGGGCGGAATCGGCAGCAGGTTGAACACCGCGAGGTTTACGTTTACTCTGATGTAGAACGACATAAACATCGTTAAAAATTGGCCGAAACCGTTTGTGTACATAAACTGAGGAAAAGCGGTGTAAAGCACGTTATAGATTATAAGTCCGACAAAGCCTGCGACTAAATTCGCGACGGGACCCATCAGCGCGGTAATCGCCATGCCTACCTTGGGATTTTTGAAGTACCGCGAATCCACGGGTACAGGTCTTGCCCAACCGAAGCCGAACAAAATCATACACAGCGCGCCCATGGGGTCGATGTGGCTGAGGGGATTTAGCGAGAGTCTGCCCCTCTGCTTTATTCCCTTATCCCCAAGCAGCGACGCGGTAAATGCGTGCGCCCACTCGTGGAACGGCAAAATCAAAAATATAATAACCAAAACCGCGAGAATTTGCGCGATTATGTTTTGAAGTGTGAAATTTCCGCTTAAAAGCTGCGAAAGCATTGCGCCCTCCTATTTATACTATCAAATAAAACTCTTTAAATCTGTTGCGTTAAAGCATCTTAATTGAAAATATTATTAGTCAAAAATATACATATTAAATTATACAATACTTTAACAAAAATTACAAGTCTTTAAAACAAGTTAATAAATTTTGAAAAAACACTTGCATTTTCTTAAATTTTCTGGTATTATAACAAAGTTAGGAATAGAATTTGATTTGATTAAGGAGGTGCAGACGCATGGCAAAATGTGAATTCTGCGGTAAGGATGTAAAGTTCGGCATCAAGGTTTCTCACTCACATAGACGTTCAAACAGAACATGGAAGCCCAACGTTCAGCGTGTTAAAGCTATCGTTGACGGTTCGCCCAAGCGTGTATATGCTTGCACCCGTTGCTTGCGTTCAGGTAAGGTAACAAGAGCTAACTAAATTTTACATCTAAGGGAACGGCAAACGCTGTTCCCTTTATTTTTGCAAATAAAAAACACTGTCAATCTAAAGCTTTTAGACCGGCAGTGTTTTGTTTTTTGTAGTTAAAACATTATTTCCTTTTTACGCATTATGAAAAGGATAAGCGCCGAGACGGTAATTACTCCGAGGCAAATCCACGCGAACAGCGGTTGTCCGGTATCAACGCTTCCGTACTCAACCGGTTTGGGCTTTGTTTCCTCAGTGTTGACCGTAGGACTTGTCGGGCCTGTCGGCTGAGTGGACAATGTTGTAGGCTGAGTAGCCGAGGTAGTTTGAGGCACAACGGTTTCAACCGCGACTACAGCGCCGTTTTGGTTGGTGACAAGCACGGTTTCATTCTGCGAGGCAGGCTCAGTCGCCTGAATAAAGTTTGAGGGAGTGAGCGTTGTCATCTTGGTTATTCTCTCAAAAATCGGGTCGATTGCAGGATTTTCGATTGAATTTTCAACCACGGTTATCTCATTTTTGGAGTCCGAATAGCCCGTTGCCGTATCGATTTCGGAGACAATCAGGTTGTCCACGGTCAAATCGACCTTGGACAAAATCGGCTCGTCGGGGTTGATATTGATAACATCAAAGACAATCTGCACAAAGGGCTTGTCCTGACTTGAAAAGTCAAACAGGCTCATATTTGAAGCACAGTAGCTGATTTTATCCTTTGCAGGGAACGACATTACGGAATTCTCTCCGATAGACGGACAGATGTTCTGCGAGGGATTTTTCGCGAGGTTAAAGCTGAGCGACTCGGTATCGTACTCAAGACACCAGTTGACGCTCAAAATGTTCTTTGTAGAGCGAAGCCAGTAGGTAACAGTAATTTCCTTGGTATTGGCGTTGTATTCCGCGCTTGACTTTGGGAAAAAGTTTGAGATTGCGTTTAATGTCAGCGCAGGGAACTTTGCAGGGATTATCGGCTCGGTTGTGGGGATTTCCGTTGAAGCCTCTGTCGCTCCTAAAGCTTCTGAGGGCTCCGGGGAAACAGCTGACGGCTGAGTATTATCAGACTCGTCCGCGTAAGCCGAAATTGCGGAAACTGTGAGTAAAAAAACAGTGAGAACAATTGCAAAAGCTCTGTGCAAAACAGCTTTATTCATTATTCTCACCTCCAAAGTTTTGTATATTTAAATAATTATACTACAATACACACAAAAAATCAAGAATTTAACAATACTGTCATATAGCAATAGCTTTGAATAAAAAAACACTTCCGGCATTTCTGCCGAAAGTGTTTTATTGGTTAAGTAAAATTATTTGCTGCTGCGTCTCTTGCGTACAAAGTAGAATACGCCAAGACCTGCGATTGCAAATACTCCGAAGATTGCTGCTGCGGAATAGTCGCCTGTAGCGATTGAACCGTTGGAGTCGTTGCTGCCTGTGCCTGAGCTTGACTTCTCACCCTGTGCGGATGTAGCGTCGTTGTTATCAGCTGCGGGAACAGTTGTTGTATCAGCTGCAGCAGATGTAGGCTCAACTGTGGGCATTTCGGGAGCAGCTGTATCAGACCAGTACTTACCGGTGAAGTTACCGAATACTACAAAGTCTCTTGTCTTATCAGTATAATATGCATCGGTATGATTTCTAAGGATAAAGCCGTTTGTTTCATCAACAGTCTCTTTGAAAGCCTCGTCTTCGCCTGTTTCAGCGTTCTTCTTGGTGCCCTCGTAAACGATTTTACCATCTGCGTCTACAGTAAGACCTTCCTTCTCGATGCACATCTCTCTTGTGGGCCAAATACCGAACTCGCCGTTACCATAGTAGAAGTAGAACGCACCAGGGAAACCGGCTTTACCAGATACAGGAGAAACCTTGTTCGGGTCAATATGATAGTCTGTTACGAAAACCATGTTGTCAATGTACTGATAAATACTACTGTCCACATCATCATAGAAGAAGTTCTTAGCGTAATCGCCGAATTCTTCAATCTGATAGTTAGGATCATCGAGGAAATCCTCTTCATAATTATTATAGAGATAATCCCAGAACTCCTTGGGATAGTAGTCAGAGTCGCCTTCGCCGAACCACTCAACCTGAAGATCCTCAGTCTGCTGTGAAGTGCTATACTCGGGATATGACGGATCCATACCGCCGTCGATGAAGTTGCTGAAAATCATGTTAGGAGCTTTTCTTGAAGCGAGAGTGCTGTAAAGGTTAGGGATATTTGAATCCTCTTTTTTCATCTTCCAGCCGGGCCAACCATGACTACCTGCCTCGTCAGGGTTATCCTCGCCGCCCCACCAGTAAAGACCTGCGGAGCTGCCGTATTTTTCCCATGTCTCACGAGTAGTAGAACCCTCTTCACCTGTCCATGAACCGGGCATAGCAAACATTACTTTACGAGTTTCTACACCTGCAGAGGGTGTATACTCAGGAAGGCGATAAGGATCCGGCGGAGCAGCATCAGCCGCGGAAACAGTAGCAATACTGCCTGCAATTGCCGAAAAAGCAAGTGCGCCTGCAAGAGCAACGCCTAAAATTCTCTTTTTCATTAGTTTATTCCTCCAATTCATTTCCGATTATATTCGGTTATAATTATTATATAACATAATATTTTAAATTGCAATATTATATTACAAATATATTTTTGGAACTTCTTACAAATATTTAGCTGATTTTTAGTAAAAAGGTCAAATATTAGTTATTTTTATTACTCGTCGTCGGTTTCTCCGGCTTCTTCCATCGCCTGCTGCTCGGCAGAAATGTCGAATTTTGGCTCTCCGCCGTCATAGTCGGAACCGTCGGCAGCCTTCTTATTCTTCTTGTTCGCAAGAACAATCGCGACGATAATCAGGACAACCAGTACGGGAATACCGATGAAGATAAATAACATCGGAGAAACGCCAGAGCTTTTGCTTCCCGAACCGCCGTTTTGAACGTCCTCGTAACGGGTAACCTCTACTACATCCTGCTGGATTTGGGTTGAGCGCTGCTTACCAACAACAGATTCGTGGTTATCCTTATTGGGTGAGTTTTCCTCTCCCTTGCCGTCAACATAGTTAATAAAATGCGACTGGCGGTTGTTCAGCGTTTCCTCGTCGTCAGTGATGGGAAGAACGCCGTCTGTGATTATTGCGTCATTACCGTCTGTAACGTCGTATGACCAAGTGTAAGACTTAAGATATGTCATATCGTTGCCGTAAAGCTCGGTTACAAAGTAAGAAAACTTTGCCTCGCCGCCGTCAAGAACCTTGAAATTGCAGGAAAAGAACGGTGTTTTATTTGCGCAGTTTACAGGATTGTTAAAATCAGTCCAATTAAGCGGAATTTTACCCTTGATTTCTTCGTTATAGAAAAGGTTGTCAAAGGTTTCGGAAGTTACCGAGCCCTTAACAAGCTCAAGCTTTTCGGAATCATAAAATACGCGAACCTCAAAACCGATAACGTCCTCGCGGGTATCTGCGAGATTTAAGGTGAATTTGATAGTATCGCCCTTATTAACGGTTTTATCAGCGCCGTTGATTTTTAGACTATCCTCTGCAAAAGCGGTGGTAGCCGTGGTGAGGATAATAATTGCGGCTATAAGGATTGAACTAATTTTTGCGATGTAATGTTTCATATCTACAGTCCTTTTACATTGATAATAACATTATATATCATTTAGAAAATAATTTCAATGTAATTTGTGTGATTTTTAGATAAAAATTAATGGAATTTCGTCTAAATATGCGGAAAAATACAGAATTTTGAATTATGCAAAAAAACACCCTCCGGAAAACCGGAGGGTGAAAAACTATTTTTTATTTATTTGCGAACATCAGTGCAAATTATTTATCTTCTCTTCTCTTGCGGGTAAAGTAGATACCAGCTGTCGCGGATACGAGTACGAGGAGGATGATAATTGCCATAGATGCACTACCGGTCTGTACTGCACCGCTTGAAGATGAACCGCTTGCGCTGTCGTTAGTAGCACCGTTGTTGCCGTTATCGCCGCCATTTGTGCCTGAAGGTGTTGTATCACCTGTTGCTGATGTAGCATCAGTTGCAGCCTCAACTGTTGTGCCTTCCTCACCGGATTCAGTTGTGGGCTCTACTGTTGTAGCAGGCTCAGTTGTGGGCTCTTCAGTAACTACAGGCTCAGTTGTGGGAGCTTCTGTAGGCTCGGGAACAGTTGTGGGCTCTTCAGTAACTACAGGCTCAGTTGTGGGCTCTTCTGTTACTACGGGCTCAGTTGTGGGCTCTTCAGTAACTACGGGCTCAGTTGTGGGCTCTTCTGTTACTACAGGCTCAGTTGTGGGCTCTTCTGTAGGCTCAGGCTCAGTTGTGAACTCTACTGTTGTAGCAGGCTCAGTTGTGGGCTCTTCGTCCTCGTGCTCCTCAAATACCTGAACATTGAGGTCTACAGTTGTGTCGCCGCCGCCGATTACATCGAACTTAACAAGTACGAATGTATCGCCTTCAGCATACTCGAACGGATCAACAGCGTTAGAAGCTGCAGCTCTGATCTCACCGGAAACATCAGTGTTGTATACAGTGATATCAACGCCGGGTGTTGTAACCTCATGGAGCTTGAGCTTTGTATCGTCGTAAGTCATCTTCCACTGGAAGCTGTCTACTGTATAAGCCTTATCAAGGTTGAATGCGATTTCAACAGTGTCGCTAATCTTAGCGTCCTTAGTCTGAGTTGCGAACATATTAGAAATTGCTTCTACATTGAGGTTCTGGTTAACAGTAGTAGGCATAGGAGCTATTGTTGAGGGCTGAGGCTCGGGCTCAGTTGTGGGCTCTTCAGTAACTACGGGCTCAGTTGTGGGCTCTTCTGTTACTACGGGCTCAGTTGTGGGCTCTTCTGTTACTACGGGCTCGGTTGTGGGCTCTTCAGTCTCTACGGGCTCTGTTGTAGCGGGCTCTGTTACAGGTGTGTTGCCTGCGGGCTCGATAACAGCGTAGAGTGTTGAAGGATCTCCGCCTGTTACGAAGTCGTAAGCTTCCTGCTGGAGGCCGTTTACATTGTAGATGATGTAGTCTTCCTCAGTCTTGGGGTTAGTAAGTGAAGCAGCTGCAACCTTGCAGTTTACATCTGTTACGCCCTTAGCGCCGTCAACAACGTCGAAGGTTGCTGTTGCGATAGGTACTAACTCGCCGTTCTTTCTGAGCTTAAGACCATCCCACTTAGCGATAGCGAACATGATTCTGTTCTCACTGGTGATCGGGTTAACGTCACCAAGCTCACCTGCTACGGGGAACATCTGATTGTAGTTGTATTCCTCCATGTCCTCATCATAGAAACCGTTCTTGTCGGGATCAAATGTGAGATATTCGGGATCGTAGAAAATACCAAACTGGATAGCCTGGAGCTGGAGTGCCTTGTCAACATCCATGTAGTATGTTACTGTAACTGTCTCAGGTACGCCTTCTACAGAGTTGTAGTAGTATGTAGCCTGATCGGGTACGAACAGGTTGGATGTAGCGTTTACTGTAAGGCTGTCGCCTGCAGGAGCAGGAGTTGTTGTGGGCTCTTCTGTTACTACGGGCTCAGTTGTAGGCTCTACTGTTGTAGCAGGCTCAGTTGTGGGCTCTACTGTTGTAGCAGGCTCAGTTGTGGGTTCTTCTGTTGTTACTGCCTCAGTTGTATCAGGCTCAACAGGTGTGTTGCCTGCGGGCTCGATAACAGCGTAGAGTGTTGAAGGATCTCCGCCTGTTACGAGGTCATAAGCTCCCTGCTGGCGACCGTTTACGGTGTAGATGATGTA
>ODAI011153568.1_pt1 | contig 25730 bp, 16 predicted proteins | sample 1539321 | NCBI WGS metagenome assembly ODAI01 (sample SAMN02144231, study PRJEB22623) | gut metagenome | biome: sheep rumen | host: Ovis aries | place: New Zealand
ATCCCTCGCTCCTTACCCCGCTTGAAGATACGCCCCTTTCCCACCGTGCCAAGAACTGTCTCCGTTTCGCCAATGTCAGGACCGTCGCTGATATTGCCGCCTACTCTCTGTCCGAGCTTGAAATGTTTCGGAATATGGGGAAGAAGACTTTGATGGAGATTGAGGCGTATATGAAGGAAGTGCTGGGGTAGAAAAAAAATAAAAGAACCGTCAGCCACACTCTCCTTAGCGGGCTTAAACACAAAACGGTTCTTTTCTTCGGACAGAGACATCGATACAACCAAAGTTCCAACACAAGTGGAATGGTGTAAGGGTGCCGGGCTTGACCTTGTTCCGATATCTCTCTTCGAGCCGGGATCAGAGGCCTTTTTCTGCCGGTTAATTCTTTCTCAGAGATAAGGGAACTATGGCTTTGAATCCGTATTATTTTCTGAGAGGGTAGAATTTGTGTTATTTTCATTTTATTGTGAAATATTCGTTTTTCTGAGGATTATTTTCTATCTTTAAGGCTGGAAAGATAATCCATTTTATACATGAGCAACAAGGACTTGAATCGAATCAAGGTCGTGTTGGTTGAGCATAAGCGTACAAACAAGTGGCTGGCTGAGCAACTGGGAAAGGACCCTGCAACCGTCAGCAAGTGGTGTACGAATACCTCTCAACCCTCAATCGACATGTTTTTCCGTATAGCGGAGCTACTGGGAGTGGACTACACAGAATTGATTGTAAAACCTAAAGAGCAGCAATAATTACTATGGCAAAGAAAGCAAAGGAAGAGGTCTTGAATCTTGATTCCATATTGTTTAAGTGCAGGGATATTCTCCGGCAGGCAAAGAATTCAGGTTCCTTCTTCGAGAAACGTGATATGATGCTTACCCTCGTATTCCTCCGCTTCATCGGTGAGAAATATGAGGATGGCTTGGTAAAACTGAGAGCAAAGTTAATCCAAGAGGGGCTTGATCCTGATGATGAAGAAATCCAGAAAGCTTTCTTCGATGATGCCACCTTTGCTGACGGCACATTCGATCTCCCCCTGGAGTCCCGCTGGTCTACCATTATAAACACCCCTGCTCCCCAGTTAAATGTTGCTTTGGACACAGCCCTCAAGAGCATTGGAGCAACAAACCCTTCACTGAAAGGCTGCTTTGTTGAAGGGACTTTCACTCAGAGGAACTTGGGCGCAAATGATATCAAGAAGGTCGTGGACGAGATTAATAAAATCAGCCACAAGACCTTTGGCGAGGAGAAGGACCTTATCGGGCGTGTGTATGAATACTTCCTGAAGGAATTCGCCGTCAACGCCACCAAGGAAGAGGGAGAGTTCTATACACCTCATGATGTTGTGCAACTGATAGCTACTGTCATTGAGCCTTTCGATGGTACGTTATATGACCCTTGCTGCGGCTCCGGTGGTATGTTCATTCAGAGTACAGCCCTTGTGGAATCCAAACAAGGCGATATCAGCCGGATTAATGTGTATGGTCAGGAGAAGGAAGCCGCCACCTATCGTTTGGCAAAGATGAACCTTGCACTCCGTGGTATTAGTCATAACCTGGGCGAAGAGAGCGATTCATCCTTTACCAACGACCTCCATAAAGGCCTGTACTTCGACTATATCATGGCCAATCCTCCATTTAACCTCAAAGGATGGTGGGATGAGAATCTCAGGAACGACCCCAGGTGGACTGACTATGGTGTTCCCCCTGAGAGCAATGCCAACTACGCGTGGATTCTTCATATGCTGTCCCACTTGAAGCCCCTGGAGGGTGTCGCTGGTTTCCTCCTTGCTAACGGAGCTCTGGGTGATACTGATGCACTCGAAATCAGAAAGCAGCTGATAAAGAATGACAAGGTAGAGGCTATTATCATCCTGCCGAGAGAGCTTTTCATTACAACCGATATCAGCGTTACCTTCTGGATTCTCAACCAGAACAAGAAGGGTGGCCAGTATCATGGTCGAGAGCTTCGAAATAGGGAGAACGAGATTCTATTCATGGATTTACGCCAGTGGACCGAGAATCCGGTAAAGGGAGAGCAGAAGAAGAAGGTTCTTTTGGACGGGAAGCAGATTCAGAGAGTAGCTGACATTTATCATAAGTGGCAAGCCGTTGGAACTGATGGTAGCAACTTTGCTGTGCCGGAGTTATACAAGAGTGTAGATATTAAAGAGATTGAGAATAACGGCTGGACGCTTGTCCCCAGCAAGTATATTGAATTCATCGACCACGACCTTGAGATTGACTATCCTAAGGAGATGGCTCGGATTCAAAAGGAGATGAAGGAGCTGATGCAGCGGGAGAAGAAATCGCAACAGATGCTTGAAGACGCTTTTAAAGGCATTGGTTATGGGATTGACTAACTATAAATTGAGGGAACTTTTAGCATTATGTGATGAGCGAAACGCCAATAATGTGTATTCTTTGAATGACGTTAAAGGTATTTCGATCAAGAAAGAGTTTATTGAGACAAAGGCCGACATGGCCGGTGTTTCATTGACTCCTTATATACTCGTGCGCCCGGATAGCTTTGCTTATGTCACCGTGACTTCCAGGAATGGGGAAAAAATAACACTTGCTCATAATACCTCGAAAAACACATATATAGTCTCTTCGTCCTATGTGGTATTTCGAGTTGGTAGGCCGGATTTATTACTATCTGATTACTTGTTCATATTTTTTAATCGGCCTGAGTTTGACAGGTATTCTAGGTTCAATTCTTGGGGAAGCGCCAGAGAGACCTTTTCATGGGAGGACTTTTGCGATATAGATATAACCCTCCCAGATATCGAGACTCAGCGTAAATATGTTGATGTGTACCTTTCTTTACAGGAGAATCTAGTTGCTTACCAAAGCAACGTAGAAGACTTAAAAATGGTTTGCGATGGGTACTTTGATAGAGCAAAAAAAGAAAAGACAATTCCTTTAAGAGAAATCATTGAACGAGTAGACAAGCGGAACATTGATGGATACTATAAGGAGGACTCCGTTCGGGGCATAACAAATAAAAAACAGTTTGACGATACAAAAGCAGATTTGAACGGGACCGAGTTGTCAAAGTTCCTAGTTATTGATAAAGACGTTTTTGCTTACAATAGTAGAACTGATGGTCGCGACATGTTAGTTGTCGCACTTAATAGCTCCCCTCAAAGTGTTATAGTGACCTGGAATTACAATGCCTTCAGAATTAAAGATGATTTCAAGTCGCTAATAAATCCCGAATATCTATATGCCTTTTTTCTACGTTTAGAATTCGATCGCAGAGTTCGTTTTAACTCGTGGGGCTCATCTCAAGAATTGCTTTCGTGGGACAGCCTATGTGATATTCGAATTCCATTTCCCGATATCACTGTCCAGAATTCTATAGCATCTATCAATAAGGTCTATTTAGAGCGCAAAGCTATCAGCGAGCAACTTAATCTTCAAATCAAAAAGTCCTGTCCAGTCCTTATTAAAGGGGCGACTCTGGACAATCAGTAAGAGATTATTTATGGCAAAGCATCCTCTACAGAGCATTAACGGGCACTTCGTCGAGAGTGATTTCGAGAACGCACTGATATCGTTCCTCGAAAACGAAGGTTGGCAGTATTTGTATGGAGATAATATTCCCAGGGCGAACAGGAAAGAGGTTATCTATATGGATGACCTTATAGAGTTTCTGGAGAAAAAGAATCCGGAATTAGGGGATGACGAAATCCGCCAGATAGCCGACAACATCCGCCTTGTTGGTAGTGATTCTGACTTTGCCACCCTGCATAAAGTATACGGTTGGATGGTGGATGGTGCCCAGTTCGTCTCCAAGAATGGAACCGCAAAGATGGTTCCACTTATTGACTTTGACCCGGACCATACTGATGAGAACATTTTCCGAGTAGTAAACCAGTTCTCCGTAGAGTATATCAATAACGGGCAAACTAAGACCCGCAGACCTGATGTCCTCCTGTATATCAATGGTCTTCCGGTTTGTGTCATCGAACTCAAGAATCCAGCCGATGCCAATGCGACCATACACGACGCTTGGGAACAGATAAACATTCGATACTGGAGAGATATCCCCGGGCTACTGCATTATTGTCCTCTGGCTTGTATCAGTGATGGAGTAAAAACACGCCTCGGAACAGTCAGGACCCCGTATGAGCACTTCTATGCTTGGAGGAGAGTTGAAGATGGAGATAAGGTTTCAACCATGCCCTTTGAGGAGCTGGAGACAATGGTAAAGGGTGTATACAGACCTCAGCGTTTCCTCGAAATCTTTAGGGATTATGTTTACTTCAGAGATAGAAAGTACGACAACGAGGAAGTTGAGATAGTATGTAGATACCCCCAGTTCTTTGCTGCCAGGTTGCTCCGTGAAAGCGTAATCAAATCCGTTCAGACCAAGAGTGGCAAGGGCGGTACATACTTTGGCGCTACCGGCTGTGGTAAGACCTATACCATGGCTTTCCTGGCTCGACAGCTTGCTATGAGGTGCTCCCATATTCTTGGCTCACCTACCATTTTGATGATTGTTGATAGAGACGACCTTCAGAACCAGGGAGCCAAGCTGTTCACTAAGAGCTCAGAGTTCCTTGGCCTTGGTGAAGTGTCTGTCGTTCCGAGCCGTAAGAAACTGCGCCAGGAAATGGGAGCCCGAGAAAGTGGTGGTTTCTTCATCTGCACCATACAAAAGTTCTGCGATAGGAAGGAAGACAAGATCGGCCTGATCAATGAGCGCTCAAATATAATCTGCTTCAGCGACGAGGCTCATAGAACTCAGATAGAGGGGTCCAAAAGGATTCAGTTCAGCGAAGATGCCGATGCCAACATGAAGGCTATGATATCGAAGCCCTATGCTAAGGTGCTTCGAGAGGCCCTCCCTAATGCCACATTTGTTGGTTTCACCGGTACGCCCATCGCAGAAACCTATCAAACCTTTGGCGATGAGATTGACCGCTACACAATGGATCAATCGGTTGCGGATGGTATCACTGTCCCCATAAAATACCACCCTCGTATCGCTAAAGTATTCCTGAACAAAGACAAGGTCAAAGAGATTGAAGATTACTACTCCAAGTGTGCCGAGGAGGGATCCACAAAGGAGGATATAGCCAAGAGCAAGAAGGCTATGAGCTCTCTGGAAGTGCTCCTTGGTGAACCGGAGCGTCTTGACCGGCTTGCTGTAGACATCCATGATCACTACGTGGCTGCTGTTGCCAATGACCCTGACCGTGTACAGAAAGCGATGATTGTTTGCTCTAATAGGCAAATAGCATATAACCTACTTCAGAAGTTCAAAGCTCATTATCCTGAGTGGCTTGTTGAGAGGAAGGCTCCCGAAGGGATGAAGCTGTCGGCAGAAGAACTCAATCAGTTGAAGGAGATGCCCACTATTGCTATGGTCGCCAGTGTGGGCAGCAATGATGAGGAAGGAATGTACAATTACCTTGGTGGTGTTAAGAATGACCAGCGCTCCTCCGAACTTGATGCATCCTTCAAACAACCCAACTCCAACTTTAGGATAGTGATTGTAGTTGACATGTGGATTACTGGCTTTGACGTAGAGTGCCTGACCTACATGTACAATGATAAGCCTCTCCAGAAGCATTCTCTTATCCAGACTATCAGCCGCGTTAACCGTAAATATCCAGGGAAAGATTTCGGATTGATAGTGGACTACATTGGCATACGAGATCACATGGTAGAGGCCATGAAGATGTATGGGGGCGGAGAAGGCTCTATAGCCCCTACGGCTGATGACATTGCTCAGGCGACCTCAATTTTCAGAGAACATCTGGAGATACTCAAAATGCTGTTTAAGGGGTATGATCTGACTCCTTTCTTAAAAGCAGACACAGATCCGGCTACCAGATATACACTTCTCTCAAAGGCCGCAGAGTACGTCTTCGCTTCCACACAGGTCTTGAATTCCGTCAGCAACGACGGCAAGAAAACCAAGAAAGTATCCTTCAAAACATACTTCTTGAAAGAGGTGAAGAGAATGCGAAAGGCTTACGATATCTGTCAGCCTTCCGGTGAACTCGGCGAGGAAGAGTCTGCTCTTGCCCAGTGCTTCATGGCTATAGCCGGTATGGTGTACAAAATGAGCGGGACCGATGCTCCGGATACAGATACCATGAACCGCTATGTGGCTAAAATGGTGGAAGAAGCTCTCAAGTATAATAAGTTTGAAAGCATACTTGAGGAAGGTGATGAGATGGACATCTTTGGTCCGGAGTTTACAGAGCGTGTGGCTGATGTAAAGATGCCCGCCTCCAAACTTGAAATGCTTATCAAGTTATTACGTAAACAGATAACAGAGTATAGCAAAACTAATCAAGTGGCGGCAAAGAAATTTATGGAGATGCTTGAGGCCACCATTAGAGAATACCATGACAGGCGTAAGTTCCTCTCTGAGCAAGAAGCTGGTGAAACTCAAGAGGCGACAGCTGATAGCATAATCAAGAAGGCTACCGAGCAGGCTCTGGACATACTTAACGGAATGAACGCAGACCGTGAGAGTTTCCGAAAACTGGGCCTTACCTTTGAGGAAAAAGCCTTCTATGATATCCTGATTCACCTTAGGGACCAGTATAATTTCGTGTATGGTGAGGACAAGACCGTTGATGGTATTGTGGTGAATGACAAGTGTAAGAGCCTTGCCTGTAAGATTCGTGAGATTATTGATACCAAGTCCTCATTTGCTGATTGGCTGAACAATCAAAATATTAGGAATCAACTCAAGCAGGATATTAAGATCTGCCTGGTAAAGAATGGCTATCCTCCACAGTACACCCCTGAAGTATTCCGGGAAGTAATGGACCAGGTTGAAAATTTTAAAGAAAACGAAGACTAAAATAATATGACAAAGTGTAATCGAATAATGCTGGGCCGTTCTGGCATGTACGCTGAAGAGTGCCTTCAGGGTGGGTATGTTGGCGTGGATTTCGACATCAATAGAGATCTAACGCAGGATCTTGATGCTGCTGAAGAGTGGAAGGACTTTAACAAGAAGATGGTCCCCGTTTTCTTGGAATTACGTCCCGACAAGTCAACAACTGCCGCCGGATTGGCTTGTGGAAACCTATTCACAGTCTGTAAAGGGTTGAAGAATGGTGATATTGTCCTCTGCCCTAATGGCAAGGGATATTACCTCGTTGGTGAGATAGCTGGAGATTACTACTATGTCGCAGGAGCCAATCTGCCCCACCGCCGTCCAGTAAGTTGGTATCAAAAGACCATCAAACGCAGTGATATGAGTATAGGGCTCCAGAACTCCACAGGGGCCATCCTTACGAGCTGCGACGTTACCAAATATATTGCAGAAGTTGTTCAACTCCTTGGGATTAGCGCCAGCAACATAGATGATGACACGGCTTCTTCAGAGCCGAAACCAATTGCAAAGATATCACTCGAGGTGCAGCCCTCCCAGCAGAATTACACTGTTGATCACTATTCCGTGGATGGCCTACTAGCTGCTGTCAAGATGGGAGACATTGCAATCCCTGAAATCCAGCGCCCCTTTGTTTGGGAACCAGAGAAGGTTACTAAGCTGATGGATAGTCTTTATAATGGTTTCCCTATCGGTTATATCGTCACGTGGCAAAGCCCCAATGTTAAGTTGAAAGATGGCTCTCACTCTGCTGGAAAGAAGATTATCATAGATGGTCAGCAGCGTATTACAGCACTGCGGGCGGCTATTCTTGGTGAGACCGTTAAGACAAAAGATTACGAGGATGTTCGGATAAAGGTAGCATTCAATCCCGTCACCAGAGCCTTCATGACCCAGAACCCTGCTATCGAGAAGAACTCTATCTGGATAAAGGATATATCCACCTTCCTCAGTGGCAAGGAGAAGATTAGCACACTTAGAAAGGAATATTGCAAACAGAATCCGCAGTTCGAAGAGGATGAAATTGAGGAGGTATTTGATTCACTTAAGGAGCTAGTAAAGAAGGAGATAGGCGTAATAAAGCTTTCTGGCAACCTGGACATCGAAAAGGTAACGGAAATATTTATCCGTATCAACAGCGAAGGTGTTCCTCTTAACCAGGCAGACTTCGTTATGTCCACAATTGCTGCCAACGAAACCTATGGCGGAAATATGCTCCGGAAGTGTATCGATCACTTCAGCGAATTGGCGGTAAGGCCGGAGTTCTATCCCACACTTATTGCTAATGATACTGAGTTTGCTGCATCGCCGTATCATCAGATGGTAGCCTGGCTGAAAAACGAGAACGATGATATCTACGATCCTTCCTATGTGGATATCCTGAGGGTAGCATTCACATACAAGTTCGGCAGAGGAAAGATGAGCGACTTGGTTAGTTTGCTCTCAGGCCGCAGTTTCACCGATAGAATATATGAGGAATCCATCAAGGCCAGCACCTACGATGAGCTTACTGAAGGTGTGAAGCAGTATATCAATGAAACGAACTTCAAACGTTTTGTGATGATAATACGTTCGGCCGGATTCTGCTCTTCCAAGTTAATCCGCTCACAAAACACACTCAACTTTGCATATATCCTCTACCTTAAACTCCGTGAGCTCAAGTATAAGCCCCAGGATATTGAGAAATACGTCCGCCGGTGGTTCGTACTGTCCATCCTAACAGGCAGATACAGCGCTTCCCCTGAGAGTGCTTTTGATTTTGATGTAAAGCAAATTACTCCAGAACGTGATTTCGGCGAATTCCTGGCAGACACAGAGGCTGCGGAACTGTCTGATGCCTTCTGGGATTTCGGTGTGGTCCAGCAGCTGAATACCTCTGTGGCAAGTTCACCAACCTTCAATGTGTTCCTGGCTTCACAATGCTTCCAGCACCGTAAAGGCTTCCTGTCCACGGGTATCACGGTTCAAGATATGATAGAGCAGAAAGGCGATGTCCACCACATCTTCCCTCGGCAATATCTCAAGGACAACGACATCCCCAAGGCCATGTATAATCAGGTGGCCAACTACGTATATACCCAGACGGAAATCAATATTCAGATTGGGAAGAAGGCTCCTAATCAATACCTCGGCTATGTTCGTGACGTCCAGTGCCAGGGAGGTGAGACCATGTACGGTGGCATAACAGATATTAACACTCTGAACCGGAACCTGACCGAAGACTGCTGCCTCCCTGTGAACCTTGCAGACATGACTCTGGATGACTTCCCTGCATTCCTTGAAACTAGGCGTAAGCTAATTGCCGCCAGACTGAAAGAGTATTACTTCTCATTATAGTTTATATGCTATGAATAACCTGAAACGCTTTGAAGATGCTCAAGATGGGTCTTGGGGCTATGAAACTGCTTTCCAGGAGATGCAGAATGGTCGTAAACAGTCTCACTGGATTTGGTATATATTCCCACAAATAAAGGGTCTTGGACATAGCTACGATGCAAAGTACTATGGCATCGACTCGCTATATGAGGCCTGTCAGTATCTTGAACATGATTTACTTGGAAAGCGCCTACGTGAAATCACTAATGAAGTGCTTAAGCATTATTATGATGGCATAGAGTATATAATGGGCGGCAGTGATATCGATGTCCTGAAGTTCCGTTCCTGTATGACACTCTTTGACGTGGTTAGACCACAGGAGTGTTTCCATGATGCTCTGCAAACCTTTTTCGATGGTGAACGGGACGATAAAACACTAGCCATTATTCAGAAAGAAAGAGATTATCTATATTCTGATTCTGCTTTTCTACGTTATCATGTCGGTTATCAAGATAAAGGTTTCTACGAGGGCGGCTCATACGAATCAAATGATATTCCTCGTGAAAAGAGATTCCCAACAATCGTCGACTTATACCTAAAGGGAGAACGAATGAAGGATATGCTCCATCATTACCTTTATCACAGAGATTTCGATTCTTCTCGTTTAGGTAGTGTTGAACTAACGCTAAGACACTATTGCTATGAACTTCTCCATAACGTTTTTATGCTCGCTGGAGAAGAAGAACAAAAGGCAATGGTTCCCCAGTTAAAGGGATGGGAGGACAAGATTATCGATGAAGAATCAGCTGCCGAAACCCTTGACTGGATGCTAGGTGTTTTGAAAGAGCATGCGGCTGTTGTATTGGAGGATTATGCAAAAGATTCACTTATTGTTAGCAGTTTATATTAAGCGACACTGACGATAATATAATGAACAATCTCAAAAATATAACTCCTCAGGATATGCTTGAAGAAGCCTTCCGAGCTCTTTACGATAGGGATTCCGAAGACGAAGCTAAGCGTGTTCAAGAGGAAAAGGAATTATTCAACTACCAAATTGAGTGGAGCAATAAGTTTAAAGATACGTTCGCATTTGTATCTGAGTATGGAGCAAAAATGGAGATGAGCATTAACTCTGACCTTGATGTTAAGTCTTTCAACATAGATAAATGCTCTATACAGGTTTTCAATGGCATATATTCTTTAACCGTTTTCCCTCCGAGACCTGGGACAGACAGATGCAAGTGTCTTGAACATTACCTTTACGATTATACAGGGAATAAGGTGCTTTTCTTGACACTACCTGAAATTACCATCCATATTTCAAAAGGGTTAGCGAAATCAAATGCAGACAAAAAGCACATATATTGAATTATGAACCCCTCACGCCCTACAATGTCCCAAGCAGAAGCCAAGCAGTTCACAAAGGATTTCTCTCAACTGAATGCTCGGCTTATTGGGAAACTCACTATCGCTAAGACCATGGAGGAAGCAAAGGACGCTCTCTCTATGCTGGAAAATCTTGCCAACTTCGACCTCCCTCAAGCAAAGACATTGTATGGGATGATGTTTCTGATGAATGGTAAGCCCTGGTACGATATCACAAAGGCGCTCTATTGGCTGAAGAAGGGGGCGGAAGAGGCAGATGAGTTGAAGGAACATTATGCGGCCGAGAGTATGTATCAGTATGGTATGATTCTCCTGGATGGTTTACATGGTGTTCCTCGTGATCCAATAACCGGCAAGTACTGGATAGATAAAGCGGCCGGAATGGGATTTGAACTGGCAATTAACGAACAAAATAAACGCTGGAAATAAAAACTAAGATTTAATATGGATTGGGTTCTAAGGGAAATAGACATAAAAGGAGACGCTGGATTCCTGAACGAACTTGAGTCGGTAATAGATAATAATAACCCTGCTGCTGGAATATGCATAAGGACCGGGCATATTACCGACATATTAGGGGATCTTCATCTAAACTCAAAACCATACCAGGACCTTAGATTGTATTGGACGAAGGCCAACATCAACAGTAATGGTCATCTTATTATCACAGAAGAAGCCGCTCCTTGGGTTATTACGGATTTCGCTGACATTCTCAAAAGAGCTTTCCCGGATAAAATATCCGGTATCAATTATAGATTTCTCTACTATTTTTAGTCAAAGACTATTATGGCAACGTTCAAATACAAGATCCTGGAATTCACGCCGGAACAGAAGATGGAAAAGGCTTTTAACGACCTAGGGAAAGAAGGTTGGGAATTGGTCAGCGTCACCCCCATAGGCCTGAACATAGAAGGCGACTTTGAGAGCACACATGGCTATGGAGTTGGAGAGACAAAAGGTAAGTTTGAAAAGATAGCTGCCTATTTCAAAAAGCAGGTTTAACTATGGGAAGAGATAACGCAAGAACTATTTTTACAAAGGCGGAGTTTGAACAGATCGAGATACTTGTCCGTCAACTTGAGAAGGCCCCAGAAGACAAACAGAAGGGTATTCGTGGTAAGATTCGGCGTATTGGCTTGTATTGGAGTGAGGTCGCCGGTGGAATGTCATATACAGTACAGAATCTACAGCGCTTAGTTTATTCTGGCGTTATCAAGGTTATTGGGTCAAATCTACCTGCCCGTAATGTATCCAGCATAAATACTCCAGCAAAAATCGCCACTCAAAATACTAAAACCACAGGACGGTCCGGCTCTGATGAGTATTACGTCATCGGTTTGTGTAATGAGGCGCTGGGGATGGAGGCAGAGCAGCAGTATAAGTTTCCCTTCTTGCTCGGTGATTCAGGAAGAGCATTACCGGTGGATGCGTATTACCGGGAACTTAACCTGGTTATCGAGTACTATGAGCGCCAGCATACAGAAGAGGTCAAGTTCTTTAATAGACGAATGACGGTAAGCGGAGTATCTAGGGGTGAGCAGAGGAAGATATATGATGAGCGCCGTAGAACCGAACTCCCCAAGCACGGTATCAAGCTAGTGGTCATCAGTTATACGGATTTTGGCACTTCGAAAAAGTTGAAAAGGGAACATGATAGAGATTTAGAGGTGGTGAAGGAGATTTTGATGAAAAACGGGATAAAGACAAAGTAAATGAAAGAGGAAAAGCATCCATATACTGACCCGGAAGGAGACTATTTCTAATTGAAGCCCTACTACTTACGTCGCCCGGTTAGTAGTCAGGCTTTTGTTTTATTTTTTGACAATAATCACTATCTTTGTAACTGTTGACACTAAAGCGTACCCCCCCATTGCACCCTAACAATTTATACTAGAAGTCGTTCTCTTCGTTCAATACCCCAAGGGGTAAAGGGTCTATCCTTTCAGCAAAAGAGGAAGTCCAGATGAATAAGAGTGGTTGTCGCAAAGGGAATATTGGAGACAAATAAAAAGAAAAAAGTATGCAGGATCTTACTAGTGCTTTATTCAAACCATATACTCTTGTTATCATACGCCTTAATAATGGAAGCACCATTCAGGGAACAGTTCTCCAGACGGATGACGGGAGTGTTCAGATGAAAAAAAAAGACGGAGAGATTGTCGATGTAACCTCGAGTCTTCTGACCGAAGCCGTCTACTGCTATACTGGTTTCCCGACCATTCAAGAGAAGACGGTTCATAAGATGGTCGAAGGGAATGGTAAAGTGACAGAGTATCTTGACGGGAAAGGATTTGTCGCGTATAATGAGAATGCGAAGATACTGTATCGACTGGTGGAGGTGTCGCTTGTGGATCCAGAACTCCAGCAGCAGGTAAACGAAGGCGGAATAGACGGAGAGGCGGTCCTATATGTCATTCCTGACAAACAGAAAGAAATGCCTCTAAGAGCAGCAATCCTCAAGGCTGGGACACTGGACAGCATCCTCGATAAGATAGCGATGCTTGCCTCACAGAGACAGGTCTCCCTCGCCAATAAGTTTTGTGAGCTGGTCCTTAAGCAGTATCCCCAAGATGAGGACGTGATAGCTTTCAGCAAGACGCTGGAAGCTTCAGTTGAAAAGAGTCGGCCTGTGGACTTTTATTCTGCCGTGCCGGAATCCCCGGAAGGGGAACTGAATCCTTTCGGGCGTATCTATGAGGTGGATGGAGAGTACAGCGGGCTGATAGTGGAACCATTCAGCCACGCGAAGATTCAATTCCGCAGAGATCAGTTGTTTGGCGGTTTGGAGAGCAGACGTCCTGAAAGTCTGGTCGGTCAACCCGTTCTTTATTCTGTCAAGAAATCCAAGAAGGGAGTGTATTATGCTAAGAGTGTAATGCCTCCCCTCACCCCAGACGAGGCTTATAGCCTGGCTAAGAGACTGCATATTATTGGTCAGAAACTAAGTGCTTGTGATGTCTTAAGTCTTGTTCTTGACCAGGAAGATGATCCTCGTTGTCGCAGGGATTATGCTATTTGGTCGAATGATTATTTTGTCAGAGACCAGCTATGGGATAACGAGTATTTCGAAAAATATAAGGGCGAACCCGAGCAACTTTTCCTTCCATATACAAAGAAAGAAGAAAGCCTAATTCTCAAACGGACGATAACTCACGCAGAGACGCGTAGTGAACTGTCAAAGACCCCTGATGTCCCTTCCATAATGTCCGCGCAAGAGCTGGATGAGATGCTTGCCTCGATACCGTCGGCCTCTGATCTGCCGGGAGTGGCTGAGGAACAGCTCAAGACGCGAATTATGGAGGCCTCGCAGGTGTTGGAGAAGGAACAGCCATCCCAAATCCCTACGCTCAATGACTGCCCTGATGCGAATGTGAAACTGGAAGCGAAGGCGACCATAATGGTCGCATGGAGAGAAGGGACATTGTTCGTGAAAGGAGAGGAACGTCCGTTCAAGTTCAGTGTGGAGGATATTATTGACGATGAACTCTATAACAGAGCTGATATGTATTCCACCAAGTTCATCCAAGATGAACCTGTTGTCTGCAAGCTATCTTACATAGAACATCGGGCTACTCAGATATGTCCGCCGAGAACCGTCCTTGAAATGCTCGAGTCCTCAAGGAACGCCATCATCGAAGCCCGCTCTTGCAATCAAGCATTGGAGCGCGAACGCATCTACAGGCTTTATGACTGCGCATCAGGATATGCAGGACACGTCCTCGACATGATACCTAATCACCGTTTGGCAATTACATTAAAGAGTATTGCTGACGATGCAATCAATAAGTTCAAGGATACCTGTTATATTGCGCCGTTCAATGCAATCAAGCCTTGTGGACACATAGTCTCGATGCCAACAAAGAAGAGCCCCTTGATTAGGGTAAAAGATCCGCTATTCCATGTGCCTATAGAACTCAGTCTAGACAATATTGTGGATCGGGATTACAAGAAGTATCGGAAGGGAGATGAACTTGTATATTCAGTCTATCCCGGTAAGAATAATAATCCCATTATCCGATTCGCATGTCTGGCGCGACCTGTTGTTGACCTCATTGACATGGCAGAGAATTGGGAAAAGGAAGGGAATTACGAGAATGCCTGGGGGACGGCTATGATCGTTTTGGATGCGGATGGCTCCAATTCGGATGCGTTGGCAATAGTTGAACGATGCGAGCCTTATGTCTCTGATAATACTATCGACAAACGGCAGCTGGTCCTTCGCGAGAATATATTCGCCCAGGCCCAAAAGGCAGCTCTTGATGAAGATTATGACAAGGCAATCGCCTTATTTTCAAAGATTGTCGAGAGTACCGATGACAATCAGAACATCAAGAAGATGAGCGTATTGAGGATACTGTATCTGTACAGTCTTCAGCTTTCCGAAAAACATAATGACAAGGGACTGGCTGAAAAGTACAGGAAAGCAGGTGAACAGTATATCCTGGGTAAGCACGACACTCCTTTTCACATCGCATGTACTACCAAGGATGAGATTGAATCTGTCATTCAGTTCTATCAGGATATGGGCGACGTCGTAGGTTTAATCGACTCTTACAAGAAAAAACTGGAGATACTCAATAAGGAAAGTGATGATTCTGATGAACATATCCAGGAGGTAGCCAGTGTCTATGCGCACATTTCATGGTACCAGCTCCTGGCTAATGATTCAACTGATGAGCCAAGAATCAATGCTGAACATGCTAAAAAGGAAGGTGATGATCTCGGGCGTATTTGTGAAACCATCTTCAAGTTGAGGCAGGGAGATGTAGAGAAGACGGTTCGTGAACAAGGCAAGTTCTCGTCACAGGATTTGGCGGCAGTCACCGAAGGACTTGCAGGAACTTATGCGGAAAAGGTATACAAGAAAGGTGGACCTAAGAATTCATTGACGTATGAAAGGTTTGCCCTGCTCTGCGCCATCATCAAGGGGGAGAAAAAAGCCTCTGGTCAGAAGAAGCTTTTGCACTACCTCGGGCGTTATATTGCCACGCTTACGGGTAATGAGGCAGATTATGTTTCATATGTTGAATCCACCAAAAACATTCCGGATGACTGCAACCTCGTCAGAGAGTTGTACAAGTGCTTCAAGAACGGGCCTGCCGGCCGCTCATGGATGGATGTAAGACTCATCTGCATGCTTTCGGAAGAGGCCGCATACAAGATATGCAGCGCGATGTACTGTCTGGACCGGAGTATGGCTGCGAATGTCCTCATCCGCTCCGAAGTCGACATTTATGAGTCCCCTTCTGAAAGCGTGTTCGCCCGTTCGTTCGCTCAATGGAGAGGGGTCAGCATTCTTCCAAAATACAATGAATGTTTTAATAGGGTGGCTGCGTTTGAGAAGTCGACCGACCTAAATAAATGTGTAGAGTTCTTCCGGGATCTCAAATTCGAGTCATGGATGGTCTCAGATGATCAGGAGCTAATTCATGAATTCCACTGGCAGATCCCTGACATGCTGATGTCCCTTATTACGGCAGAATCATCCCGGGCTATCAAGGTTAGTAGCCGATTGATTTTGGACAGTATCTCTGAGTGGAATGATGTAATTAAGGACAGGCCGACTGTCCTAATGCTAGGTGCGTACTATCATCTATTGATGCTCATCCGCCAAGAGGTGACCCGAATAGAGAGTTCTTATCATTTCAGTGAGCCGGATCCCAAGGCGAGGGTCCTGTCATTCTCGGTGCCGGATGCAAACGGAACGGTTTACATGGAGATGGAGGTCCGAAACAAGGATGTAAATGCAGAGCCGATGCAGGATTGCAAATTGCACCTGCTTCCCACTGATGGAATCATACCAGACACCGTATCGCCCGTCGAGACCTATTCTGATGAAGGACGGGTCTATGGCGATGAGTCGGTCATATATATTTTGTGCTTCAGGGTAAAACACGACATGGATTTGACCGAGCTTAAGGTATCCGTTCATTTTGAATACAGGGTAAAGGCTGTCCCGAAGGGAACAGATTTTGTTCTCAAATTCAAGCCTCTGAAGAAATGGACCGATATAGAGAATTTCTTCAACCCCGGAGCTCCGGAGTACAATCACTTCTATGGGCGTCAAGCATACATCAAAAAGGTGGTTTCGGTTTTTTCTGACCCTAAGAATTCTCCGCACTTTTTCATATATGGCCAGAAACGTAGTGGCAAAACTTCCGTATTGGCCCAGATCAAGAAACAACTTGAGGAGAGGGTCCCGTCCGCAATCATAGTCAAGGCCGATTTCCTTGGCCTGGACCCGCGAAGTGATAATGATATTTATCATTTGATACTTAAGCGAATCCTTCAGGCGATAGGCACTCTTAACAGGAAAGCCAAGATAACAGGAAAGAGGGATTTCTTGGATTCCGAACTTCTGGAGATTCCTCCCAAGGAGGACATGGACTATGATCTTCTTCGTTCCCGCTTGGAAGATCTAACTGAGGCTATGTCGGAGACAAGAGGATGGAAGGATAGCCGACTTATACTGTTCATTGATGAGTTTACCACTGCATATGAATGGTTCCTGTCTGGACGTATATCAATAGAATTCATGCCGAAATGGAAGAGCCTTCAAGCTGATGGTTTCTTCGGGGCAGTTCTTGTCGGGCAGGATGTTCTGCATCAGTTCATGAATGCCATAGACGGTCCGAATGCCTTCGAGATCCTGGACAAGGAGAGGCTTAACTACCTTGAACCAGAAGATGCCAAGCGCCTTATTACCGAGACGATTGAGAACCTGTCCCAACGTAAGGATGTCTTTGTAGGGAATGCCATTGAGCGTATACTCTACTATACAGCATCGAGCGCATTCTATACCAAGTGGGTATGCAACCGCTTGATAGATTATATGAATGCAAGGAGGCTCAACAAGGCGACAGAGGCGGATGTGGATGCCGTAGTATGGAGGGCTATGAGAACGATACAGCCAACTGAACTTCGTGCAAAGTTTGACCCCCTAATCTTTCCTGGCATCAAATCCGAGAAGGAGTATCGTTTCAACCGCAAGCAGACAATGAATGTTCTTGACATTGTTGCTGACGAAGAACTGCGCAACCCTGTCAGAGGCTGTCGAAAGATGGACCTCATGGCTCGTAGCGGTGAGCCTAATGATGACATCATAAAGGATCTGGTGGAGCGTGGAGTTCTTGATGATAATCATGATTACTATAAAATCAAACTAAAACTCTATATCGTATGGTACCAGGAGAGAAATACTTCAAAGGCATTCTAAGCAGAATAAGGGATAAGGCACCCTGCTCTGTAATAATAAAGAACAAGTCACTATTGGACAGTACATTTGTCGATGGATTCCTGACCACGGAGGGGAGCATTCTCGAACAGAGTAAGATACTCCCTGTGAGAGTTGACTGTGCTGAGGGAGAGGATTCTCTTTCGATTTGGAAAAATATAGCCTCCACCATTCAGGAGCAGATGTCCAAGGTATTTGAGGGCAGTGAACTCACTGAAGACTATTTCTCCATTATTTCAAACACTGATGACACTGACGATGTCCAGTCATATCTAATTGACATCCTTGGGGAACTGTCAGCGGATAAGGGCTGGACCGTCCTTCTTATTATGGAGAACTTCGACCATGTAATCGAAGTCATGCCGGAGTACGATGCAATGAAAATCAGGGAGATGACGGAAACACTTGCTGTGATGACTGTCACAAGGACTTCGCTCGAAGAACTATGTGAGCAGCAATACGATAATGTATATTTTGCTAATCAGTTTGTTGATCCTAGTATTATTGATTAATGTCTGAAGATAGAATCCCGTTCTCGTTTGTCAAGGCGGTTGTTACTGATGAGAACTTTATTGGCCGAAAGCAGTTACTGAAGGAGCTGCGGAGCAATACCCTTGCCCGGACGACCACATTCGTCGTTGGCCTACCCCGTATGGGTAAGACCTCGCTCGTCAAGCAGTGTTTCATGCAGGAGTACAACCGGAAGGAATGGATGGAGAAGGAAAGTTTGTCACCATTGTATGTCATGGTGAATTCAAAAAGTGATTCCAGAGCTTTCTGGAAATCCATAGCAAGAGAGCTTTGGTCTTTCCTTCGCAAGAAAAATGTTCATCTTGGCTTTTTGGACGATTATCTAAAGCTTTCAGATGCGGATGACATCTACCAACTGGTCATTATGGCTCTTAATACAATCAAGGAAGAGCACGGAGTCAGTTTTGTTATCATACTTGACGAGTTTGACGCGGTCCGTCATTTTCCACAGGGAGATGATATTTTCCAGAAGATTCGCAGCCTCGGCGAATACGGTGTGGTAGTGACCTGCTCCAGAAGGACCCCGGAGTTTATAGAAAAGACGTCTACAGGTGGGAATTATTTCACTGATAACGGCAAGCAGTTATTTGTTGGTCTATTCAATGAAGATGATGTAAAGGAATACTGGGACCATTTCTCATGCTATTTTTCAGGCTTTGATAAAGAACAGCTGAAGTCTTATAAAGACTTGGTAAAGAGGTATGTGGGCTATCATCCTATGCTTATGAGCTTGATGAACTACTGGCTGTTCAGTCAAGGTAATGAGCCTTTCAAGGTTTGGAACATGAAACTCGCCCCCACCCAACGTGAGGAAGTGGAGAGAAGTATCCGAGTGGAGATCAAGAAAGCATTCATCCGTCAGATGGACTACGTGGAAGAACAAGGACTGAAGAGAGCCGCTATTCAACTTGTGGTAGGGACCAGCCGCGCCGTGCCGGAGGATGAAACTGATATGCTCCTTCGATATCAGTTCATCCAGGCTATCCCGACTCAAGAAAAGAATAGGATTTTCGGATATAACCTGGGGCCCACGACGGCGGACTTTAAGAGGCGGTACATTTGCTTTTCGGAACTGACCAGCCACCTAATGAAGGATTTGTATGACCCGGACATTAAGGGATACGAACTCCTAAAAGGAACTGAACTGAAATTCCGTGAGGTAATTACTGAAGTTCTTTGCGATATCTGCGACGGAGAAGATCCTTTCACCCTACAGGTGGTTTGCATAAACCCGTTTGAGAAACCAGAGGAAAGGGAACTCTGGGAAAAGGCGCTTTATTCGAGGATTAAATATTTCTCTACGAATGAGAAAGCTAGCAACAAATTTCTTAATGAGCTAGATGAGATGCGAGATGTGAAGGATAAACGCGTGAAGTATGATAGTAAGCCATCTTTCGACCGGAGGTTGATCAACATGGTCACCAGTACGACTCTCGGCCAGCTGTGGAATGTGTTCTTAAAATGGCAGTGGAGGGAGTATTTCTGCGACGTGCTGGATCCGACTAATCATTACCATAAAGATAGTGCTGCGTGGCATGATTATGTCTTCAAGCCTATATTAGATTGGAGAAACGCCGCCAACCATTATAATGATGATGAAATGACAGATGAGGATTTACAAGAAGCTTCGTCACTTGCTCGGGAAGTAAGCTTAAATATAACCAGATGGCTTGAAACAAGACAACGAGACTAAAATAAGACCTGGCTATTGTATCCCCCGCAATCTCCTTATACGTATTATTTGTAATTATATTATACCTTTGTGATAAAGGCGAATAAGTTTTTTTCATTTAATTTAGACTGAAATGACTGAATATGTTATAGGCGATTTCTATAATTGTATCATCGTCGAAATCAATTCATCTTATATTAAGATTTCAACTGAGGACACTGATGAAGGCTTCATCAGCATCAAGGATTTCGCCTGGAATACTCTCGAGAAGCCCTCGGATAAGCTATTTCTAGGACAAGAGGTCTCCGCGAGATACATCGGTCATTATCAGGAGCCAGATGAGTCCTCTGCGACGCTCCATTTCAGCCTTAAGGATCCGGACAACAAACCGTATCCCAATGAATTGTATGATTTGTCTTGTGATGAATTATTGGACAGAATTCTTCCTGAAGGAACACCACATGAATTCATCGGTGAAACAAAGTTTGTCTATAGAGATGATAATGAGTACCCTCTTGTCTTTTTGGTTAACTTGATCTCCCGCGACTTGACTGCAAATCTAGTTGACCCATATTACGCCAGAAACCTACAGGCTGTTTTCACTCCAATTAGAATTGAAGAGGTACGTCCTAACACATTCTATCAAGTCAAACTTGGTCTCATCGAGAAAGACAAGCGAATAGCAAGACAGCAACTATATCAGTTTTATATTGAAGAGTTTACTCAAGTCTCCAATCCTTACCAGCAACTGACGGAAAATGTTTTCAAGAAGCAGACCAGTCCAAGCACGAATACATCTGTAGCCAACTTGCTTGAGGAGGTCGGACAGAATATGTACTCCTCGAAGGAGCGCATGTTTTTTGAGTTACTTCAAAATGCGGACGACTCGTCATCTAAGGAAGGCGTATCTGTCGATGTCCAGATGAATGACGGAATGCTATTATTTATGCATAATGGACTATCTTTGAATAGGTACGATTTCGAATCAATTACATCGGCGGCAAAAAGTACCAAGAGTCTTAAAAAGGGCAAGACCGGATACAAAGGCATTGGATTCAAGTCTGTATTTACCAATGCGACAGAGGTTTACATTCAGTCATCTGGATTCAAGTTCAGATTTGATAAGAACTATCCTATGTTCGAGAATTTCGATGAGTTCTATCGATATGTGAATGAGTGTGAGACAGAGGTGGAATACCAAAAGAAGGTTCTAAGCAAGTTTGCGACGGAGGCAAAAGACTTCAAAGGTGTCCGCGATATTCCTTGGCAACTTCTCCCTATTTGGAGTGAGAATATGACTCCGAAATTCGAAGGCCTTGAAGTGAGGAATATGATGATTGGCATTCAAATGGGTGGAGGCGTTGCTGAAGAATATGTAGAGAGTATCAAGAAAATATTAAAACGTCCCGAATTCCTTTTGTTCATGAGGAATACTAGAAGACTTAGTTTCTCGGGACTCATACTCTCGAAACAGGTACTTCCTAATGGCATAATTGTGCTGCAGAGCTATAATTCAGATAGACCTGCCCAGTACTTCAAGAAAAAGGATTTTAGCGATATTGAGATTAATAATGCCGCTTTCGAGAAGGAGAATCTCCCTATAGAAATTCGGGAGGTGACAAACAATCAGGGCGCCAAGGAAAAGGTGTTTTTTGATAAGCGTTCCGGGGAAAGTATGAGGAACACTATTCCTGATCGTATCGCCAGTGCCGAATATTCCACTATTTCTTTTGTCGCAAAGACCGATAAAGGGTCCATTTCCCCAGATTCTTCCAAGACCCAGGAATATTCCTCTTTCTTTGCATATCTGCCGTTGAATGAGAAACGCTTCTCGCTCCCTTTCTATGTGAATGCGGATTTTGTATTGACTTCTGATAGGGAAAAAATACAGGGAGAAAACGAGTGGAACCAGTACCTATTTGCGAACATCGGTGATCGCTTGGTTAGATGGGTCGCAAGTCTAGCAACATCCGGAAATAAAGATTATTTGAACCTCCTTCCTTCTGAGTTATTTGATGAAAAGTCTTCAGATACATCTAAGTTATCATTAAAGTTTAATGATAGCTATAAAAAAGCTTTGTCTTCTACACCATTTATTCTGAATAGCAAAGGAAACGTAGTTGCTTATGGTGAAGTAGTTATCGATAGCTCTGGATTATCCCAAATCATTGGAGAAGATTGTTTCTGTCGGATTCTTAATACACAAAAGAGTTTACCCTCTCAATCCATCGAGTGGAAGAATCTCACGAAAGGAATCTTTTCTAAAATGATATCTTCGTACAAAACTGAAGATGTCGTTAATTGCAGTAATTATGTCAAAGAAGTCTCTTCCTGGTTGTCTGGTACCACCGAAGAAGGAAAGGAGCAGTTTATTAACTGGGCTTTGGAGAACGTTGAGAAATGTAGTTCCAAATTAGACTTCTTACCTTTTTTCACCTTTGGAGAAGAAAAATTATCTGCAAAAGACCTTGCTATTAAAGGGAATTACATAGCGACCAACGAAATATACAAGCCTATTCAAGTAATTTTGAATAAGTTGGGTATTCTTTGTTCCAAAGAGAACATAGATGGTTTTCCTCTGTCAAAATATCTTAAATTTCCATCTGACTCGGAGTACTTCACTCGTATTAAGAAAAGCATATCTGACAATGCGGATTCTATCACGTTGGACCCCCAAGAGAAAGTACAACTCATTTCGGCTCTTTCTCAGATTGATGGTGTTGGTGATGCATCAATAAGAGAATTGCCTCTTTTCCGTACTTGTGAGAGAGGCGGAGTATTGCGAGAGTTGAAGTATCTATTGCCTTATCGGGAGCACACAGAAGAATGGTTAAAACCATATACGATAGACAAGGAGGATAATCTTCCTGGGGTGTCAAAATATCTCGTAAAATCCGAGAACGAATTTGCCGACATTATCTGGCCTCACTTGAGTGAAATAGATATGCCATATTGGGAATTATACGCTCATTACAAATGGTCTGATGGGAAATATACTAGAGATCTTATTGATAGATGCGCGACCGCTGAAGAATTGGCAAACTTACTTCCAATTATTGAAGATTCGGACAAGGAATCAAAGATAAAATACTTGAATAAAATTGATTCTATAAAGTTGTACGATTCGGAATTTTACGATAAAGGTTCGTATCAGTCCAAAACTCTTCAGCTTGCAATTGATGTTCTTGATGATCCTTCGACACTGGCGGATAAGATTTTCTACAACGACAAAAGCCTCGCTGAGATGGATGTCAAGGATGAGGTAATTTGCGAATTTTCACGGAGTGGCCAAACATTCCAGCCGAAGTTATCGTTGGGAGATATTCTGCCCAACTATAGCAATCGCACCAACTCTGCAGATGCGATAAAGTCTCTCTTCGAGTTTAAACAGGGTCTCGGGAAACTATTTGTATCCCGAGCTAAGCCCCTTAAAGAGATTTTCGAAGAATTAAATCAAGAATTAGGAATATCCGATAAGTTTTTAACAAAGTGGGATGCAACAACCGGGAACGCTTCCCAATATCTTTTTTCCATCTATTATCGAAAAGAAAGGTTTTCTTATACTAGACAAGTCAGGTTGTATAGTCAAAATAGGGGTTATTATTATGAGCAGCGGAAAGAATCTCCCAGCATCCCTTCAATTGACTTCAATGAGATGCCCCAGGAGTTCGTCAATAGAATATTTGATTTCCTATCCGACAACCAGATAGACTTCTCAACATCTCCATTTACATGTAATATATCCACTTTGTTAAGTAATTGCTATTTCAACAACGATTATCTTAATGAAGATGAACGGTTACTGTCTTGTATTGAACTGTGGGCAGACAACGAGGATAAAAAAGCATATCTAACCAAAAATGGTGTTAAGAAAGCTGAAGGCAACGCAATAAAACTTCGAGAACTGTTCCTCCTTAATCAACCGGTTGACTTCCTTGATGAAATCTCCAATACAGAAGCATTTGCAGCTTTAAAGTTCTTGGTGGGTTCAAAAGAAATGGAACTGCCGTTTTCGGGAATCAATCAAAAGCATATTCTTCAAAACATCAAAGACAGAAAGAATAGTGGAATCTCTGACCATTGGGATGCTGAAAAGATTGAAGAATCCGCAGTAGAATATGATGACAGCAAGTACTTGACTTGGAAGTCTCCGGAGAAGCCTTCTATATTTTGCTTCCCTGGGGAGCTCCCTTGTTATTACGAATATGATAGTAAACGAATCATCGACTATCAGGAAGGCGACACTTGGTATGATGAAGAAAAGGGTATCATTTATCTTAATTCCATCACTGATATTAATGCCCTTCTTTTAAAACTTGCTTTTGATGGCAATTGTGGCATAGATCAAGAGGATTATAAGACGCTTTGCTTAGAGGGTACCATAAATGTGTCTGAGGGTGAACTCCGCAAGTTAAAACAGGACAACGAACGTTTCCGTGAGCTACTCAAAAAGCATGGCGTTAGCCTCGACGAGTATGTTGATAGTCCAAAAGAAAGGGGGCTTGAAGCCGAAAACGAAGATTTGAGGTCTCAGATAGAAAGGATGAGGATGCAGCTTTCTGATTATCAAGCTACTGATGGTTTTGCATCATCAAATCCTACCACCGAACAGGACAAGGAGTTTTTTGAACACATTAGACAGGTAAGTGAAGAATATGCCTATGAGCTACTCGTGCAATCATACGGCAGAAACAATGTAACCTGGATGAATCAGACTGGAGAATCATTCAACAGCTATGATTATTCCGTCCACACTGACGATAAAAAATTATTTATTGACTGCAAGGGTACACCAGGGACAAAAAAGACTTTCTATATGTCTCTGTATGAATGGTCATTCTTCCTTGAATGCATGAAGCGAGGTGACAAATTCCAAATCTACCGCGTATTTAACGTTGATTCTGGAATGACGTGTACCATTATAGACGATTTGGAAAGCTGGATAAAAGAAGAGAAGATAGTCCCTTATCTGCCCGCGACAGAGAGCATAAAAGGCGGAAGGGTATTCCTGACTCTAACGTGAATTCTATCGAATTCGCTGGAATATCACTTAGAAACATAAGAATAAAATGCGAACAACATATTAACGAAAATTCTTATATTTGCGCCAGTTTTTTGACATCCTTTATTGGAATACGAGAGAAATAATTGCTTGAAAAAGACTCTTATTTTACACCTATTTTACATCAAATCGGATTGTTAAAAACATAAATAATTGATTAAGAGTTGATTATATAAGCGAATTCGACTCTGATTTCGCGCACAAAGGATGGCTTCAAGGCCATCCTTTTTTTTGTCCATTAGTGGTTCCAGGCACACAAATCATCCTACTTTTTGTGATATAATAGACATTTTCGGTTGGTGAAACACCTTATAACCATTTGATATATTTACATTTATGCATACTTTATTGAAACGCATTTCAATAAAGCTGTGATATGTTAAAAAATAAGACATAATAGACATTTTTCGGCTGATAAAACTTATAATTTGCTGATTTATTGAGTTTTATACAAATTAGATAAAATCGTTTCATCCAATGAGTGGTAACCTGGGCAAATGGGGAAGGTCGAATTTTAGAGGGAGGCCACTGAAAAACCCCATCCATAAAGTATAAATTAACAAATCATGTCGCGGATTATCAAAGATAGATTTGGTAATCTGCGATTTATTTTGTATCTTTATATTGTTGATTGATAATAGTTTATGCTCAATACTCAGGCA
>ODAI011322168.1_pt1 | contig 25730 bp, 27 predicted proteins | sample 1539321 | NCBI WGS metagenome assembly ODAI01 (sample SAMN02144231, study PRJEB22623) | gut metagenome | biome: sheep rumen | host: Ovis aries | place: New Zealand
ACTGCACCTTTGAAGAACTGCGGACCATCCACGACAAGATGGAGACCCTGCTGGGCAAAGAGGGTGCTTTCGTCGATGCCATCTACTACTGTCCACACCACCCCGACAAAGGTTTCGAGGGAGAGCGTCCAGAATATAAGATGGAGTGTGACTGCCGCAAACCGAAGGCTGGTTTGTTGCTCAGAGCCGCCCGTGAGTGGAACATCGACCTGTCGCAGTCGTACATGATAGGCGACAGCGAGAGGGACGTAGAAGCTGGCAACCATGCGGGGTGCAAGCAGTCTATACTGATACCACGCAACCAACATCATTCGCTCACGAAGGTGTTCAGAGAAAACAAAATCATCTGTTTAGACAAATAAGATGAATCTTTTCTTGCTGTCTTCTTTTTTTTTTGTACCTTTGCACCCACATTTTCAAAAAAGCCTAACTGCCTAAAAGCCAAAAAGGAACTGCATGATTTCAGTCTGCATGGCCACTTTCAATGGCCAGCTATACATAAAGGAGCAATTAGAATCAATTCTGAAACAGATTTCGCCAGAAGATGAGATTATCATTTCTGACGATGGTTCTACCGATGACACCATTGGAGTCATTCGGTCTTTTCAGTCCCCCATTATACATATATATACTAACGAAGGAGAGCACGGATACACTCCAAATTTTGAAAATGCGCTACGACATGCTAAAGGCGATTACATTTTTATCTGTGACCAAGATGACATCTGGCGAGAAGATAAGGTGAAAAAGATGGTGGGCTGCCTACAGAAATACGACTTGGTCATTTCCGATGCCAAGGTTGTCGACCACACGGGTAAGAATGTCATCAAGGACTCGTTCTTCAGTCTTCGCAAATCTCGCCAAGGGTTGATAAACAATCTGATACGCTATTCTTACTTAGGATGTTGCACCGCTTTTAACAAGAAGATTTTAGACAAAGCGCTACCTTTCCCAAAGAATCATTCCTATTGCACTCATGACAATTGGTTGTGCATCGTGGGCATGTCTTTTTTCAAAGCAAAGGTTATCGACGACAAACTGATTTCTTATCGCAGGCACAAAGGGAACACTTCTTCCGGAGGTGTTGAAGACAGGACAACCTTATTCTTCAAAATCAACTATAGGATATACTTGATATGGTGGCTTCTGAAAAGAGGGCTGCTTAAATCCTTAGTTCAAAAATCTTAAACAGGAACTTTGAACTGATCATCAGCGCATTCGTATAGACTCCATTCTCGCGACAACCGCGCACATCATCCTGAATTAACTGCAATCGGCTGCGGAAATCCCGATTGCTCAGACCGCCTGTCCGCATCGTCACGAAATCCATCGGCAGGTATCTGGCTTTGATCTTGTGCACACAAAACAGGCGAACCATCATCTCATAGTCCGAACCTATGGCATAGTCCGTCTTATACAGTCCTGCACGCTCATACACTTCACGACGGCAATAGAACGACGGGTGAGCAGGCATGAAGCCATAGCGAAGGCGGGATGGGCAGAATTTCTTGGATGAATAGTAGCGCACACACTTCTCCTTTACGCCATCATGTATGTAATGTACGTCACCATAGACAGCATCCGTGGAGTCGTCGAAGGCTGCCACCGCCTTTTCTATCACATCGTTACTGGTGAAAAAATCGTCTGAGTTCAAAAGTCCGATCACGGCTCCCGTAGCCATCTTTATGCCTTTGTTCATGGCATCATATAGTCCGCCATCCTTCTCAGATATCCATTTCATCCTTCCTTCAAACAGTGGTTCGTATTGACGAACCACTTCCAATGTGCTGTCTGAAGAAGAACCATCTACGATGATGTATTCAATATCCTTGTATGTCTGATTCAATACAGACTGAATAGTGTCGCCAATGGTGGCGCTGCTGTTATATGTGGCAGTTATTATAGAGACTTTCACGTTGTTTGTTCTTTATAAGAAGAAACGCAATATCCCGCAGATTATTGCATTTAGGCTTAAAAATAAGATTTGCCCTTTCGCTCTTTTTCCGAGACTACACGGCAGAATCTCTCTGCAACGCCTTGTTTCAACATATCCCAAAACGTTACAATTCTGCAATCTCGTCTGGTGAGAGGTGGGTGTAGGCAGCTATCTTTTCCATGCTTTCACCAGCCTGCTTCATGGCTGCGGCAATCGTACGCATGGCTTCATTCTTACCTTCCGCACGACCTTCCGCACGACCTTCTGCACGACCTTCTTCCCGGCCTTCCGCGCGACCTTCCAGTTTTCCCTCGCCACGGGCGGTATATATCTGGTCAGCCAAGATGACACGGTCGTCAAGGTAGCGGTGGTAGGCAGCCTGTTCTTCGCGGCTCATCGTTGAGAGTTTGAGCTTCTCGCGTGCCTCCTGCAAGCCCGGTGCATCGGCATCTTCGGGTATCTCACTGGTCGAGAGGAAGTATATCCACTGCTCCAGGGGCACCTTCGACCAGTGGTTGAAGTCGTTGACCTTCAGGATATAGTACTCCGGATAGAGCTGGTATACCTCATCGACGCCGAACTTCTGACGCTGGAAGGTGGAGAGCTTCAGTACGTCGTTGTTATGGATTCCACGAAACTCGGTTTTGCCGTGATAGACGATGTCCTTTCCCTGTCCTAGGTCGAAGTAGACGATGTTGATGGAGTACACCTTCTTCACGTTGTCGTAGTTCTTGCCGCTGTCGATATACTCCGTGACCAGCTTGGAGGCACCGAACAGAATGCGCTGGAAGTAGGCGTATTCCGACTCGCCCTGCACCTCGATGAGCAGCAGTTCGCCGGCGGTGTTCTCTGCCAGGATGTCCACACGGTTCATTTTCGACTCCTCGCGGTCCTTGTTGCTCTCGCTTTCAAGCAGGCGGTGAATCGTGATGTTGGTGTTGAGCAAGGTTGAAAGGAAACCTTCCAGCACACCGAAATTGGCCTTGTCGCGCAACAGGCGCTTCAGTGCCCAGTCGAAGCTGATATATGTTCGTTCGTTCCTCATCACTTTTCTTTTTTCTCTTCTTCGGTGGCAAAGATACAATTAAGAGAGCGAAATACAAAAGGAAAACTTGTTTTTCTTTTCATTGAGTTCCTCGAACTCTGCTGCGAATCGGCAAAACAAATGAGTTTGCTTTGCTCTCGCTGCTCCATCGTTTTCCGAGCGAAAGTATCTTATTCAGAGATACGGGTTGCCGCCAACTTACCACACCCAATCTTCCTCCTCCCCATCGTAGTTCAGTTCGCCTTTCCAACCACACTGGCGGCAGACGGCGGCAATCTTCTGCTGGTCGGCGGGCGTGATGGGACGTTCGCCGCGCCGCATCTCGAAGTAATAGGTACGTTTGAACAAGCGGATGAGCTGGCGGCGGATGTCGTATTCCATGTAACCGGGCATGTCGTGATAAAAACGCTTCATGCCTTTCTTATTCATCACCCGGACATTGGGACGAAACAACGGGCAGTCGGCTGTCTGAACCTTGGGATGGAGCGGGTTGACGGCACTCTGCGCAAGAGGGCTGGCAGAGGCATACTGTCCTACCAGAAATCGCAGACAACGCTGGCTATGGGGACAACGGTCGAGGAAACACACCAGATAATGGTTCGCCTTCTCACGGAAAACTTTTTCTTCTGTCGTTTGCATGATTATTCCGTTTGTAAACTAATTTGTTTATATTTGCATGCAAAGTTACAACAAGAAAATTGAAAAAACAACAAAAATAGCTTAAAACTACACGGTTTAACGTAAAACACTTATTATCAGAAGATTAAATAGTGCAGTTTAGTCTTACGAAACTACACGAAAACTACACAGACAAGCATTTATCCTTCAAGTTCAGACACAAAAATAGGCATAAATATATAGTAACTTGCTGATAATAAACGCAGTTCGGAAAATGTATTTAGCTTTCGTACTGATAGTATTTAGCCTAAAAACTATCAGTACGAAGCTGTCGTACTGGCAGTACGGAATGTTCGTACTACTTCGGACTAATACTATTTATTATTCATCTAATACAGAGTATTTGTCAGTTTTTATATTATTTTGCACTTTTGATGTAGTTTGTACAGAGCAAACTGCAACACTTAAACGCTTAATAATCAGCAGAATAAGTACAAGTGTGCAGTTTCAAGCTAAAAATCGGTATATTTCTGGGTGGAAAAAGTTGCAGACATGGCGGGGATTTCGTACCTTCGCAAACGGAAAACAAATTTACTGACTATAAAGGCTTTAGAGACCATGGAGACAAAAGTGACAATCATGAGACATTACCACGGTAAGCAGACGATGCGACTGATGGGTATAGATGAGGTGGTGGAAACCATCCGCTCGTGTAAGTACAAGAAAGAGGTGGCCAACTTCAGGCGAGTATACCCCTTGGTGAAGTCGCAACGCGGCGAAGACGGCACGATTGCCCACTTCGACCCGGCAACGAAGGCGCTGCCGCGCGTATGCTTCGCCTTGGAGATGCTGACCAGGGGCGAGAACAGGCTGGTGCGCAGCTACTCAGGACTGGTACTCCTGGAGGTGAACAACCTGCGGGGGCAGGACGAGGCGGCTGCCGTCAGGCACGGGGCAGCCGAGATGCCGCAGACCTTGGCGGCTTTCGTGGGTGCAGACGGGCAGTCGGTGAAGATTGTATGCCGGGGCGAACTGTTCCCGTCGCCCTACGACAGGGGCCGTTACCTGCGGCCGGAAGAGGCTCCCCTGCTGCCGATAGACGAGCAGGAGGTGCGCGACTTCCACCAGAACCTGTACGAAAGGGCACGCATCATCTACAACGGACAGCTGGGGGTGACGATAGAGAAGCTGGCCCCCCTGCCCGAACGTGTCTGCTACATGGCTGCCGACGAGCAGATAGCATATAACCCGCTGGCAACAACCATCTACGCACATGCCGAAGAGGTGACAGACAGCAACATCACGGCAACGACAGACTGGTCGACGACGGAAGAGACAAGTCTCGACAACATCGTGTCGATACAGTCGGCATACGAGTTCAACCTCTCGAAGGCGCTCGACGATGCCGAGGGCATCCGTGACGAGAACGTACAACGCCACATGGTGCTGACGAAGCTGGCACACTACTGTGAGCAGACGGGCATACCGATGGCGCTGGCACGCAGGATGGCTGCCGGCAACGCATGGCTGGGCACCGACAGGCTGCTCGTCGAAAAGGTGTTCGAGAATGCCTACCGACGTGAACACAGCCGCCGCTACAGGGCGCAGAAACAACTGGAGCTGACGGGACATATACCGTCGGAGACGCTGCTGACGATGAAGATTGACCTCTTCCTGCGCAACAACTACGACCTGCGGCGCAACGTGCTGCGCGGCGTTGCCGAATACCGCGAACGCAAGGGGCTGGGATTCGCCTTCCGCGACCTGACAGAAGAGGCACGCAACAGCATCACCATGCGCGCACTGGAGCAGGGCATCAAGTGCTGGGACAAGGACATCAGACGATACGTCAACTCCAACGACATCAGCCTCTACGACCCCATCAACGACTATCTGGAACACCTGGCACCCTGGGACGGCAAAGACCGCCTGGAAGCCCTCGCACGGCGCGTGCCCACCGGCTACAAGGAGTGGCCCTACCTGTTCCACATCTGGATGCGCTCGGTGGTAGCCATGTGGCTCGGCAAGGGACAGCTCACGGGCAACGCCCTCGTGCCCCTGCTCATCGGAAGGCAGGGCTGCGGCAAGTCGAGCTTCTGCCGCATCCTGCTCCCCCACGAACTCGACGACTACTACAACGACCGCATCAACTTCAAGAACGAGAGCGACCTGAACCTGGGGCTCACCTCCTTTGCACTCATCAACCTCGACGAGTTCGACAAGATTACGCAACGACAGCAAATCGTACTGAAATACCTCGTGTCTACAGCCGACCTGCGCTACCGCCCACCCTACGGCAAGGCATATACCGTCAACCGACGATACGCCTCGTTCATCGGAACGACCAACGACCCCACCCCACTCGTCGACCCCACGGGCTCACGCCGCTTCATCTGCGTAGCCATCGACGGCGACATCGACTTCGAGACACCCGTCTACCACGACCAGCTCTATGCACAGCTGAAGGACGAGATCACCCAAGGCGAACGCTACTGGCTCACCAAGGAGGAGGAGCGACAGCTCATGGAGCACAACCTGCAATACCAACGGCTCAACGGCCTGGGCGAGATGCTCATGAGCATCGTCCAGCGACCCAAAGACGGCGAGGAAGGCACCTGGCTCTCGCTGCAAGAACTCTCCGCCCTGCTCCGCAAACACTTCAAAGGCTATCAGGAAGACCCCGGCTCCTTCCATAAAATAGGCAACTACCTGAACCGCCCGGAGTATAAGTTCAAGAGCCGACGCTCACACAAGGGCACCCTGTACTGGGTGATGCTGAGGGTCAGTGGGTAACGGATTTCTTTTAAAATGGTACTTCCTTCGACAAACGATGGAGCAGTGAGAGCAAAGCAAACTCGTTTGTTTTGCCAAGTCGCGACAGAAATCGACAAAAATCGAGGAACTCAATGAAAAGAAAAATGAATTCTCCTTTTGCTTTGTTCTCACTTTATTGTATCTTTGCACCGCAAAAAAATAATAAAAGACAGAAATATCTACGGAAACATACAATAACATGTATACCCAAAGCGTTATCCTAAAAGAAGAACATACCAAAATGGCGATTGAAGCTACACCATATATCCATGACGGCATGAATGAAGTGGAACGCAACACCAAGCGGTTGCTTGATTTCTTCGTTGCCACAATTTGTCTGATTGTATTCTCCCCCTTGATGCTTATCTGCTACATTGCCGTGAAGCGGGAAGACGACGGTCCTGCCATTTTCAAGCAGGAGCGTATAGGCCGTTTTGGAAGACCTTTCTATATTTATAAGTTCCGTAGCATGAGGACCGATGCCGAGAAAAACGGTCCGGAACTCTTCCAGCACGATAAAGACAAGCGGTTGACGAAGGTGGGCAAGTTTCTGCGTGACCACCATCTTGACGAGCTGCCGCAGCTATGGAACGTCTTCAAGGGCGACATGGCATTCGTAGGACCGCGACCTGAACGCAAGTTCTACATCGACCAGATCATGGAGCACGACCCACGCTACGCATGCCTCTACCAGATTCGTCCCGGCGTAACGTCGTATGCCACCTTATATAACGGATATACGGACACGATGGAGAAGATGTTGAAACGTCTGGAGCTCGACTTATACTACTTGGAACACCGTTCCTGGTGGTTCGACATCAAGATTCTTATCAACACTTTCCTCAACATCGCCATTGGGAAAAAGTTCTAACCCCCCTTAAAACTTATCGAAGTACAGCTTCAGCATGTCCGACCGCAACACCATGTGGTTGCCGTCGAGCGTCTCAATGACAAACGACTCCTCCAACTTGTTGATACCATAGGGACGTAGCGTGTTCACATCCTCTATCAGCGGGTCGCCCATTTCGCGCTGGTTCTGACGAGCATCATAAAGCGACAACGTGTTGCCTATATGCTTATAACGGAAGATGTAGAGTTGGTTGGCATCAACGTTCCTCACCTCAAGAATCTCACCCTGTACGGAATAGAAGATAGGTGTCTGAGGCATATCCTCATACCCACCCGTCTCCAAGGTGTCTATGCGCGTCAGGTGCCAATAGCCTCCCAACTTTCCGCTGTTGTCACCATGAAACCACGAACACGACGAGAGCGTCATCAGCATGCCTGCCAACAGGATTATGGAAAATATACTTCTTTTCATCAACGGTTTAGTATTTAATGTTACCGGCTTCGCCGGTTATGAATGATCAATTATGAATTATGAATTGTGAATTGTCAATTGTGAATTGTGAATTGTGAATTGTCAATTGTCAATTGTCAATTAAAAAAGTCCCTTCTTGCAGATGGTCAGCTGGAAACCGTAGTTCCTGCCGTTGAGGACAGAGCCGAAGTCCATGCCATAGGCAGCGGTGATGCTGGTACCTTCGAGCCACTTCTTCCTGCTCCCCACGATGTTGTACTTCCCTTCGAGCATGAAGCTGAAGTTATAGGGCTTGTCATAAAGGGGTTTCATGTAGGTTCCGAAGCCATCCTGATAGGAGAAGAGTCCGCGATAGCCGAACTTCTCGTTAGGCTGTCCTTCTAAACCTAAGTGGAACGCCATGAAACGGTTGTTCCTCACCTCGATGGTTCCGTCGTCGTTGTAGATAGGTGATCGGTAGAGCGGGTTGCCGATGACCTGTCCCCAGTGCTGCCAGCCGGTATAGACATAATGGTTGTAGTAGTTGTCTATACCGCAGATATGCGAGTCGGGACGTCCTTGGGTGTGGTCGTGATAGATGGGACCGCTCTGGTACTTGGAATAGATGTATTCGAAGACGGCACCGGTAAACCAGCTGTTATACTTCTGCTTGACCTCCAGTCCCAGCATGAAGTCCTTGAACTTATAGGTGAAGTAGCTGCGACGCTCCTTGACGTTCCAGTTCTCGCCCGTGCCGTAGCCGTCATAGTCGAGGAAGAGCATGGAAGAGTGGTCTTCAAAGTATTTATCGATGTAGGCACTCACGCGCCACCACTCGGAGTCGTAGTTGATACGTGCCATCCAGCTACCCAGCTGGTTTCCCTCGGCATTCTGGTAAACGGAACCTTCCTCAACCTTCTCGGCACCACCAGGCAGGAAAGCCTTCCAGAAGTCTTTGAAGCCCGTGCCGCCCTTGACGACTCTCATTTCACCATTCTCGCCATCGGGAATATACGCCGTACCGCCGAAGGTACAAGCCATCTCCAGTCCCAACTCAAGCGATACGGGGAAATAGCGTTCCGGATTACCAATCATCAGGTAGCCAGCCTTGCTGTGATAGAGCACGTTGTCGGCATATTTCGACTGCCGGTTGGTGAAGTCGTGCTGCCAGTTGTCATCCGTCATCCTACCGTAGGCGATGTGACCTTTCAGGTGGAGCCAACCCTTCGTCAAAGGCACCGTCCAGTAGTTGGGCAACGCCAGACGCACCTGTGGCACAGGACGGGCATTCTTTCCGAAGGTCTGCGAACCGGAACTCAGCGTGTTGCTCTTCAACTCCATCGGCTGCTCTTTGGCACCAACGGTCAGCACACCATGCAGCCAGCGCACCTCACCGTACGCCTGCTGCACGATCAGCTTGCTCGTATATCCGCCAGCCACCGCCACGTCAAGTCCGTAGCCGATGCCCCATTTCCGTCCGTCGTCGACAGAGAGCGGACGCTCGACACCTGCCCGCAGATAACCGTTCGTCTTCTCCAGGGAACTCAAGCCATACTTGTTGGCATTCAACCACAACGGTGTCCTCCCGCCAGAGATGCCACCTTGCATTTCTACTTTATAACCTATGCTGTCTAACAGATTGATAGGCCTCGTCCGTCTCTCCGGCTCTACATATTGTGCCGAGACACTCGCCGAAACCATCAGCGCTGCTATGGCAAGTAGTATTTTATTCATACGCGTACGTACATTATTATATACAATATACTGATAACGAGAAGCCTTGCCCTTTTATTGCATAGCCATCATCGTCAAAGTTCAATAACCTTTAGGGAAATTCCCCTACCGTTTAGGGAAAATCCTTTGCAAAGGTAGTTATTTCTTTGCAATTTTGCATCGTGAAAGAACAGAAAAGAGTTGAATAACAAAATAATAACAATTAAAGATATACGATTATGAAGAAGCTAATCATCATGCTGACCGCACTGTTCGCACTGACAGTATCAGCCAACGCAATGAGCTATGAGCAGGCTCGCCAGCAGGCACTGTTCCTCACCGACAAGATGGCATACGAGCTGAACCTTACCGAACAGCAGTATGAAGCTGCCTATGAGGTGAACCTCGACTATCTGATGAGCATCAACACACGTGACGACCTCTACGGTGACTACTGGACACGCCGTAACCTCGACCTGAGCTACATCCTCTTCGACTGGCAGTATACAGCCTTCTGCGCAGCGAGCTACTTCTATCGTCCGCTCTACTGGGATGGTGGCTACTGGCACTTTGCCGTCTATGCCCGCTACCCGTATCGCGACTACTTCTATTTCTCACGCCCCCACTTCTGGTACACCTACCGCGGCGGCCATGCCTGGCACCACAACGGCGGACGCTCCTGGTATCACGGACGCAGCTTCGGACACCCCCGTCCACGCACCAGCCACATCGGTATGCGTGACGGATTCAGAGGCCACGGCTACAGAACCGGCACCAGCCATCACAGCTACACCTACATCGACAGGGGCGGTAGAAAAAGTGGCGATAGCAGAAGCGGCGGACGCACCTTCGGAAACATGCGCACCCTTCCAGGTCGTGAGAGCTCTACACGGCAGACCGTAACACGGGAGGGCAGCCGCACCTTCGGCAGCGGTTCAACCTCCAGCCGCACCTTCGGCAGCGATCGTTCCTTCGGTGGCAGCTCAACGTCGAGCCGTTCCTTCGGCAACAGCAGCCGTTCCTTTGGCAGCAGCTCAACACCGAGCCGTTCCTTCGGCGGAGGCAGCTCGTTCGGAGGCGGCAGCCGTTCCTTCGGCGGTCACTCTGGTGGCAGCTCGTTCGGTGGAGGTCGTTCCTTCGGCGGCGGACACTCAGGAGGCGGATTCTCCGGTGGCGGCAGCCGTGGCGGAGGCGGCGGAAGCTTCGGCGGAAGACGCTAACTCCATCACCCGCACCTCCCCGTTCTCCATGCGGCGCACCTCATTCATCTGCTGATGGCCGTAGACGGCTTGAATGGCCTTGTTGATGATGCCGTGACCGACAGCCAACACCGTCTGATGGGGGAAGTGTTCACACAAGTAATTGAGGAAACGGGCTGCCCGACACTTCAAAGCCTCAAGCGTCTCGATGTCGTCAGGCCACACCTCATCCTTCAGGTCAGGGATAAAACGCCCGGTAAAACTTCCCCAGTCGCGTTCGCGTAACCATGCCATTTGCTGCACCTCCTTACCATGAGGTGCAGCAATTATTTTGCAGGTATCCACCGACCGCTTCAAGTCGCTTGACACAAAAGCATCAATGGGTTCATGACGCAGCCGCTCACGCAACTCCTCAGCCTGCCGTATGCCATTGGAGTTGAGCTCACCCTGCGTCTGTCCCTGCATCATCTGGTTGGCGTTGTCCACCGTTTCGCCGTGGCGCACTAATAATAATGTTGTCATGGTCTGTCGTTCTGATGATGCCTGCAAAAATACGGTGAAAGGTTGGGAAAACAAAAGAAATGTGTAATTTCTTCATCGAGATAGAGATTAAATCAGGATTTTTGCCTACTTTTGTACCAGTAAAAGTCAACAAGCAACAACAATGAAAGCACTACAAAGTTCAATTATCCGTGCCGTCATCGCCGTCGTCGTAGGCATCCTGTTGGTGAAATACCGTGAGGACACGATGCGATGGATGACGATTGCCGTAGGCATCATGTTCCTCTTCTCCGGACTTATCTCCATCATCTTGTACTACTACGAGAAGCGCGAGATCGGCAAGTCACCCTACACGTTCGACGAAAACGGCAACGAGATCAAGCGGCGAGGTCCTATCTTCCCGCTTATCGGGGTGGGCAGCACGCTGCTCGGCATCATCCTGATGGTGATGCCTACCGACCTGATTATCGGGGTGACGTATGTACTGGGAGCCATGCTCATCATCGGAGCCCTGAGCCAGGGCTACAACCTGTTCGTGGCACGCCGCTATTGGGACATCCCCATCGTCTATTGGCTGTTGCCGCTCATCACGCTGGGTGTCGGCATCCTGGTTGTCGTCAAGCCGATGGAGGCAGCCACCCTGCCACTGAAAATTATCGGGTGGGCACTGATGTTCTATGGCGTGGTGGAGTGCATCAATGCCATTGCTTTTTACCAAGCACGCAAACGATATGAGCAACAACAGAAAGCTGTCGTACAAAACGCACCCTCTTCCATCGACACAGAAACCATAGAAGAGGCTACCATCGTTGAGTGAGGAAGTGGACCTTATCTCATCAGCCCTTCGATATACTTACACAGAATCGCTATGCCGCGCTTGTTCTCCCCACCTTGCGGGATGATGAGGTCGGCATAGCGTTTTGTTGGCTCTATGAACTGCTCGTGCATAGGCTTGAGCACGTTCAGGTAGCGCTCTACAACCATCGAGACGGTACGTCCGCGGTCGATGGTATCACGCTGGATGTTACGAATGAGCCGTTCGTCGGGATCGGTATCAACGAATATCTTCAAGTCCATCAGGTCGCGCAGCTTCTTGTTGATGAGCGTCATGATGCCTTCGATGATGATGACCGGCTTCGGGTCTACATGGATGGTCTCTGGCAGTCGGTTGCTGAGCACGTAGGAATAGGTGGGCTGCTCGATGGCACGTCCGTGCCGCAACTCGTTGAGCTGATGGTTCAGCAGTTTCCAGTCGAAAGCGTCAGGATGGTCGAAGTTGATGGCTTTGCGCTCCTCGTCGCTCAAGCCTGTGGTGTCATTGTAGTAAGAGTCTAAGGGCACCACAGCCACATAATGCGGCGGCAGGGTCTCCACGATTTTCTTTACGACGGTGGTCTTTCCAGAGCCTGTCCCGCCGGCGATGCCGATAATGGTAATCTTGTCTTTCATATCTCGTCAAACATTTTCTGATAATACGTTGCCTTGGTTTCCACCTTCATCGGATAGGCACGGCTGCTGCTCGGCATGCGATAGAGGCGTAACGTCCTGCCCTCGAACTCGAAAGAAGTAAAGGCTCCGACTTTAGGCTGGACGATTCCAAAATGGTCGGTAAACAAGTCCGTGGCCTTCTGCCCCGTCGTCACGACAGCCCTGCAGTGCGGAACCTGCCGCAACAAAGCGTCAAGGTCGGTGGGTTCTACCACCTCCAGGTCTTTGTCGGATGCCGTGTTTCTGGTTCGCCGCACCGCCGTTGCCGTGTCAAAGATGCCGATACCCTTTTCGTGCAACAACCGTTCGATGGCTTCACGCCGGAAGGTCTTATGCGCTTCGTCAACGAAATGCAGCTTGTCGGCAAAGAAGCAGATGCCGAAGATGCGCCACATGTCATTGATATAGTTCGGGTAGAAGAAGTCCATACACCAACGCTTGCGTGCCGGTGGGAAACTTCCCAGCATCAGGAGCCGACAACCATCAGGCAGAAACGGCTTCAAAGGGTGGTACTCAGTCTCCATCTTTATGGCTGCTCCTTGACCAGATAGACACATACCGGCAGGTGGTCGCTATAGCCGTCAAGCCATACGCCACCGGCATGGGTACGCTTGGTGTTGCCCTTGAACCTGCCTTCCTTCTGGAAGAGGTAGTCGCGACGGAAGATTTCCGGCTTCCAGAACTTCAATGTCGAGAAGTCCTTTTTGCCATTTTGGTTCAGCAGGTTGGGAGTCATGATGATCTGGTCGAAGAGGTTCCACATGCCCTGATAGCGCAAGGTGCCCGTCTTCTGCTTCACCAGTACGTTGTACCACGGGTTATACATCTGGTCGGAGGCAATCTTGTTGATGTCTTCCTTTGCGTTCAGCTCGTCGTACATGCTCTTGTCGGTGGGGTCATCGTTCATGTCGCCCATGACAAAGACCTTACAGGCAGGGTCGTCACGAAGCAACGAGTCCTTGACGGCACGAATCTGACGACCGCCCAACTCACGGTAGTAGGAGCCGGAGAAACGGCTGGGCAGGTGACAGACGACAGCCGTGACATGTTCGTTGGCAAGTGTTCCGCTGACCACGAGGAAACCACGTGTGGCTTTTGCACTATCTTCAGGCAACTCATATATATAAGGTACGAGCTTCACATTGCGAACGGTGAAGAGCGCGGGATTGTAGATCAGCGCACAGTCTACGCCACGCTTGTCGGGTCCCTCGACATGACAGAACTGGAAGTTACGGGCTTTCAGCTCCGGCTGGTTGCAGAGGTCTGTCATACAGCGTGCATTCTCCACCTCGCTGACACCGATAAAGGCACAGCCCACGTTCTTCAGCACGTCGGTACCCATCTCTGAGAGCACCGTCGCCATGTTGTGCAGTTTGTGTTCATACTTCAACGTGTTCCAGCGGTTGGAGCCGTCGGGCAGATACTGGTAGTCGTTCTTCCCTTCGTCATGCTCTGTATCGAACAGGTTTTCCAAGTTATAGAAGCCAACGCCATAGACGGAGAACTTCTTCTGGGCGCATGCCGGCAAGCAAACCAACAGGGCAGCCCAAATGACAATCAGGTGCTTTTTCATGCTCTTCATGTTCGTCGGTTAATGTTTTCTGTTGCAAATATCGGCAAATAATTCGAGACTAAAGCATATTTTTCAAAAAAATATGTGTTTAGCTTCTTCTTTTCAGAAAATATTTCGTTACTTTGCACAAAAATAATCTAATAATATAAAAACCATAATTTATGCAGAAGAAACTGAAATTAGTTGTGATGGCTTGTCTCGTTGCTTCGGCGGCAGTTGCCCAGACCCCAGACAAACAAGGTCAGGACAGCACCGTAGTGGATGAATCGGCCTTCACTTTCACTGAGTCTCAGTTGGGCGAAGACGACAACGTCACACAGGAAGTGGCGGTTGTCGGTTCGGGAACCAATGTGTATGCACGTGAAGTAGGCTTCCGCTTCAGCCCTGTCAGGTTCAAATACAGGGCTTACAACGCCAAGTACCACGAGGTGTTCATCAACGGAAACCCTGTCAACGATGCTGAACGCGGCGAATTCAGATACTCTTTCGTCGGTGGTTTGAACAACTACACGAGAAGTGCTGAGAGAACGCTGCCGTTTGAAGACAACCACTTCACCATGAGTGCGCTGGGCGGTTCCAGCAACTACAACTTCCGTCCGAGCGCACAGTCGGCAGGACACCGCGTCACCCTGACTGGTGCCAACCGCAACTACACGCTCCGCGGCATGTATTCCTACAACTCAGGTGTCAACGAACATGGCTGGGCGTTCTCGGCAGGTATCACCTACCGATGGGCAAGTGCGAGCACGGCATACGTCGAAGGTGCATTCTACAATGCACTGTCCTACTTCCTCGGCATCGAGAAGGTGATGGGCGACCACTCACTCTCACTGGTCACCTGGGGCAACCCGACGGAGCGCGGCGGACAGGGTGCCAGCACCGACGAGATGTACTGGATTGCCAACGACAGATATTACAACCCGTATTGGGGCTATCAGAACGGCAAGAAGCGTAACTCGCGCATCATCAAAGACTTCGCGCCCTCTGCCATTCTGACTTGGGACTGGAAAATCGACAATAGTACGAAGCTGACCACCTCAGTCTTGGGAAAATACTCGAAGTTTAGCAGCACTCGTCTGAACTACGACAACAGCGATAATCCGCAGCCGGACTACTATAAGAAGATGCCCAGCTACTTCTACGACGTATGGGCACCATTCGACGGTAACCGAGATAAATATGCTAAAGAAAAATGGCAATCGGCATACGACTACCTGAATGCATCAAAAGCCAATCGGCAGATGAACTGGGATCAGCTGTACTTTGCCAACAAGCAGAGTTCTCGTGCCGACAACGACATGACCGCCATGTACTACGTGCAGGCATACCACGACGACCAACTGGCGCTGAGCATTTCATCTACACTGAACAAGATGTTCAAAAACAAATCGGCACTGAACCTCGGCTTTAACCTCCAGACCAACAAGGGTATGCACTACCAGACGTTGGAGGACTTGCTGGGAGCTACACGATTCCGCAACGTCAACAGTTACGTTATCGGAACCTATACTGCCGATGCCGACGAGATACAGTACGACCTGAACAACCCGAACAGGGAAATCAAGGAAGGCGACCGCTTCGGCTATGACTACAACATCAGATTGAACAGGGGTAACCTTTGGGCAACATACGACGAAGACTACGGTCCACTGCACTATTTCCTCAGCGCACGCATCGGCGGCGTAACCATGCAGCGCGACGGAAAGATGCGTAACGGTCTTGCCAAGGACAACTCCTACGGCAAGAGCGGCACGGCTAAGTTTGTAGAAGGTGGCTTCAAGTTCGGCTCAAACCTCAACCTCGGCTATGGCAATGTCATCAGCTTTGGCATCGGTTATGAGCAGAAGGCACCGAACGCACGCGTAGCCTTCCTTGCACCGCAAGTCAACAACGACTTTGCCGACAACCTGAAGGTGGAGCGTATCTTCAGCGTGGAAGCAGGCTACCAGCTGCAGACCTCTTGGCTGCAAGCCAACCTGAACGGTTACTACAGCCTGCTGAAGGATGTATCCGAATACAGCATGTTCTATTATGATACGGAGCACTCCTTCTCCTACGTATCCCTCACGGGTATCAACAAGGCATATTACGGACTGGAGTTGGGACTGAACTTCAAGGTTACTGACAACTTCCATATCAAAGCGCTTGGCACCATCAGCGAAGCCAAATACCTGAACAACGCACAAGCAACCTATATGCTGTCTGAAGACGGAAAATATCGTCGTGACATCGTCATCAGCGAAGGCATCCACGAAGGCTGCACACCATTGACAGCAGCAAGCGTTGACCTGAGCTATCGCAAGAAGGGATGGTTTGTTGACCTCACCGGCAACTACTTCGATAAGATTTATCTTTATTATACGCCAGTAACTCGCTATATAGGTGCATTCCCATTATTTAAAGGTGGGGAATATGGTGGCAGGGCTGTACCTACACTTGAAGGTTTAGATGGAAAGACTCACGACATCTCCACCCTGCCCGAGCAGGCAAAAGGAAAAGGCGGATTTATGATGGATGTCTCTATCGGCAAATTCATCTACCTGCGCAAAGGTCGCTCGCTGACTATCAACCTCATGCTGAGTAACATCTTGAACAACAGGAACATCTGTACGGGCGGAATGGAACAAAACCGAAGAGATGTTGACGAGAATGGGGAGTCTATTCGAAAATCTCCTTACTCTTTCTCTGACAGTCCGAGAAAGTTCTATGCACTTGGCATCAACGGCATGCTGAACATCACTTACAGATTCTAAAAACAGAAAAGACATGAAACGATTCAAATATTATATATGGTTTGCCGCTTGTATAATGGCACTGACCTCTTGCATGGATGGTGAGAATCTGAAAGGCGAGTGGAACGAACCGGACATTGCAAGCGAGCCCCCTTTCGGCAATAGCGAGATTGAGGAAACAAACGTAATTACTATAAAAAAATTGCTGGAAAGTCACAAATCTGCAATCAATACAGAAGGTGACTACGACTTTATTTCTGAAGATATACAAATTAAAGGCTACGTTACTTGTAACGACCGCACTGGTAATATGTATAAAGAAATTATGATTCAAGACGAGACCGCCGCCATCTCTTTTGGTATAGGATATAGTGGTTTGTCTGGATTCTTACCAGAGGGGCAAGAGATTATTGTCAATCTCAAGGGCTTATACATTGGAAATTATCGCTTGGCTGCCGTCATTGGCATTCCTTATACAGATAGTGACGGCACATATTGCGTAGGACAGATGCCATTGACAACCTGGAACAAGCATTTTAATTTCACGGCAAACAAAAAGTCCAAAGAAGAGATTGAAGCAATGATAGAAGTTTTTGCCGATGGATCGACCAAAACAAAATGGAAAATAGACAGCGATGCTGGGAAATTGGGTATTCTAAAAAATGTCAGTATTAAATCAGGTGGGTTCTACGATCCCAATACAGATAGCTATATTGACGGCATTATCTTTATTCCCGGCGAATCTGCCCTTACCTATCCAGGCTATTCAACTTCTTGGTACTTTAACGAGCAACCAGACGGATCAAGTGGGGGCGTACAGATATACACCAGCAGCTATGCTGACTATGCCTCCAACATATTACCAACTGGAAAAATGAACATCAAGGGTATAATCAAGCGCTATCGAAACCAATGGGAAATCATCATACGAGACTTGAATGATATTGAAATTATCCAATAAAAACGTGTTGTATTAAAATTTAAAAAGCATTATATATGAAAAAGGCTATTAAACAAATGCTTGCACTCATTATTGCAGCATTTTCATTCGCAAGTTGCTCTGACGTTCCGATGCCTTTCGGAATCTTCACTGAAGATGAGAACATAATGTTGGAAGGAGGAACTGGTAGCGGTACGGCAGAAGATCCCTTCAATGTCATCGCAGCTATTAACTATGTCAAGAATCTCACAGGAAGTACCAGTACCGAAGAAATCTATATCAAAGGAAAAGTGGTATCCATAACAGAAAACTATGGAACACAATATGGTAATGCTACTTTCTATATCTCTGATGACGGCACCTCTACAAACATGTTCCGTCTGTACCGTGCCTGGTATTTAAATAACGCAAAATACAGTAGCCCGACAGATCCTATATTGAGCAAAGGCGACGATGTCGTAGTTTGCGGTAGGGTTCGTGGCGGGGCAATCTCTAGTAGTATTGAAAAGGGAGCTTACCTATATTCCTTGACCAAAGGTGATGTCTCTGAGCTTGGTTCTCCTAAAGAACCGCTAACTGTTGCTCAAGCATTGGAAAGCATCAGTAGTCTTGACAACAATCAAACAGGTAAAAATGCTTACGTAAAAGGTATTGTTGCGAAAATTGGGACCTTCAATGAAAATAATGGAAATCTTTCCTACTATATCTCAGATGACGGGAAAGATGCAAACACTATTCAGGCATACAAAGGTCTTGGACTGAATAGAGCCCCATTTACTGCGGCTACAAATCTTGCTGTAGGCGACGAAGTCGTTGTCTATGGTCCGCTCTACAAGTATGTTAACAGCAGCGGTGCCATCACTCCGGAAATCAATGAAGGAAACTACCTGATAGCACTAACCAAAGGCGACGGACCTGTATTACCGACAAATACTATCGGATCCAAGGAAAACCCGATTACCGTAGAGAGTGCATTGGATCGTATAGCACAACTTGATAAGGATGCCCAAAGCGAACTTCAGGCATATATTAAGGGCAAGGTGGTCAGCGTTATCACCAATGACGAAAACGCCAAGAAGTATCACAACCTCGACTACATCATTTCATCTGACGGAAAAGAAAATGGCAAGACACTAAAGGTGTACCGAGGAAAAGGCATCAACGGAGCTGACTTCAATGCCAACGGTGACTTGAAACCAGGCGATGAGGTTGTTGTTCTCGGCTTCTTATACAACTATCAAGGCACGACACCTGAAGTTAACGAAGGTAGCATCCTCGTTTCTCATACGAAGGGTAGCGGCACTACTCCTGATCCGCAGAGTGATACCCCAACTATTGAAGGTGTAACCATGACAAAATCGGTCAACGACCTTGTGGTAACATTCACCAATCCAAACGCTACTGCCGGCTCGTCTGTAGAATATGACCTGACAACCACTTCTATTGCTCACCAAACGGAAAACCCCAGCTTCACAATAAATGGTGTGCAGTTTGCATTTGCTGCCAGTGGTGGTTCCACTAAACCGAAATATTGGAAAACAGATGTGGCCAATGAATTCAGGCTCTATGCACTGAACACCCTGACCATTACTGGCACTGCTAATATTGCCAAAGTTACATTCCAATGTACCTTAAATAATGGCAAAAACGCTACCGGCAATGAGCAGTCATTTGCAAAAGTAGATGGCAAGAAGTTTGTATTCAAAAATGATTGGACATCGGCATCTTCTGGTACTCAGTGCCGTATCTCAAAGGTAACCATTACCTATGCAAAGTAAAAAGTGACGGAATAATTTGGCAGGGTGCAGATTTCTTTGTACTTTTGCACCCTGTTAGCTAAAAAGCGAACAAATTATTCAATTACAAACATAACAACAAGAAACAATGAAAAAAGGTATTCATCCCGAAAACTATCGCCCCGTCGTGTTCCGTGACATGTCCAACGGCGATATGTTCCTTACAAAGTCTACATGCAAGACTTCAGAGACAGTAGAGTTTGAAGGCGAAACTTACCCGATGGTAAAAGTGGAAATCTCAAACACCTCTCACCCGTTCTATACTGGTAAGAGCACGCTGGTTGACACCGCAGGACGCGTTGACCGCTTCATGAGCCGTTACGGTAAGCTGAAGAAGTAAATATAAACAACTGGTCTGAGCTATCGGACGAGTCAGGCAAATCTGATAAATCAGACAAGTCGGAATTGTCAGAAAAGTCAGACCAGTCAGAAGAAGATAATACATAAAAGTGCGATTAAGCGTAGTTGCATATGCGTCTTGACCGCACTTTTTTGCAACCTCTCTTCAGGCATCAGCCTGAGAAAAAACCTTAAAAAAGAAAGACCGTAAACCCTAAACACTAAAACCTATGAAACAGCTTAGATATTTATTATACGTATTAGCATTGTCGTTCACCTTCACCGCTTGTACCAACGACGATGTCGATGAGTTTACTCCACTCACCGCTACCTCCTTCTTACCAGGCACTAATAATGCTAATGCCAACGACCCAGTCATCAACCCAGTTCTTTCACGACCAGAGTTTCCAAAAATCAAAAATGAGGAAACACAAATTCTTGTGTATGAGACTGACGAAGGAGTGAATTACTGTGTTGAATGGAACTCTACAAAACGATCACAACGCTACAGTTGTTATCAAATGGATAAAGCAACCAGTGCAGAAAGAACCGACAGATATATAGCCGACCCTACGAAAGATGAAGATCAATATCCTTTTGAGATACGATTAACTGATTATTTTCCTTCTGATCCGTTTTGGCATACGGGCTATGACCATGGACATATCTGCCCATCAGCTGACCGTCTATACTCTAGAGAAGCTAATATCCAAACATTCTATTTAACCAACATGCAACCTCAGCTCAATGGTTTCAATGCTGGTGTTTGGGAACTAATGGAAGAGCAGGTTCGCGAATGGAATGTTGATGCATTCAGAAAAAAATTATATGTATGTAAAGGTGGTACCATAGAAAACACCGATGAGGTGCCAAATGCCTATAAGACGATGGAACGTTCCGGAGGCACACTGATTATACCTAATTACTTCTTCATGGCTGTGCTCTGCCACACACCAAACGATGGATGGAAAGCCATGGGTTTTTGGGCAAAGCATGAGGTTAGTTCAACGACAAACCTTTATAAATACATCGTCAACATTGATGAGCTGGAACGCCTGACGGGTATTGACTTCTTCTGCAATCTGCCAGATAATCTAGAGGAACAGGTGGAAAGAGCACCAGTCAGCGAAATTGTTGGTTCATGGTTTGACTGGAAGAACGAATAGCAAACGTATTCTGCAAACACACTGTTTTACAACTAAGAAAAGCGGCGCTTTCCATTGGTGAAAGCGCCGCTTTTGCCATAAATATGTATCATTTTTTTGCAATTATAATTTAAATCATTACATTTGCACACAGAAAACGGAATGACAATGAACACAACTAAAGAACCTACAAAATTCATACTTGCATTACGCAAATACAGAGAGCGCAAACATCAATGGGAGGAGAAAATGGAAGTCAAACTGGCTGCTATTGAAGAAAGATTAAAAAAGATGAAGAGTATCTGTATTACGACATCAAGTAAATAATGAAACGGCTTGACATTGATAAAATTAGTCAAAGAAAGGCTTATAAGGTCTGGTATGAGATTACTGTACATGTGTGATACAGCTGATGAGTTGCAAGCACAACGTAACCGGTTGTTTCTACGGTGGTTTAACGGATATGAGCAACAACAGAAATACTATATCCAGACAGAATATCTTATTGACGAAGGCATTGAAACCTATGTTGCTGTTATTGTGCAACGGACAAATCCTCATCTTGAAGCAATCATTTCTCAGTTCAATGAACAGATTGCTATGTTTAAAGAACAGAAACCATAATAAAAGAACTTATTTTCAGACTACTAAAGAAGGCATTGCAATATATCATGCAATGCCTTCTTCTATACAACACCCCACCTATTTATTCTGCAGGCTTACCGAAGTGGCGAACCGGCGGAGCGAATTATGAATTGTCAATTGTGAATTGTCAATCACCTCTTCATGAGCTTCTTCTGTACAGGACCGTCAACGGGGAGCTTCGCAGACCTTGATGTTCCGAAAGTCTTCTGCTGAGCCGCAGCCTTACCCATCTCTGCCTTAGCTTTCTGATTGTACTGACGCTTCAGGTCGAAGTACAGCATGTCTGTCGTGTTCGTGCCGATGGCATAGCCTTGGAAGGTGCCCGCACCTGGGTCGAGCAGGAAGCCATACACCTTGGCATCGATGTCCATCATGAACGTCTTGCCAGTCTCCTTGTAACGAATGTAGATGTCTGAGGTCTCCTGGTCTACATACCAGTCAAACTGCAGGGTCTGCTCGTTGCCCTGACCGTCGAAGTCGAGTTCTGTACCTGTGCCGTTGAGCGACGTTCCGCCACCGCTATAGCGGTTGAAGGTAAAGATGGCACCAAACTCAGTCTGTGCTGTCTGGTTGTTGTCATCGGTATATTGATAGATGACCGTTCCGCCCCACTCACCCAGCAGCGCATTAGCCAGTTCTGCGGCATCAGACGTATTGTCTTCGATGATGACAACTTCATTATAGACAGTATTCCAGGTATGTCCAGGATGACGATACTCCCAATAGCGGTAACGATGGCCATACCAGTCGTCCCGGCAACTCGTAACAGATAGTGACACGGCGGCTATCGCCAGCACGGTCAGCAGTTGAAAAATCTTCTTCATATTCTTTATTGGTTTTAATTGATAATTACCTGATAAGGGGTTTGATGCTGCAAATTTAATACATTTTGGCAAACCTGCAAGGTGGTTTTTCATATTTTGACATAGGGATTTCCCTAAAGCTCTTGGCTGAAAGCGTGAAAAGCGCTAACTTTGCATAAAATTTAGCTGCACTCAGCAAATGAAAGCAAACAGGAACAAAAACGGCATCAAGAGAATCAAAAAGAATGTTATTCCTTTTGTATTCTCCGTGATTTGCACTATCTTTGCATTATTATCTATACAATGTAGAACAACAAACCAACATCAAATGAGAACAGTTTATGAATTCTCTGTCAAGGACAGAAAAGGAAAAGAGGTTTCACTGAAATCTTATGCTAACGAAGTTTTGCTGATTGTCAACACGGCGACAAAGTGCGGATTCACACCGCAGTACGACGAGTTGGAAGCACTTTACAAGAAATACCACGCCCAGGGCTTCGAGGTACTCGACTTCCCCTGCAACCAGTTCGGACAGCAGGCTCCCGGTACCGACGAGAGCATCCATGAGTTCTGCAAGCTGAACTTTGGCACCGAATTCCCGCGTTTCAAGAAGGTGAAGGTCAACGGTCCCGATGCCGACCCGCTCTTCAAGTTCCTGCAAGAGTCGAAAGGCTTTGCCGGATGGGACGAGAGCCACAAGCTGACACCTATCCTCGACAAGATGATGACCGAGGCTGACCCCGACTACAAACAGAAGCCCGACATCAAGTGGAACTTCACCAAGTTCCTCATCAACAAGAAAGGACAGGTCGTTGCCCGCTTCGAACCGACTACAAGCATCGAGGTGATTGAAAAGGCGATAGAAGAACTGCTGTAGCCCACCCCCGCCCCCTCCCCAGGGAGGGGAGCCAAGTCCCCTTATTTGCCGCATTGCGGCTAACTCCCAAAAATGAACAATTTCAACATGAATCCAATAGAAAATACTAACCCACAATGTGGCTCTGCCCCCCTCCCTTCGGGAGGGGCTGGGGGTAGGCTCTCCTGTCTCATCATCGGCAGCGGACCAGCAGGATACACCGCTGCCATCTATGCCGGACGAGCCAACCTGAATCCTGTACTCTACTGCGGCCTGCAGATGGGCGGTCAGCTCACCCAGACCACTATCGTAGAGAACTTCCCAGGCTACCCGGAGGGCGTCGATGCCAACCAGATGATGATGGAACTGCGCCAGCAGGCTGAACGCTTCGGTGCAGACATCCGTGACGGCATCATCATGAAGGCAGACTTCTCCAAACGCCCATACGTGCTCACCACCGACCGGGGCGAAGAGGTCGTCGCCGATACCGTCATCATTGCCACCGGTGCCAGTGCCAAATACTTAGGACTGGACGACGAGAAGAAGTACAACGGCATGGGTGTCAGCGCCTGCGCCACTTGCGACGGCTTCTTCTACCGCAAGAAAGTCGTTGCCGTAGTAGGCGGCGGCGATACCGCATGTGAGGAAGCCACCTATCTGGCGCAGCTCTGCCAGAAAGTCTACATGATTGTACGCAAGCCATTCCTCCGCGCTTCCGACATCATGAAGAAGCGCGTAGAAGGCAACGAGAAGATTGAAATCCTTTACGAGCACAATGCCGTGGGACTCTATGGAGAGAACGGAGTGGAAGGTGTTCACCTTGTCAAGCGCAAAGGCGAGAAGGACGAGGAGCGCTACGACCTCCCCATCGACGGCTTCTTCCTTGCCATCGGCCACAAGCCCAACACTGATGTCTTCAGCGAGTGGGTGGCAACCGACGAGACTGGATACATCAAGACCCTCGGCGACACGCCGCGCGTCCTTGCCAAAGACGATGAAGCCAAGGTTCTGCCTGGCATCTTTGCCGCCGGCGACTGTGCCGATCCGCACTACCGACAGGCCATCGTTGCCGCCGGCAGCGGCTGTAAGGCTGCCCTCGAAGCTGAACGCTACCTCCAGACGCTTTAAGTGATGGATGATGGATGAAGGCGAACGTAGCTTTTGACCAATAGGTGAATAGTTTCCTCTGGCAACTATTCACCTATTCACTTTTCGAGCAACATACATGCTTTCAACTTTTAGCGGACAGTAATAGTTCCAAATAGCATCTGCTGAAGGACAGGACAGCAATATCGACGGGACAACATCATCCTCTTCCCATCATTAACCTACAGGTTTTCATATAAAAACCTATAGGTTTACTTATTAAAACCTGCAAGTTCTCAAATGAAAACTTGCAGGTTTTTGTTTTCATCCCCTACACATCGTCCCTCAATTCCATACCTTTCGTCCCCTCACTACACGCGTATTGTCCTACGCCTATTGCGTATTTGTCATTCGTTTTCCTTGCTGCTCCAACTTCGCCTTGATATCACCATAGAGCGGAAGAGCCATAAAAAACATAAATCTTATCGATTCTGTTTGAATTTGTATGCCGAATTGCATGAAAGTGAATTTATTTCACTACCTTTGTGCCAATATCCGTAACTTGCAGTATATGCGTCAGTTTGCCGTTGAATACCCTGCGTGGAATGACACAGCCTTTAGGTGTGGCAGCCTACAAGACAAAAGAGTTAATTGAAAATTTGAAGTCATCACTTCCTTCTATAGATGATTTGGAGAAAACGCTCAACGAATAATCAAGATGGAAGAAAAGAGGCAGAAATCTCATTTTTCCCAAACCTCTGCCACGAAATGGCGTAGCCTTCGTGTACTTTTGCAGAAAAATTCGATTGTATATGGCAGACAATGATAGAGGACAAAGCCTAATTACCAAATACGTCTGGGTGATAGAAACTATCTATCGCAGACGTAAGATCTCGTTCAAAGAACTGAATGAGCTATGGCTCCGTGATGATATCAGCAGAGGAGTGGATATACCCAAACGTACCTTCGACAACTGGCGTTATGTTATCTGGGATATGTTTGGCATCAACATCGCCAATGAAGGACGTGGCGAGTACCGTTACTACATAGAGAACGAGGAGGACATCAGCAAGAATGGACTTCGTTCTTGGTTATACAATACTTTCTGTGTAAGCAATGCGTTGGCGAATAGCCAGAGCATTAAAGATCGTATTATTTTGGAATACGTACCGTCTGGTCAGGACTACCTTCAGCCCATCAT
>ODAI012937816.1_pt1 | contig 25729 bp, 33 predicted proteins | sample 1539321 | NCBI WGS metagenome assembly ODAI01 (sample SAMN02144231, study PRJEB22623) | gut metagenome | biome: sheep rumen | host: Ovis aries | place: New Zealand
AATATATCGGTGGTGGACTTAATGCTGAAGGATTGGAGTGGGAGACTGTAGTAGCTCTTACTGAAGAGAAGTTTCCTAATCTGAAGTGGGATGCTAATCAGCAGGCTTTCGTAGAACGTCAGTATTATATATCCGGTGGGATGAATGATGTATCTGATTTCCGTGAGGTTATGGGATTACGTCTTGCTCTTTACGGTGAGACCTATGATAGGGAAGCTCATAAGTTTATTCAGACTGCTGAACCTCAGGTCGTTATAATGTCAGGACTGATGGATAAGGATATTCGTAAGAAGTATGATAATTACTATTCTCTCCTTGGCATACCTCGTTTAGATATAGCGTCAAGTAATTTGTATGTTAATGATGAAGGTCTGCTTGTAACAGAGGATGGTAAGTATGTTATAACTGGTAATCCTGAAGTAGATAATAGGGTCTTTGATAAGTTTAAAGGAACCTTCGCTTATCAGGGTAGACAGTATTCAGAGCATAAGAGATACAGTTATAATAAGACTCGTAGATCGAATAAGACTTACGGTGGAAGGGCATCAGGCTCACTCGGTTCTATAGCTTATCAGACAGGTTATGGCTGGAATGAACGCTACGGCTACTTCCGTGAAGCCTTTGAGTATAGCTATCAGTATCATAGTCCGCAGCCTGGAGCTAAACTGAATAGACTTATATCTCCTCCAGTATTCTATCCGTATGGTGGTGGATATGGTAAGTTCTCATTCTATAGAAGGTAATAAAAAAGGAGAGGGGTTAACCTCTCCTTTTACGTTTGTGATATTTTGAATATTGACTGTAATAATGTATCGCACATATAGGTCCCATGATGCATATAGTCTCAGCGAATGATATAAGTAGTGCCAGCTGGAAGCTTGGATTTGTATCAATCGTTACTGCTACATTTATCAGAGAAGGATCATATACGAGATAACCATTGACTATCATTAAGCATATTGCTATTGAGAAGAATACTTTTGTAAATGCTTTCCAAGGGTAATCTCTTCCATCCAGGTATACTGCTGCTATTGATCCTATCGCCCATATTAAACCTACGATAATTAATACTCCTGTCATCTTATTGTTACTCCTAAGTCAAAGTCTGCTGGTCTTTTATCTTCTATAATCGACCATGTTTTGCTGTCTTCGATGATGAGCTGATTAATTACTTTCTGGTCTCTCCAGACGAAGAAAGAGTTTATCTCCCAATTCCTCTGATTCAGAACTGTCAGGAATCCATACGGTGCATTGAGTCCGAATATCTGCTGCTGTAACTGAGTGTAATAGTATGGCGGGATACCGTACATTCCAGCTTTGCCTTCGATACTAATATTCTCCTCTTCATAATGAGGAGGCAGGATATTAAATCCTTTATGTTCTCTGTAGAAAGCTTTATCGAATTGATAATGCTTCTGACCATATATGGAAACTACTTTGATCTCATCAGGTATGTACTGATAACTTCCATCTTCATTGTAGAGTTTATCGATTACTCCATCGAAGTTGAATTTAATATAAGGGTAATCTTTATGTCTGTACATGTCAATCGGTTTTATGACATGTCTTCCCATAACCTGACTATGTTTATAAATGATGAGTGGCTCAAGGTCACGACCCATTCTGACCGGACCTTTATCTCCTACAGCTTTTTCTTCTTCTGTAAGATAGTTACGACATTTCTCAGCTATGAGGTCAGATCTTGTTGAATATGGATTTACTCCGAGTACGATTGAGGAGTCTGATGTTCCTAATCCATTTTTACGGAGTAGGGCATATTCTTCATTTGGATATTGATCTATGTTTTTGATGTCGATTACGATATCCAGTTCTGACAGGTCGAGCTCACCAGCATTGAAACTGTCATAATCGAATCCTGATGTCCACTTCTGTGTGAAGTCAAAGCTGTCGTTCATAAAAATGTTTTCTATGTTATCCATTGTTTTCCTTCTTTCTTATTACTATCTCCAGTCCAAGCACATCCAGCATATTTACTACCAGATCAAATTTCGGTGTGTATCTATAATTTTCCCAGAACCATACAGATGATATGGATGCCTGAGCTAATTTAGCGAGACACTCTTGTGAGATCCCTTGTTTTTGACGTTCATCTCTTATGATTTTCATTACATCTAGCATTTGTTATACCTCTTTTTGGAAATGCTTGAAACCCTTGTAATTACTGGGTTTGCGGACGCGTTTATTTTCGATTTAAGCGATTTTTTCTTGTGTGGTAATGGTTTTATACCTTTGTTTTCTTTTATATTTTGCATTATTTGTATTATCCAGTAGTCTTTCATTATGTCTTCTATAGATAGATCAGAAGGAGGTGCAGAGTTCCTTTTTATTTCTGCAGTTTTTCTTATCTTTATATTGAATGTTTCCAGTTCACATAAGAATGCCACATTACAAGCCAGATGATATAGATGTGGTAGTCCTGATTCTTTATCATATCCGTGTGGATCTTTTATATATTCCAGAAGATGTCTATAAGCTGCATCTCTATAGCGTTCTATTTCTACATTTTTCCAGTTATCAGGCCCACCTTCAGGATATTTATTATTTCCGTATTCTCTTACTTTCGCTATAGCATAGATTATCTGAGTAGGGACTAAGGATACCTTAGGTTTACCTGCGTCAGCTTTTATTGTTTGGTCATTCATTGTTTTCTCCTTTCGGTCTAATCAACAATTCATATCCTAATGTATCTAATACATCCTCGATTGTTACGATGTCTCTTGGTAACCTCTGTCCACTTACCCAATAAGTCACGCATCTTCCAGAAGTGTTAGAGTAGTTTCCAATTTGAAACGGATGTTTTACAGACGAAACTATATCGATAATTTGTCTTTGAAGTTTAGTTGGGACTATTGATTTCATCGTTTGCTTCTTTCTCCCCAAGCGCAGTATTTATCTCCGTCACAGTAACCGCCGAATATTATGCAATATCTTTGGTTTCCGTTTGTTCTGTGTTTGCTCCAATGCTTGCACTCTCTACAACGCACTATATCTATGCCCGGTTGATGAGCGAGTGCAAAGAACACCTTTTCAGCTGTATCTAATCCCACCATTCTTGCGTCTGCAACGAACGCATCTACATTTATCCACTTACTCATCGTCTGCTCCTTTCCGTCTGTGGCTCGGTCTTGCGGTCTGCCGTGTCGTATCTGTCAAGCCAACCCATTTGCCAACAGCGGAATAGAAAACTATCAAGCACTTTCATCTCATCTTTCGATGTACCGATGTTTGTGGCATCAAGCAGATGCGCCTTTGCCTTTGCTATAATCTCAAATCTGTTATCTTCACATATCTCGTTCATCGTCTGCTCCTTTCCGCTTTGGGCATTTCCAATATTTGCAGAAGCATTTTTCCACATCACACATTCCGATTCCGTGAGATTCGATGTAATAATCTTTACAGAATAATGCTTTGAAAAAATGCTTGATGCTCTTGTAGCAATGGACTATCGTTCTTCCAAATTCATATATCATCGTCTGTTCCTTCGTTTAAGACTCTTACATATTTTGTACCGCTGATTCTGCCACTACAGTTTCTTATGAACGCTGTTATAATATTATGTTTATTAGAGCCTACCATTTCTCCCAATTCTTTTGCTGTATCTGCTACTGCTAATGGGAGTTCATATTCATCAGCTTCTACGCACATCCATATGTATTTGCTCATTATTTGCTCCTAATAGTTTTTGTAATATTCATAATCATCATCATAATTAGAATGTCTTTTAGGTGTTGGTCTGAAGCTTTTGTAATATCCCTTTTTCGGTTTATTACGACAGACTGCATAATGAAGTGCGTGTCTAAATGCATCTCTTGAATGTATCAGACCTAACGATACATCTGATTGTGTGTGTATCAGATCTCTGCCTCGTTTCTTTAGAATTCCTTCTCTGAGGAGAAGTTCATCAGACCATCTTTGTTTTACTGTTGCTGCGAGTTGTAGTGTATAAGGCTGTTTCAATCTCCAGCATTTCCACTGAAGGAGTCCTATGAGTCTGCAGGTCTCCATCTGTGAGTTTGTCTGATTGTCACTCTTATCTCTGTAGAGTACATAATCTTCGATTACTACTATGAGTTCATCTCTATGTCTCTTCCAGTATTTACAGAGGACGTCTATATGAGCATCCCAGTATTCTTCAGCGCAGTGATAATCTTTTGCGGAGATATATCCTCTTTCGAGGAGGTGTTCATCTGAGTCGATGATTGCCCATCCAGTTGTACCTTTTCCTTCGTTAAAGCTTCCTGATGGGTCAAACGCAAGAATATATTTATACATTGATTTGCTCCTTTAATTCGTCGATTGTTTCTACTTCAACTTTGTCCGCCCACGTAGATGTGGTTACTTCCATATCAGCTATGATTGGAATCTGAGATGCAGGCCAGTCTTCCATAATTTTTTTAAATTCAAAGAAGATTTCTGGTGGATCTTCAGGATTCCATTCCCACGATAGCTCATCGTGTATCTGCATCTGGAATCTGGTTTTGATATTATGTTTCTGACAATATTGATATAACTGTACGATTTTCCATTTAAGGAAGAACGCTGCACTTCCTTGAATGAGCATATTCTTTAGCTTATGACCATTTACGTTGTAATATCTTACGTGGAATAAATTCTCTGTATTACTGTAAGTTAGAGCTCTTTCTTTACAGTATTCGTGATAGTTTTTTATTCCAGGGAAAGCTTTATAATAAGCTTCATTTATTCGTACACACTCCTCGTGTGTTTTCTCAGGGAACATCTGCTTAATACGAGATAACTCAGCTCCGTAGTTCTTTGCGAAGTTGACTCGTTTACCGATATATCTGAGGTCATGATACTCAGGATCAGTTTTCTTTAATCCTGGGAAAGCTGCTAGGGTAGTAGCTCCATGTACATCTACAGGTTCCCAAGGTGTATCATCTTCCATGTGGTACCATTTATAATCTTTGTAATGTTTGATATGTTCAGGATTACTTGGATTGAATGGTTCCTGATATAGTTCAAATTCGTTCATAGAGTCTAGTCTGTAACATTTGAACGGCATGTATGCTCGACACATATTCAGATCAGGTTTACCCAATAGAATCGTGTAGAGTGCTTGGAATCTTAATTCGATTTGAGAATAATCCAGATAGACAAGCGCCGTATCAGTTTTGATAACTCGTCTCGGATGGAATAGTTCTTCACCAGTTTCAGTTTTGATTGGCTTCTTTGGGAACTGCTGAAAATCTGACGTGATTCTTCCAGATACGGTTCCGACTTGGTTAATGGTCGTATATAATATATCGGTTGTTTTGAGTTCCTTTTGGAATCGTATAATATATACTGAGTACCATTTTTCAAGGGTGCGTAACTCCTGAAGTAGAGTGATAAACCTATATGCCGGATTATCTTTCTCAAGTGAGTTTTTAAGTAAAGAAAGTGATTCATCGTTGGTGCTCCCTATTTCTAAGTTAAATTTTTCGGTCAAAATTTTCTTTAGAGCTGGATGTTGTCCAACTCCTACTTCCTGTCCTGCAAGTTCGTAGAACTCCTTACGCTGTTTCTTTATGTATTCCTTCAGCTTTACCCTACAGTCTTCTAGATATGGTACATCTGCATGGAAACCTGTACGTTCCATTTCATACCATGGAAGGATGCAGAGGTTTTCAACTCTTATTGCTTCTTCTTGATGTCTGTTTTTTATGATATGTACTAATGACATCCAGATTTCCAGTGTGTACACAATATCATAATGAGCATATGTAATCAGGTTTTCACGATGCAGGTCGTTATATCTGATCATATCTGATTCTACTAATGCCTGAACTTTATGCTGAAGATAGAGTGGGAGAGAGTGTAACCATTCCAGATACACTTTTTTCATATCTTCAGGTAAATCTGAGACATCGAATATACAATCTTTGAATAAATCATCTATTACTTTCAGCGTGAAGGATTTAGCTTTACAGCCAGCAGGAAGCCTTGCTCCTGACTTGTTCAGCATATCTTTAAGCCTATTATTATAGGTCTTAGTGATGGCTGTCTTTTCTTTATTTAGCTTATGCTCATGGAGCTTGGCATCCTTATCAATATATCTGGCTGCGTAATCCTTTAATCCAAGGACAGGTCCACCTTCCTGTGGATGTAAAGCATCGTGTGCATATCTTATATAGAACTGTGTATCTGTCAGATTATCTCCTTTATATTCATGACCTATGTTAGCCATCATATGAAGGTCAAATTTGATATTGTGTCCCATATAATAATCCAGCGTGTGCGCTATGGAATCCCAGTAGGAGAGGACTTCTTCTGTAAAGGGTTTATAGTTATTTTCTAAATCGATCACAAAAGTAAATCCTCTCTTGTTTGGGATATCAAGGAATCCGAATTGGACAACGAAAGGCTTATTATTAATAATGTGTAATCCATCCGTTTCTGTATCGAGTGCTCCTACTTTAGGCTGTACACTATGTACAACGTTCTTCAGAAATTCGAAATCAGAACGGGAATTGATCGTCGTTTTCGTCCATTGGAAACGCAACATTGATTTCTCCTAACTTTGGTGCATAAGTATTTCTTTCTATGGCACTCAGACCTCTCCTGAACCTCTCTGTTGGTACGATGTCATAACCCTGATGTTTTATGAATCGTAATTTTGTCAGTCTGCTCAGGGCTACACTGAGGTCTTTGTTATCCATTCCTGTTACTGAAGTTAAGATGTTTCTGGTTGTTGTACTGCATTGTTCAAGCTGCATTATTAACATTGGTTCTTTGTTATACATATCCTGCAGTGCTACGATACCTTCGTCATCTATCTCTGTGAACTGTCTTTCATTCTGGATATATCTTTTGAATCCGAATGTAGGGTTGTCATAGAGTTTTACGAGGAAGTCTCTTGCATAATCTACGTGCTCTTTCCTGACGATGATATTTTCATATGATTCATCAGTGCTACACGTATATGCTGCAACTGCTATTGCGAGTCTGCTGAGTTTCTTCCAAGCTTCAGTTCCGAATATTTTGATGTGGCTCTCATATTCTTTATTAAGCTTGTTAGTTATTTCGATGATGTATAACTGGATTTCCTTATTAATGATTATCTGATCAGCTGTACGGGACCATACCCATCTTATTTTGTCTCTGTAAACTCTTTCCTGAAGGGGTTCTTCAGGTACCCATAACGGATCTATCTGAGCATTACCTCTATCTGGCAGAATTACTATCATGTCATATCTTGCTATATCTTCTGCGGTTGATACCAAGTCTGTCAGGACTGCTATACCGTTCGGATATGAAGCTATTGACCTGATATTGCCATCTTTATTTTTTGGATTCGTCAGGGATATCATCCTTACCATTGCTGGTAAGGTGATTGTCCCTGCTACTCTTGTAATCCTGACTTCATTACTTGAACGAATGTCCGTCAGTTCCGTGATTACTGAGCTATTTGATTTACCAAATTCTTCAAAGATGACTAAGCCTTTGTGATTCTGAGGAATTATTCCTGCTCTTGTTTGGAAGCCAGTTGCTGTTTTATTGCTTCCTCCAACAAGTCCTGGGATAGTTGCCGAATTACCTGCCAGACTTGCAAATGTTCCGAGTCCGTAGAGTTCTCTGAGAGCATCAGCTGTACTGGACTTACCGGTTCTAGATTCGCCAATGATGATCGTATCGAGATATGCTCGAACGTTTTTAAATGTTCCGAAATTAAACTGGAGTGGAGTATTGTAGGCGAAGTCAATTGCCTGTATAAGTGTGTTGATTCCGTCATAGCCCAATATACCTTTGACCTTTTCAGTCATTGTGTTTATCTTTTCCGAAAGAGTACCTGGAATTTCCTGAACTGTCTTCAGGGATTCCTTTACTTCATCTGTCAGTTTGAAATCAGTTACAGAGTCATTGGCTTGTTCTGCATTTAATATGATCATTATCAACTGCCTGCCTTTATAAGGGTGGGGAACCAGTTTATATGTGATCATATATTTTCTACCTGACTCCAGCTTTGTATCTATGGAATAAGCTGTGTATTCCATTGGCTGATTATTTGTGGTATTTGATGTTTCGAATAAATCTGTCAGGAATGATTTGAATACTGTTATTTTTTCCAGTTCATCTATCCTTACATATTTTTCTTTATCCAGAATTCCCAGAATTCTTCTGTAATTCTTTTTAATGGTTTCTTCTTTGAAGTTGTTATCTATCATATGCAGGATGTTTTCTGCATTATCTTCATTCAGTTCCCATTCTTTATAATCTCCTACAGACATTATTCCATCTGCTGCCTGAATTTTTTCAGCATACAGATGAGAAGGGCAGGAGAATGTTGCTTCTGAAATGGCAACTACCTGAACATTGCTGCGTACTACTTTTCCTACATATTCAGGTGAACTGGCTTTAAGAAGGTCCATAATTGGATATTTCTTTGTATCAAGTTTTTCACCTTCATACCACTGCGTTTCTTCAATACATTGGATCAAATCCATTTTGGATTTATGATATTTTGTAAAGTAGTCTGTTATATCTTCCTTTTCTTCCATTCCTTCGTGGAACTTTGTGACTATCTTTACATAAGGTGTGTACTTATATATAGCATTTGCTACTTTATAAGCTCCTGTGATACCTGCAGTATCGTTGTCATAACAGATAGCTACGATTCTGTCCTTGAAGAATTTAGGTGTGGCTGGAGTACATTGTTCTCCGCCTGTTAATGTGATTGCATTGAATCCCATTGTACGGGCTATAGCCATATCTTTTTCTCCTGCACATAGAATTGTAGTTCTGTTAATATCAGTGTCTTTCCATTCATTAAAAGGAATGATAAGACCTGATGGACAATCTTTACGTGATTTTATCTTCGGACTTCCACCTGGATTGTACTGCCTTATATCTACAAGATGGTCGTACATAAATACAGGGAAGGCGATGATATCATCTGTATAAGTGGGAGTCTTAATATGTAGCTCATTGATGACATCTTCAGATATACCGAGATTTAATACTCGTTGCTTTGTTGCTTCTGTCAGAGTCTCTTTATCCCACGCTTCTATAGTTTCATCGGAGTCGAAGCAGCGCTGTAACTTATGTGCTACAGAGCTGCTACAACCTAGTAGTTTTGAAATCATAGTCACTTCTGAACCTGATTCTCCACATACCTTACAGTGAAACAGACCTTCTTCTGTATTCACATGTGCCGATGGGTGGGATTCCATATACTCTAATCCAGATTCTGTGTAGTGCGGGAAAGGACAGCACACTGCAACTTCAGTTTTTTCATCTGTGATATCAAAGTAATCTGTTAAGAATCCCATGATCTACCTTTCTTAATAACTTGCTGTTCTTGCTGGTACTGGTTCTGCTGTTGCTGGGTTCATAAATACTGCATTGACCTCTTCATCTACTGTCTTTCTTGTCTCCTGTGTGTCAAGAGGGTAGAAGCAGTCAGCTGATATATCTACGATGCTGTATTTGTTGTCCTTATCAGGGCAGATGTCTACTACAAGACTTTTACCGTTGATCATCTTTGTGAGGTCCTTCAGCTCAAATTCTCCTGTGATGTTAAGTCTGAGAGCCTCGATGAACTTTCTCAGCTGGAATCTTGGCAGGTTAGCATCTGATTCAAACAGTTTGATCCAGAACTTACCCATACTCGCGTTTGATGCAGGGTCAGTTATATCACATTCTACATTCAGATAATCTGGCTTTGGTGTGTCTGACTTTGGTGATTTCATTTCAGACTTTACGATCTTAGCTATGTAAGAACCTTTTGGAATTACTGAGAACTGAGTGTTCTCTGTAGGCAGTGTGTTAAAATTGATCATTCCCATTAAAGTGCACCTCCTCTCAGTGCTTCATCGATTGCTGCTTTAAATGCTGTTGTCTGAGCATCTACATACTTCAGTTTGTTTCTGTAGAACTTCTCCATTTCTTTATACTGATCTTCAGTATTTCTTACTTTCTCATATGCTGCCTGAGCGTTCTGTTTATATGCATCTGCCTGATTGACAGCCTGATTGAGAGCTTCCTTAAGTTCATTGATGAGATGGTTTTTTTCTTTATCTGTAAGCTTTGTTACAGGAAGTTCGAAACATTCATCTACGCTTCTGACTTTCTCTCTTGGCTTTCTTGTTTTCTTAGGTGCTTCTTCTACTACTGGTGTTTCTACTACTTCTACGGTCTTTGCTTCTTCCATTGTTATTTGATTCCTTTCTTAGTCGATTGTGAGTTTAATAAAGAGAGTTTTTACTACATCAAGTGGCAGTTCTGCAAGAGGTGTTTCCTTATATCCTGCGTCTGCCTTGATTACATTCCAGACGTTTACCTTTGACTGATGTGAATCGAGGAACGCTGTAATGTTTTCTACATATTCTTTTCTCTGTTTTTCCATAATCTCTGCTGGTGATGTGCCTTCATTCAGATAAGCTACAAGGTCTCTGCAGAGGGAAGGAGTGAATTCATATACTTCACCTTCCTGGAAGATTACATATCTGGATTTGACGATCTTTGCTTTCGGATGGCTTATTTTATCTCCGTATGCTCTGCCTGGTTCTACCATATGGAGTACAAGGTCAGGTTCATATTTTACGTCTGCCTGCATGATTTCCTGTTCACCGAGGGAAACCATTTCATTTTTGCCTTTAGAGTCGTTATACTGATATTCCATCTTTTCTTTGACTCTTACTGTGGCGATCATATGACATCTGTGGTCTCTGAAGAGCTGGAAGAGTTTCTGCTTTTCATCCATGATCTCATCATCGCCCCACACAGCATATGAATCTTTTTCATATCTTTTGTTCTGCTTCTTCAGTTCAGCTATCCTGTCAAGGATGCCTCCTTCATAAGACCATGCATGAGATATGCTGTCATTGATTACTACTTCAGCTCCTGCAGCCAGTGCTGCTTCTTTGAAAGCCAGATAATTTGTAGGCTTGTACTTCATATCTGGTGTGAAGTTTCCATGTTTAAATTGTCCGAAAGGTACTCCTGCAGATGAGTTGATACCTGCAAACAGATTTACAGAATTGTTTTCTGTATCAATGTCGAATACCTTTGTCCAATCTTCACCTGCCAGATAATATCCGAGCACAAGTGCCAGACCAGACTTGCCTTTACCTGATAGACCTTCTATCAGAATTGAGGCTTTAGACTGCTCTCTGGTAGCTTCCTGAAACTGGAACAGTGGATTTACGCCCATTAGATTTACTCCTTTCCTTTATGTATTGGTTGTAATTATTAATTATGTCCGTCTCTGATTTACGTTTCTCCAATAACTTGTAGATCTGTTCATCAAAGGTATCGGCTATCATCAGCTCAATTATTTTATGAGCTTTATGAGCTTTTTCTTCAGTCGATGCTATGAATCTATCTTCAGCCTGTTCGATACTTCCGATAGGTGGGAACTTATCTGCAAAGATAGTTGTTTCTGCTGCATCTAATGTCAGAGCTTCTTTTCCTGCATCTATGTTTATGAGGAATACTTTGAATTTTCCTGCCTGAAAATCTTTTACGAATTTTCCTCTTTGCTTTGAAGGTGTTGAGCCTATTAGCATTGCCCAGCTTGTATCAAGTTCTTCAGATAGTTTTATCAGGTATGATGTAAACTTACTGAAGATGATGATCTGTTCATCTGGATAATCTTTGATATATTGTTTTATCCATTCAGTCTTTGGTGATTTACCTTCAAGACCGAGTAGGGAAGGGTCGAGACATATCTGCCTACAACGAATCAAACGGTCTAAAATTCCTACTGTTACGATATCTCCGGTTCTGAATGTATCTTCGAGATCCTTCAGATATCGCTTTTGTTCTCTTGATGGCTGCAGTTTTACTGACTGATAAAATTTATCAGGCAACCAAGGCATCACATCCTTACGTTTCCTCTGAGTAGAGAACTGATTTAGTATTTCCTGAAGCTGTGCTGCTTTATTTGGTTTAAAATTATCGTATGTTTTGTAGTGTCTTGGTCTTCCGTTTTGCCATACTACGTTGTCTTTGATTTCAAAGTATTCATCGATAAAGTTCCAATAAGAACCAAAATCATCAGGAAACAAAAACTTAAGTATGCTGAATATGTCATATGGTTTTCCTTGTGCAGGTGTGCCTGTGAGAGCAAGCCTGTAAGGAATATTTTTAGTTTTAAAGACTGCTTTTGCGTTTGCTGTTTTAGGATTCTTTATCTTATGCGCTTCGTCTAAAATGACCATTTTTGGCTCTCTGGCGAGTATCGGAGCGATAAGTCCATCTGAAGTTGTCGTGGCTTTGAATGATTCAAGGCTTACTACAAGTCCGTGTGTCCATAAGCCTATAGCTTTGAGCTTCTGTGTCGGTGTTCCTGCACAGATCTGACAAGGTTTATCCAGCCATTTTTCGTATTCATCTTTCCATTGTTGCAATGAAGAGGCTGTTGTTATAATCAGGATTCGCTCATTCTGGAGTCGTCTTTGCCTGATTACTTCAAGAGCAGTAGGAGTTTTACCTGTACGCTGTTCATTGAAGCAAGCAGAGCAGGGGAGAGATGCCAGAAATTTAGCATCATCGAGCTGGTATTTCCGTAGAGATTTCGATTCCTTCAAGGTAGTTCTCCTTTTCTTCTGGCGTTTCTTCAATTTGTTCAAATTCTGTGAGCGCTACATTAGGTGCAAATTCCTGTTCTGCGTTCAGTGGTACATAGGTATAAATAAAAACAGGTCCCTGCTTATTTTGTGCCATTTCTTCAACTTTGTTGAGGGCATTAATAAGCTGAGCCTGTCCTACGGATTTCGAGTTAGGTGCCTTATGAATGATGTCATTTATTGCAGCAGTACGAATCAGGCTCATTTCTGAGCTGATGTAATCTGCCATCTGCGGGTCTGTAAGGAAGAGCTTCCATACTATAGCATCTGTGATATGTGTTTGTGCTGCTAACTGATAATGATTTAAATATAGTGCGCTTTCACCAAGAGCTGTAAATTCTTTTTTACATTCTTCAAACTGTGCTTTAGTTAATTGTTCCATGACCTAAACTTTCTACCTCGCTTACTTTATCTAATACTTTCAGGAACTTTACGATTTCATAATCGGCTTCAAGATTACATCTTGGTATTGGAGTGAATAGTTCCTGATTGCGTTTTATATATTGATCAATACCTTGTCTGGTCATTCCTACGAATTTTCCTAATTCAGTAGGTCCCAGACCTTTAGCATGACCTATGAGAACCATCTCTCTTCGGCTTGTCTGATAGTAGGTATCGTTCATCATGCATTGAACTATAGGTTTTATCTTTGAGGCGTCTAAGTCTCCAAGATTGCATATGTGATCTATAGAGTCTATGATGTCGATGCTTTTGTTTCTTAGTTCAAAAATACCGAGGCAAAATCTATACAATCGGATTTCCGCCCATCTGCGATCGTATTCAGATAAGATCATTTGTTTGCATAATTCCTTTCTTATTCAAACCTTTACTGCGACGCCGTAACGAAGAATCGCGGCGTAGGAGAAACTGGGAACGGTAGTACTGCTCACGCCTGGTACGTAGCGAGCTCAGACGAGCGAAGTACCCGGCGTGGCAGTAGTACGGTTCCCGTGTTTCGACGTTGCCGGATTCTGAGTACAGTGTCTGAGCGAGCACGGACCCATTGAGGGGCTCTATGCGGTCCTGCGAGCGTTCCAGTCTTTATATCTGTTAAGTTTTCAACTGTAACATCCAGTGCATCTTATTGAGGCGTTTTACTGGATATCCTAAAGGTTTGTAAATTAAAAAGAGGGTAGATTATTACATCTATCCTCTATACCTAACTATTCCTAAAATCATAATTTTCAGGAGTAGTCAGGTATAGATTCAAGATTATATTATGTATTTTATTATGATAGGGGATATATTGCAAGTGCATTTATACTAAGAAGTTGATCCCGCGGCGACGTGATCATGCTGCAGTGGCGCCGTCGTGTTGTTGGAAGATCTTGGCGACCTGGCTTCCCAGCTTTGGGTTTGATTCGGGGGTGAAGTATAAGGATAATCTATAAGATTCACCTGAAAAGTTCACGCATTGTTATTGACATCCTGTAGAACTTAGTGTTCGATACCGCCTCATCTCAGCTGAAGGCGGAGTTGAACTGTGGCTTTCCGTAACCTTTCTTCCTTATCTTGATATCACTCAAATTGTTAATTGTGAGTACCTATATTAGGTAATCCTATAAATGCTTATGCAAGCATCTGCTTTGCTCTTGTCATAATATCCATACCAAATTTTGTATTATATTTATTAAGTATTTTTTCTACAAAATCTGGTTCGATAGCTTTGTAGTAGGAGATAAGTCCTAACATTTTTTGAATATCGTGCTTTTCCCATTCTTCTCCAACTGTACAGAAGTTGAAGATCATAGCTCTGAATTTCTGATTCTTTTCATGTCCAACTGAAAGTTGATTATCCTTGTTAATGATTATTCCAAGATGATAATTTCTTCCAGCTTTACTACCGAATCTGGTTTTTTCATTGTTGATTCTGAAAGGCACATTCCATGTTTTGAATACACCTCTGATTATCTGCATGATTTCTTCTGAGTCAAATTTTTCTTTACAACTTATCGTTATGTCATCTGCATATCTTGTATATACATAGTGATGTCCTTTATAGTTGTTCAGTTTTTCTGTAAGCATATGGTCGATTGGAACCATAGCCAGATTTGTTAGAAGAGGGGAGAGATGACTTCCTTGAGGTAATGTTCCATTCAGGAGTGAAGCTCTGATGATATCATCCAGATTTTTTTCTTCAATATATCTGAATGGAAATACCTCAAGTAACATATTCTTTAGCCAGACTCCATCTATTGAATTGAAGAAGTCTTTTAAATCTATCTGAAGATACCAGTTTGAATTATTTTTCTGATGTACTTCCATAGCTGTTATTGTACTTCTGTTTTTTACATAAGCATGTGCTGCTTTATGTGGTAACACCTGAAGATAATCTTCAATGATAGCTTTATACATTGTCTGTATTGTGCTTAACATTTCATCAGGTGCATCTATTTGTCTCATTTTGTTAGGATTGGATTTCTTTGGAATCTGGAAATGCCTGTAATGTTGTGATGTATCAAAGTCTTCAGGAAATGCTCCATACCAAGGAATATCCATATTTGATATCCTCTGATTGTACAAACGCTGTGCATATTCTTCAGGGATTTCCTTTGTAATCTTTTTCTTAGTTATTTTTGCTGTGTCAGCTGTGAGATATGGATTTTTTAATATATCTTCCCACGTTAACTGACGTCTTGCTGAGTTTATGAAGAATGTGAGATACATAATTTGTTCCTTTCTATTACAACTGAGAAGGGGAGACTGGAAATGTTTGCAGCTCTTTGGATCCGGTTTTCTGGCCGTAAGTCAATGTTTAGCTGTAAAGGACATAACATGTCCGTTACCGGTTACGCATTTTTCAATGGTTTCACAGTCTTGATGACGGACTCATCTGCTTAACTTAAGTAACTTGCTGGGCATTCCAGGTTGTCTTCAGGTTAGCAGGCTCGCCTCTCTTTCTTATCGTTATATCGCTTAAATTGTTAATTGTAAGTCTCCTTACGGAGTATCCTTGTAATAGATTATCTATACAGCTATAAAGTTATAACTGTAAGGATCACATATAATTAAGTGTTTTGTTGGTGCTCCGTTTATATAGTTTGTGAAGTTGACTATACCCATTATGGAGCACATTTTAACAACAGGAGATACACTCAGCTCAAACCCACAAGCGCTTACTGGTGTGTTTGCTTTTGCTTCTTCGTGTGTGAAGTTGAGTGATTCCTTTAAGCTTTCTTTCTGTTTCTGATTTTTCCAGTCTGCGAAGTAACATTGTCCTTCGAGAAGTGTTGTTCTGAAGTCAAAGATAGCTTTTACTTCTGGGTTATACCAGTTGGCTTCTACTATCTGTTTTCTTACTTCAACCGAATCAACACACATGAACACAAAACCCTCAAGCGGATATCCTTCGTATTTCTTTCTTCCTTTAATTTTGTTTTTAAGTATAGGGTTGATTTTAGAAAGATATTTACTAAGACATAACACTTTCGGTAGACCTATATCTTCTTCCGTGTATATTTGGTTTGCCAGATTGTGTGGTTCTACTTCATCGAAGTCCCAAAGTACCATATCTGTTACTCCATATCTTGCGAGGAGTTCAGCTACGTTTCCTCCGATGCTTCCGCATCCTATGATATGTATTCTTTCTTTTACATTTGCAGGGTCGAAGAATTCCAGAGATTTATTTAAATCCATTGTTTGCTCCTTTGAAGATTGGTTGTGCTTTTGAGAAATAACTTTCTTCTTCAAAATATCCTAAACCGCCTCTGTAATATGTCTTTGCAGTTACAGGACGTTCTGTGATTGCGTTTTCCTTTAGCTCTTTCTTAGCCCAAGCTCTGATGTCTACCGTGTTTGCCAGACTTGATATGATCTTTATATCGATATCTTTTGTTTCGAACATTACCTGCTGTTTGAAATCGTAGATGAAGACACACATTTCCATTTTCTTATTCATGATAAGGAAAATATAGAAATCACCATCATCTACTTTTGTAATGAGGTCTTTCTGATACTGATCGTCTATACCTGAACTGAAGACATTCATGTTTACATGGCTATGACCGTGCATCCTCAGTTTTTCGATAGGGAAGTTTAGATCCATTATCAGCTTTGTCTGCCATTCAGCGAATTCTTTTTCATCAGTTGTTGTTGCTGTAGCTGAGTTTCTCTGAGGAAATACTAGAATATCTGTTATGTAATATTTGTTTCCTGATGTCTCTACCAGTCCATGCCAGCTACATTCAACTTCTGACTGATTTACAAGTTCAAGCATCCTTACATATGCATCAGCTGTGATGAGCAGGGTAGGTTTTTCTACTTTATCAGGAAGTTTTGAATATTCCTTTATGAGATTATCGATTTTGAAGTCTGAAAGGGGAGCTCGATTAAACCATGCAAGCTGTTCTGTCAGATCTTCTATAAATTTTGTTTTCTCTTCAGGTGTTGCTCTAAGCTTCTTCATAGTAATCATTCCTTTCTAATACTTCAGCTGTTGTGTACCATATTCCTGTCTTTTTATTTCTCCAGTATTTCCTATGTGTATGATCTTGTATATTTCTTAGCATTTCATCTACTACACATGAATCATAGAAGTTTAGGTTCATTACAGCCTGAGAAATCTGTTCGATAGCTCCCAGATAATTTCCTTCTTCTGCTGCTTGTCTTATCGCTTCTCCGTGATTACCGAAACAGCTGAATCTCATTATATGTGGATGAGGGAATGCTGTTGTATCTATATCTAGACTACGGCTGCTGAATTCTACTCTGAAGTTTGATGTATCAAAGTAGAGTGCACATTTTGTCATAAGTTCATATTTTCTTCCTAGGAATATTTTTATGACGTTTTTCTTATTGTCAGATATATAATCTTTTGTGAGATATTTTTCAGCTGGCAGATCTGAGAAATAGATGATTGGTGCTTCATACTGAAGATGAATCTTATTGTTATTAACAGGTTTGAATTTTTTGATATACGGATTCTTCTTTAAGAATTTGAAGAGCACACGTGTTTCTGAGTCATCATCATGTTTAGTTCTGAGAAAATCTATTTTCTCATTCATATCCCTTATTTTAGTGGCACTCTGTGTTATTTCATTTTCCCAGTAGGTTATGTTTGATCTTTCTGCATCAATATTTTTCTGAAATTGTCTAATTTGTGCGTCTGTATTGTTTGCTATACACGCACTAAACATCTTATATTCAGCTTCAACTACTGCATCTGAAGTCAGATAATCGATGTATGCCTTTTTAAAAGCAGTTACATCTTCATCCAGAAATGCCTGTGTTGCTGCATCAAGTATTGGATTATCTGTAGGATATAAAGCTTTATGCAGCTGTACCAGTTTTATTAATGTCTTTGGCTCTAACGGCTTGTTGGTCCATACAGCCAGATTGTCAGATTCTTCTATTGTGAATATTTTTATAAAGTGCTGAGGAGACTGTTTGAGATGTTCTTCAGCTGACAGTAAGAACTTTTCTTTTGGATAATCTGATAGATTGAAGTGTGTACTTGGAGCCTGATTGATTACTATACCGTGGTAATCAGTTTCTGCTAAGAGACGGCTTAGGTTATAGTAATCATCGTCTAAGTAGTATAGTTTTGCAGGTCTTATTTTATCTTTTGCCATAGCCATTGTTATGACCATCAGCTGACCAAGACTCCAGAGTTCATAGGCTTTATTCCAGCTTAGATACCATGCGGTTGTATCTATTGTCTTCTTCAGTTCTGTTGATATTTCATTTAATACATTCTGATACAGGTACATGTCCATTTCATTTATCGGAATTTTCGTTAATGATTCAAACATTTTTATCTCCTCCTTTGTGTAATATAATAATCGAGAGCAGGGGATACATCCTGCTCTCTGTTATTACATTACACCACCGTCGCCCTTAACGACTGCAATGAGGATGCAGTCTTCGGTGATGCCATGTTCTGTGAAGCTCTTGTTGAGTCCTTCACCACCGACTGCCAGTCCATCAAGATGAATTCCACCTGTGCTGTAGTCGATGCCATTTTCCTCAAGTACGTCCTTGAGTGTTCTTGAAGGGTCAACTGTGATGCTCTTTCTGTTTGTGTTTGTGCCGATAATAACCTTGATCATTTTATATGCTCCTTTCTTTTAATTAACCGACAAATGTTACTGCTTCATTTACTGCTGTTTCAATCTCATTGAGAGATTCAAGACAGTTTGCTACATTGCTTTCGATGAGCTGAAGTTTGTGAATCATTGGTGCAAACTCTCTTACGACTTCCTCGCGCTCCTTCTCAGCATCACTGTGGTTGAGTACCGGATTGTTAGTAGTCATGAAGAGCTTGCCTTCAGCATCAACTGAGCAGAAGCAGATTCCATATTTACTGCAGCTTGCATTTCCGAATTCGATTCCGAACACTTCGTTATCGTTTTCATCATAGAGTTTGAGTGCCTCAGGTGCATATCTCTTTACTTTTGTGATTACTTCCTTTGTGATGTCTGAAGTGATCTGTACCGTGTCGCCCATGATTGAAATTTTTGCCATTAGATTTTTCTCCTTTCATATATGAAATAAACAAATAACACAATGTCCAAAACCCTACTGGGATATTGGATCATAGTCGAAGTTATCATCCTCTTCAAATGGGATGAATGTCTGTGCGATAAGGTCCATGACATCATCTAACTGACCTGTTATGACTGATGAATTTTCAGCGCATGTCTTTATAGAACACTGGTCACTTCCTTCATCGTATAACGCACATTCTGTCGTGCATCTCCTGAGGTCTCTTTTACCTTCTTCAGGTGCTGCAAATCCTATTGTCAGGATAGGGCAGAGTGGTTTTTTCATATTAAGTCCCTCCAGTTATTAGGTATTATTGTCAAGATACAAGTTTCATATTTATGTAATGGACATTTTTTACATTGAAATTTTGAATTTACAAAATAATCACAAGTCATAATTAATAAATACAATGCTCGATGTAAGTCTTTTGTTGTAACGTTCTGCATTTCCTTCCAGTAGAGCACATCTTCAATTTCTTTTTCGGATCTGTATTTGAATCTGAAGAAATCATCATTAGTTGTTATAAAGACTTCTCTTCTGTCGTTTCTTATCGTAATTTCATTGACTTCTTCAGTATCAAATATTCGATTACCGATTTTGAGTTTCATCTTCTTGGGACATATGCTCCGGGAAGGAAAGTCCATGCGACTACATCGAATTCGGTTCCATTTATATCTGTCCATTTACCATCTTCATATGTTAATGTTGTGGCTCGGATAGCACCTCTTACTGTTACGTTATATTCACCATCATAAGGCGGTTTTGTATCGTGATATACGAACCAGTTGTCGTTGCTATATCTGTTTTTCCACATTTCACCATTCCTCCAACATTGTGTTCGCTATTTCAAGATAGTTGATATGGTCAGTCTGAACAGCATTGATCAGAGGCTCCCAGATAGGATTATTTGTAGTAGGTTTCATACTGTCTACAACTTTCTTGAGTAGATCAACTGTTTTAGCTCTGATATCTACTTCATCTTTACCATTGGATTTGATTTCTTTTATCCAGTCTTTAAAGAAATTGTGTAAAGACTGAGTGTTGGCGATGGCGTTTATTATTGTCCATGTCTCAAAGTTTGAGTATCCATTATGTTTAGGCATTTTTATCCTCCTTCATAAGATGTTTCTCTCTGTCGTGTACTTCAGCACGTTTTGCATTGTTAAAACGGGCTAAATCACCAACCAAATAACCCGTTATTCTTCGAATTCGCTGAAAGGGTACTCCTTCACCGATTTTCTTTTCATGTTTAGGTTTGTAGTTATCCATTATTCTTGTCTCCTTTCAGCCACTTGTATAATTTATCTTCGCACTCATCACATAAGTCTATTTGCTGAATATTCATTTTATCGTTTAGATAGATTGTAAAATTTGGAAAATGAGCTTGTTGTAAAGGATGTCTATATATGGCTATTCCACATCTATCACAATATTTCTTAGTCATAGCTTTTATTCCCACTGTGTTGTATAAGTGACACCGTTAATCATGAATTTTGATGGAATGGTTCTTGGAACTGACCATTTCTTATCTGAATAGGAAATTCCAAGTGAATAGATATTCATCCATACCCAGTTGTTTTTTGATTTTTCTGATTCCAGATTTTCTTTTAGTTTTTTGATCTGGGTATCTTTCTTTTTTATTTTTTCTGTAAGATTTTTCTGATTGTTATAAGCTCTCTTATATTTCTGATATGTTGAAGCTTTTACTTTTATATATTTTGTGCCTGATGAAGAGGCTGCGAATGTTGATACGGTAAAAGTACCGATCATAAGGCATAAAACCATAATTATTGTGATTATCTTTTTCATTTCTGACCTCCGTTATAATATTTTTCTAAATCTCTTGCTGCCATGTAGAGTAATTTGTAAACGTTTGATGTACCATCAATTCTTATTTCTTTTGCTATTTTTCGTATTAGTATGACTATGTTCTTTTGTACAGGTGTCATTGAAGTATCCTCCTGTATAAAGGTTTCTTGGGGGAGAGGGGACTTGACGGTATATCATGAGTCCTTATTTGAGGTAGGGGCATATAATCTGATGCCAGTATTTATATTCATCTTTGGATTCGGGATAAGCCCCCTCTCCATGCAACGATTTTCCAAAGACGAATAACTTAGTTAACCTGCTGCAAAGGCAAGAATCCATAAGAGGGCAAGATTGCCTATGAGCAGTGGGAATCCTATAAGGTCGCTGAAATCTACTTGCTTGAGGAATTCTATGATATTTTTCATCTGTGTGCCTCCTGAACAAAGTTTGAGCCCCGGCTTACCGTTTGGCTTACCGAGGCTCTGTATGAGGAATTATGCAAGGATGACTTTGTTATGCGAATGTTTCTTCGCCTTCAGTACCTCTTGGGTTGAACGAAGTATTGATGTACTGTCCTCTTGGGTAACGAGTTGCTTTGATTACTGTTCCTGCGAACTGATTGATTTCTTCCGGGTCGTAACTTTTGCATCCAAGCTGATTGAGGAGCAAGTCGAGCTGGAAGTTATCCTGTTCGAAGAATGGGATGAACAGGCTTCTGTATTCTTCTACGTGTACGAATACTCCTGTGATGTTCATGTCTGCATCTGTGCGGTACTGAATTCTCTTGAATGTAACTTCGTGTGTACCGAGTGGCATTTCTGCTGCAACCTTCATGTTCTTGAGTTCTGAAATCTTCATCTTAAATCTCCTTTCAAATCTTAGAAAAATATAAAAATCATAAGGAATAAATCCTTAATAAGCTATTCGATTTCTATATAGAAATATAAAAATCACAAAGGATAAATCCTTAACATAAAAAATGGCGAGTAGCCGAAGCTACCCGCCGAAGAAATAAATTAATGATTACTCATCAAAATCTGATGAGTCTTCGTAATATGTTGTAAGTACGATATCTTCTGAGAAACGTGACTGGCAATGTGGACATTCACAATCGCCTGTATGTATCTTCATCGGTTTACCACATTCCTTACAGATGATATAATCTGGTTCGAGAGATGACTCGATGAGTCTGTGACCGTCGATTACAGTATTCCAAAGATACATAATGTGCTGATAAAATGCATCTATTTCGGAATCTGGAGCGATGCAACGATTCATTTCGAGGAACATCTCTGAAGATGTGAACGGCTTTGTGAAATGTGTTTCACCAGATGCAATCAAGCTGTCGTGGTCTGGACGCTTGCAGAAGTTATCAGCTACTATTTCACGCTGGATACGAGTTACAGGAGCTGAGAACGACCAACCGATTGCAGGAGCCCAAGTTTCTGCAATCTTACGTTTGCGAGATGGCTCTTCACCAAGGTCAAGCTGATGTGTTTCCATAAAGCCGTTCACTTCGAATACCTCAACCGGGATGTTGCGAGATTCCCAAACCTGCATGACTGACTCAGCTGTACTGTCGAGTGTATCGCAGATGAGGTAAACCTTCTGTGGATTCTTCTGATATCTTGCTCTGTACTTCATCTTGGAAGTGACTTCTCTTGCATACGGCGAATCAGCCATGCATACTTTCTTGAGTGTGTATGCACTCAGTTCATCTGACTTAGCTTGGGCGTATACTTTCTTATAGATGCGCTTGTTCTCAGCGCCTGTGAGTGAACCTACGTGGTCAATAATCGCATACTTCGTAATAGCCATATCTAAACTCCTTTCAAATAAAAATATAAAAATCATAATGAGTAATAATTTAAAAGCCCCAAATTACTTTGAGGCTTCTTTTGACTTTGACCAATCAATCTTGTCGTACCAAGGTTTTTCAAACCCTGCATTGAGACATTCTTTGTAAAACTTACGAGCTTCCTTACGAGTCATATAACGTTCTGATTTTGTGTAGAACTCATTTGGAGCATTGCAATCTGAATTATCTACGCACTCAACAGCCTTTACGTGAACTAATTTATGACCGTCATTTGCGTATGTCTTGAACGTGTAAGTAAGCGTATCGCAATAACCACCTTTAGAAAGTCTTTCGAAAATAGGAGAGGAGTCTTTCGACTCTTCAGTTGGATAACAATTAACGATTTTAGTACCAGTCTGCTGTGCATACTGTACAGTAGCATAAGTACCACCACTGCGCTTACCTGACCAATAAGCAATTACTAAATCAGCTCTATCAACCATAAAGTGATTGCGAGCGTGATAAGCATGCTTTGAAGGCGTATCGCACACAACCTTGAAACCATCGCATTTGCGAATGGTATCAGCGAATTCATTACGTTGAGCATCTGACCAATACTTAGTAAAGCCACGGAACGGAACAGCTATGTAGAGCTTGAGAGCAGGGTGAGTAGCTTTAGCTTCGATAACAATCTGAGCAGCGTAAGTATCAACGCCAATAGCACCACCGGTGATGAATGTGGTAGCACCCTGCTGAATAGCACTGTGAATAGCCTTACACAGAGCTGATTTAGCGATTGCTGGAGAAGTACCTAAGTCAGATGGACGATGACCTGTGAAACAAACTGTAGAAATACTCATGATAAACCTACCTTTCTATGAAATGATAAATAAAATAATTTGCTTCCTATACACTCATGCAAGAGCGTAGAGAATCACCGCAGTGGAGGCGTTGAGACGATCTCGATCGGGTCAACGGCGAGAACGGTGATGAGCGTTAAGCGCTCGCAGTCCATAGCCAGTCAATACCTAAATACAAAAAATTTGTAATATTTAGGGTGCAGGGTCCCAAATATTACAAATTATTTGGATTTACCGAAGGCGAATTACACAATTAGAAATCGTAGGGACATTCGAAGATAATGTCTGAGACATTTCGGAGAATGTAACACGATTTCTGGAAACGCTTGCGTTTCCTTCCTTATAAAGTGTAATTCGGGTATTGACAGCTATGGATTACAGCCGACATCCAAAACTACGCACTGTATTAACTATAAGGAGGCTGTAACTATGAGTATAATGTGTGCCCGAAGGGTCACGGACTAATACGCCGAGCGGGCAAGGACAAGCGAGGGAGCATTGTCCATCCTGCCATGCTATGGCAGGTATACAAAGGACAATGCGATATTTTCAGGCGTTGAGCTGATTTATCAGGTAAACGGCTGAAAACGTATTAGAAGTCTTTCGACTAAAGACACTAGGACCAAATCCTATCCATTGTAGTATAAATGGATTTGGTCCGTCCTCTACCTCATTAAGTGGTTTTTATTTGGGGTAGGGGCCCCAAATATTCATTCACAATCCTAAAGATTGTGCAAAGTATCAAATAGAAATTTCTGGTGCGAGTAGTGCACATATTTCTATTTGGTGCTTTTATCTATTAATCAATCTAAATTGATTAATAGGTGTATAGAATCATAATCGAAGATTATGTTCTTTGAAATGAACTTGAGTAGTCCTGTGGTCACTGCTATGTACAACGAAGTGATCAGTATCGAACACGGGCGCATAGCCTACCCAAATAATAAATATCAAAGATACGTTCTGAGGTGGAAAAGTATTATGAAAGAGATAAAAAATAATAAAATACCTATCTGTAATAACAGACAGGTTAGAAGCATCTAACTTTTTGAGATGTTAAAGATGACTAACTATTTGACGCGAAATGTAAACAGTTTTGGAGCAAATTTTTGACCTATCATCAATTTGGTCTGAAATATGTACAAATTTGTCAACGTTGACAGTTTTGTAAATAAAATGTTTACATATATAGTAAACAAAATAATAAAAAAAACTCTTATATAAATATACAACCAAAAAAAATGTTTACGTTTGGCGTAAACAAATTAGAGATGTCTAACTCACCTAATTTTCGCCTTATGTATCGAAATAAATACAATAGAATATACGACCATTTATGGGAGTATATTCATCCTTAAGTCACGACTTTAGGAGTGTACATCTCGCTTATCTAATAACATTAAATTAGCGCATATAGAGATGGGGGTGCGGTTTAAAAATGGTCATATATCGCGCTATAGTATATACACATATATTTGATACCTTTCGGGATAAGTTGTGTTTGCTTCTTTAATAAATCATCTTTTAGTTTTCCATAAAATAATCATCATTCAGTTTTCCATATAAAAATCCTTCCCGATTCTCATTTAAAAATCTTCCCTGAAATTTTCACTGATAATCGATCTGGTCACAATTCGTTTAAATGACTAGGTTGATTTTTATTTTGACTATCTTAAAAGAATGGGGGCTGCCCTTTAAAACACAATATCTTGTGACTCCTATTGATACTAACCACAATATATAGTATAATTTCATCGTAAAGTTATATTAATGTTTGGCTGCTGGATGTGGGAAGTTCTCCATCCTCAGCCCGTTCATAAAGGAGAAACAATATGGCAGATTCAATGACATGGGCAGATGTCCCTGTAGTAAATCCTGATGATATTCAGACAGGTAGAAATGTTTATATAGAACTAGAAGAGAAAAACGGTGTTACGATGACAAAGGCATCAGCGGGTAAGATCATTTCCTGCATCAAGGAAGGATTTATGCCCGTTTTGAAAGTCGCGGATAAGTTTGATGCAGAAACATCATTTATTTTCTCTTTTCTGAAGTTTATATCAACAGAGGGTTCTCCTGTTGTTTATAAACTTCAAAATAATGTTGTTACGGTTTATTCAGACCCTTCAGGCGATCTTAGCAAACCGTTTACTTCTATAAGTTCTGATGATAGTGACACCTTTGAGCAA
>ODAI012611826.1_pt1 | contig 25719 bp, 15 predicted proteins | sample 1539321 | NCBI WGS metagenome assembly ODAI01 (sample SAMN02144231, study PRJEB22623) | gut metagenome | biome: sheep rumen | host: Ovis aries | place: New Zealand
ACTACTACAATGCCGCTTCATTACGCGATTTCCACATCGGGTATATTGACAGCGGCAAAGATTGATAAGCGGACCGCCTTCCGGTACGAGAGCCATAAGGCATTGGCGGAAGGTTTGACGCCGGGAACAGAGTACAGTTGGCGTGTCGGGTATGAGGGCCACTGGAGCGAAATAGGGCATTTCCGCACGGCGGACGATGAGACAGACTTTCAGTTTGTCTATATGACCGACAGCCATATACAGAATAAAGAATATATTGATCAGGCGCGCCTGTGCGCGGACGCTGTGGCGCGGTATGAGAAAGAGGCGCGGTTCTGCGTCTTCCCGGGTGATTTTGTCGATACAGGCACCGAGAATAACTCCGAATGGGAATGGGAAAGGTGGTTCGAAGAGGCGATGAAACCGGTGCTTTTGGCTATGCCGGTTGTTCCGACCGACGGAAACCATGACGACAGTCCGCTGATGAACTACAGCTATCATTTTAACACCGACACGAGTTTTAACGCGGAGACCCAAGTACGGCCTCAGTTCGCCGGAATCAACTATAGTTTTGTCTATGGACCGATGCAGATGATCGTATTCTCGATGCAGGATTTCTGGCGGGGCGAATATGATTATAAGAGCAGGAAGAGCACCTATCTGGAGAACGATTTAGGAAGCTGGATGAAACGTCAGGCTGCGGCTCATCCGGAAGCGAAATGGCGTGTGGGCTTGGTACACAAGAACCTCTTCTCCGGCTCGGATCACCAGCGCGACAAAGAATCTCCTCTGCTGCGAGGCACGATGCTTCCGGTGATGAAAGAGATAAAAATGGATTTGGTGTTGCAAGGGCACGACCACTGTTACGAAGTAATAGGTCCGGTGGACAGCACGCTCTATTTCATCGGAGCCACCTGCGGCGCCAAACGTTATACACCGCTGACGAGAGAAGAGATGGAAGCATCGAAGCATATTCACCAGGTGGAGAACTATTTTGATCTGTTCCGGCAGCCTTTTGCGCAACCGGGCGCTCCGAGTTATACGCGGGTGACCGTTCGTAAAGACCGGCTTGTGTTGGATACATACAAAGTGCCGGAGGACGGACAAATAGAGAAATTCAATACGGTAACTCTAAAAAAATGATATTATGCTGAAAAAATCAACTATTCATTTTCAACTATCCACAATCGCTATAGCGATTTGTATGGTGATGGCTTCTTGTAAGCCGGACAGCCCTATTACTCCTCCCGAGCCGATAGATCCGACAGAGCCGACAGAGGACACGACGGCGGTAGAGATGAGCAAGTGGGAAGTGCTGGACACCACTTACACGATTCGTGATTATACCGTTCCGAGCCACACGGCGTTCAAGATCGCTTTGACCGCTTGTATCGCCGATTCGTCGGACGCCAACAAAGCCGCATTGGACGCGGCTATCAAGGCGTTGGTTCCCAAGACCGAACCGTATTGCATGGTAGCTACTTTCAACGGTGACCCCAAGACCAATATGGGCTTTACATGGTTTACGAACGAGGGCGTAACGGAAGGCGAAGTGCAGATTGTAGCTATCGCGGACGCGAAAGAGGCGGATTTTGCTTCCGGCGCCATCACTATCCCGGCTACTCCGACCACTACGAGAATGATGCGCTATTCCGGTATCGCTTCCTATATCGTCAAAGCATCTGGTATCAATGCCGGTGTGCGGTATAAATATGTCAGCCACAAAGCCTTGGCTACCGGTCTGGCTCCGGGCACCGAGTACTCATGGCGTGTGGGCTATGAGGGTCACTGGAGCGAAATAGGTCATTTCCGCACGGAGGACGCTGCACAGGGCGAGTATTCGTTCCTTGTGATGAGTGACAGCCATATTATGAACCCCACCTATATCAAAGAGGCTCGCCGATGCGCGTTGGCGGCTGTCAAGACCGCGCCGGACGCACGTTTCTGCTGCTTCCCGGGTGACTTTGTGGAAGACGGAACGGCGGCTAACTCCGAATGGGAATGGGAGCGATGGTTTGAGGAGGCGATGGAGCCGCTGATCAAGGCGATGCCTTTTGTACCGACCGACGGAAACCACGACGACAGCCCGAATATCAACTATACGTACCATTTCAATACGAACAATGATTTCAACAGCCTGTGTACTACCAAACCGCAGTTTGAGGGAATAACGTACAGTTTCGTTTATGGCGACGTACTGTTCCTTGTGTTCTCAATGCAGGATTTCTGGCGTGAGAAACATAGTTATATCGATTGGACTTCCGTTTATCTGACGGAGCATTTGGGATATTGGTTCCGCAAACAGACGATGGAGAATGCCAACACGAAATACCGTGTTTCGCTGGCGCACTTCAATCTGTTCTCCGGTTCGGATCACTCGGTGGATGAAGAGCCGCCTTTGTTCCGTGCGTGCATGTTGCCGACGTTCAAGGATTGCGAGATTGATGTGGCTCTGCAGGGACACGACCATACATATGAGGTGATCGGTCCGGTTAACCCGGATAGCCTCACGCCGATCCTCAGCGCTATCTCGGATCGCGAAGTGGTGGCTGTTGATGCGAATAAGAACCGCACGGGATATAAAGGCGGTACGTACTGCACGGATGATGGTACTTTCTATTTCATCGGTGCTACCTGCGGACATAAGCGTTATTATCCGCACAGCCGCGAGCGGATGGAGAGAGATTATACCGAAGACCCCGCTTTGCTCAGAGATAACAAACACCACAACGTGAAGAATTATTTCGATCTCTTCACCGGTATGTTCGGTCAGCCGGAAGCTCCGTGTTTCACGAAGATCACGGTGAAGGATGATTGTCTGGAGTTCAATTCCTATACGGCGGATGATGATCAAGGCAATGTGTCACTCCTTAATACCATGCGCGTTGTGCGCACGAAAGAGCATACAGTGCCGATGCTGAACTAATTGTCAAATCTATAATTAGTATTAACCATGAAACGAATTTTACTACTTTTGACGTTGAGCGCAGCGGTGCTGTGCGCGTCAGCAAGCAACCGTTATGTCTCGCCGACAGGCGATGACGGAGACGGTAAGTCCTGGGAACATGCGAAGACCACTATTACAGGTGCAATCTGGGATGTGGGCGTCGGCGACACGATGTTTATCGCCGAAGGTGTGTATAACGAGGCTATTTCTGCCCAAGACGGAGCTACTTATATGGGCGGTTATAATGCCGAGACGGGTCTGCGTGATACGGAGTTGTATGAGTCTATTATTGATGGAACAGACCGTACATCCTGGTCGCTCGTCAAATATGACGGTGACCCTGCGGAGCGTATTACCGTAGATGGTTTGGTATTCCAGAATGCGAACCATAGCGAGTGGGGCGGAGCAGCTATGTATCTGCGCGGAAACATGACCATCAACAACTGCTTGTTCCGAAACAACACCAGCGGTTCGAAAGCAGGAGCTATCTTTATTGATCCGTCCACCGCTGAGCAGACTGTTATTAGCAACTGTCTTTTCGAAAGTTGCAACAACACTGCTGGAGATCAATCTGCAGCTATCAGTATTGAGGACAAAGCGACCGTGAACGTATTGGTGGAGAATTGTATCATCCGTGCTTGTCAGGGCGATGTGATGATATATTCGCGAGCCGGTTCGGTGATCCGCAACTGCGTGGTGTATAACAACCATGCTTCCAAGAACGGCTGTCTCTATGGCAAAGGTACGTTTATCAACTGTACCGTATGCAATAACACGGGTGTTGAGGGCCGTTATGCCGGATGCCGTGTGGAGGGTAAAGTGGTTAACTCTGTTTTTTGGGGCAATGTAGCTCCCAATGCATCCAATGTAAACTATGTAGCCGGCGGAAACTGCACGAATAGCATTTGCGATGCCGGTAGTGGTATTACGAAAGGTCTGGCTACCGACAACAATGCTGCCGACGGTCCGAACTTCGTTAACCCGACTGGTTTTGCAGGTTTGCCTAAGAGCGATGCAGAGAAAATGGCGGTGGCAAAAGCAGATTTCTCGCTCACAGCGGCTTCTGCCAAATTGCTTGACCAAGGCGATGCTACGCAAGCACCGGCGAAAGATATTATCGGAACCGATCGTCCGAAAGGCACCGGCGTAGATCTCGGTGCGTACGAGTATGACCCGGACGCTAAAGTCGTTTCCGTAACCGGTGTCACTATTGTACCGGAATCCATTGAGATTATTGTGGAAAGAACCGGTACGTTAGTAGCGCAAGTCGAACCGGCGAACGCCAACAACAAACGTGTAGAGTGGTCTATAGACGATCCGACAATCGCTACTATCCAAAACGGCAAAGTGACAGGTCTGAAAGCGGGTACTACCACCGCTCGCGTTACTACGCAGGATGGTGAGTTTAAAGCTACGGCTACCGTGATCATCAAAGAGAAACCGCCTGTAAAATACCCGAAAGAGGTGGTGGAAGCTGAGGCAACGTATTTTATCGAGGACTACACGATCCCGAGTTTCATTCCGTTCTTAGTAGCCAAAGAGGTTGCCAAGATCGATAGTATGGAGCCGGAGAATGCGGAACTGCTTCCCACTATTCCTGCCAAAGTGGCGGCTATGCAGGATAAGATCGCCCAACTCGTTCCGAAGCAGTTCCCGTATAACCAGATCGCTACTTTCTACGGCGACCCGTCAACGCATATGGGCTTCTGCTGGTTCACCAACGGCGGTGTTACCGAGGGCAAGGTGCAAATCGTAGCCAAAGCCAATGCTACGGCTGAGGACTTTACCGAGGCCAACGGCGTGATCGAAGTGAGCGCACAGACGACCAACGCAACTCTCCACTATACGCCTATCCAGGCTTCCGAGAGCCCGAAGTACGATATCTGTACCGCTGCCGGTCTGCCGCGTAATACGAAGTTTGATTACGTGAGCCATAAGGCACAAGCTACGAATCTGACCCCGGGAACGGTATATAGCTGGCGTGTCGGTTATGGCGAGTACTGGAGTGAAGTAGCGCAGTTTGTTACCAAAGATGCTAACCAAGGCGATTTCTCGTTCATTTATATGTCAGACAGCCATATACAAGATTATGAGTATATAGAGGAAGCGCGTAAATGCGCCGCGGCAGTAGCCAAGAATGAGCCCGATGCTAAGTTCTGTCTTTTCCCCGGTGACTTTGCCGATACAGGCGGCGACACCAATTCCGAATGGCAATGGGAGCAATGGTTTGATGGTTCTATGCGTGCAGCGTTGAACAAGATGGCTTTTGTTCCGACCGATGGAAACCATGACGACAGTAAGAGTTTGAACTACGACTACCATTTCAACACCGATTGGGGTTTTGCGAACGCAGCGCAGACCAAGCCGCAATTCAAGGGTATTACGTATAGCTTCGTTTATGGCGATGTGCTGTTCCTCGTTTATTCGTTGCAGGATTGGTGGCGTGCAGAAGGAACGACGGAAGAGGGTATGCAATCACCGTATCTGTCGTTGGATGTAGCTAACTGGTTTAAAGATCAGATTGCCAAATACCCGAACACCAAGTACCGCGTAACGCTTTCGCACAAGAACATCTTCTCCGGTGCAGGTCACCATACGGACGATGAGTGCCCGCTGATCCGTAATATGATGCTTCCGATCTTCAAAGAGTGTGAGATAGACTTGGCTATTCAAGGTCACGACCACTGTTACGAGGTAATGGGTCCGATTAATCCGGATACGCGTACAGTGATTGAAAATGCGATAAGCGGCGTAGAATCGGTAACCGTGAATACGAATACGAACATGACCGGAAAGAGCGGCGGTACGTTTACAACCGACGATGGTACGCTCTATTTCATCGGTGCAACGTGCGGACGCAAGCGTTATTATCCTTATACCAAACAGAAAATGGAGGATGAATATACGGAAGATCCGTCGATCCTGTTTGATTATCACCACCATAATGTGAAAGACCTGTTCAGTTTGTTTACTTCTCGCTTTGGTCAGCCGGGTGCTCCTTCTTATTCTCGCTTTAATGTAACAAGTGAGGGTATTGAGGTAGTAACGTATAAGACGGATGAAAACGGCAACAAGGAGGTATTCAATACCATTAAGGTGAAACGTACCAAACCGCACTCCACCGCTACGGGTATGGAGAATGTGAACGTTATGCCGAATGTGCAGAATGGAGAGAAATTCATTCACAACGGCCAGCTCTTCATCCTCAAAGACGGCAGAATTTTCAATATGATGGGACAAATAGTGCAATAATTGCTTAACAACCAATTATATTTTATTAACCAATTAAAAAAATCTATTATGAAAAAACTATTTCTATTTTTCGCTGCGATGTTAGTGACATTAGCAGTTAACGCGCAAACGGATTTCGCAACTCCGTACTACTGTGCAGCTGATGATGGAGTTATTACTGGTGATGCTCCCTCTAACAAAGTTTACCTCAATTCAACAGCAGATCCTCACCAAATCGAATGGTCTGATGTAAGCAAAACCTATACTTCGGTAATTACATGGGAAGTTGAAGCAACACGTGCTTGCTATATTACTGTCGGTTTGGATTTAGGAACAGCGGTTGGTTCTAACAAACACATCTTTGAAGTTAAGCTTCTGGATGCTGAGGATAAGGAATTGGGCGCACTTGAAGAAGGACCGGCTTACACAGGTGATGGTTTCACAGACAAAGAAACTGTCAAAGCGCTTAGCGGTAAACTTCTTGTTCCTGCTGCAGGTAATTATAAAATTGAGTTGAGAAACAACCGTGATTTCTGCAAAGGTTCTATTAGAAATGTCATCCTGACATATGCCGGTGACGCTCCGATCACCGATTTTGCAAGCGGTTACAAATGTTCAGCTGATGATGGTGTAATCAGCGGTACAGCTCCTGCTGAAAAAGTTAAACTCAATGAGTCAGCAGATCCTCACCAAATTGAATGGTCTGATGTAAGCAAAACCTATACTTCGGTAATTACATGGAATATTATTGCTACCCGTGCTTGCTATATTACTGTCGGTTTGGATTTAGGAACAGCGGTTAGTTCTAACAAACACATCTTTGAAGTGAAAGTTTTGAATGAAGATGGCGATGAACTGGGTGCCGTTGAGGAAGGTCCAGCTTATACCGGTGATGGTTTCACAGACAAAGAAACTGTCAAAGCATTGGATGGAAGAATCCTTATCCCTGCTGCAGGTAATTATAAAATTGAGTTGAGAAACAACCGTGATTTCTGCAAAGGTTCTATTAGAAATGTCATCCTGACATATGCCGGTGACGCTCCGGCTATCATAGCAAAAGGCGAATGGGACGGATGGGCAAATGAGTTAGTGTTCACACTGGCTAAGGACGCTAAGACCGCTACCGCTAAAAAGACCTTTAATAAAGGTGACGAGTTTGAGTTCAAGATGATCATTAACGGTGATTGGCGTGGTAACGGTTGGTGGTACAAACGTGATGTAACCGGAGCAGAAGGTATTACCGAGAATGGTAAAAACATGAAGATTATCGCCGATGCAGATGGCGAATATACATTCACTTGGACATTCGCGACGAATGCCATCGAGATTACTTTCCCGGCTCTTCCGGAGCCTATTCTGCCGAACGGATTCTATCTCGTTGGTACATTCGGTGGTGAAGATGAATGGGAATATGCAAGTCTGAGTGCTGCTAAGAAGTTTGCTGCTACCGAAGTAGAAGGTGAGTACACGTTGAATTATACTCTGGCAAAAGACGATCGCTTCAAAGCTGTATATGTAGAGAACGATACCTATAAGACCTGGTATCCGGAAGGAACCGGTAACGATTATTTGGTAACCGAGTGGACCGCAGGTGAGAAGACAATCTATTTCCGTCCGACATACCATGAAGCATGGGGAGGTCATTTCTACATTGAGGCAAACAAGCCGGAGGTTACTTATAGCGACTTTGAAATTGATCTGCGTGCGGGTCAGTTAGGAACCGATAAGGAAACCCCGAACAATAAGTATTTAGCTATCAACGGAGAGGAATATATCTATACCGACGCAATGCCGTTCGCATACAACGCTTATCTGACCAATGATAAGTATAACGGAAACCAGCATGGTTATACCAATTTAGTAGTAACGATGCCGGTTGAAGCAGGAAACTACAAAGTGACTTTAGGTACTTGCCAGTTTGGCACCGGAACAGGCTCTATCATGAAAGCCGATGGTTCTGTAACCTACAAGACGTTTGACCAGAAAGCCGCTGCTTGCTACGATGCAAACACAGAGACGAATGTCATTTCAGTAGTCTTCTCTGTAGCAGAGGCTCAGATGATTAAGATTGTTTGTGGTAACTTTACTCCGTATATCAAAGTGGAGCAAGTTGCAAATATTGAGTATGCGGTAACGTTCGCAGTAGAAGAGGGTGTAAGAGGTATCGTTCCTTCACCTGTAGCCATCGTAAAAGGCGAGAGCCTTACTATTCCTGCTAATACAACGCTGTACTTGGACGGTTATACCCTTACCGGTTGGACCGACGGTGAGAACACCTATGCTCCGGGTGATGCATTTACCCCGGAGGCGGATGCAACTCTTACGGCTGTTTTTGCAGAGAATACGGCAAGCTTGCTTACAGCAACCGTTCCTGTAACCGTACAATGGAACTTCGGTTTGACTGAAGGTGCTCCGACCGTAGCATGGGAAGGTGAAAATAAGGGTATGGGCTTCCTCGTTGCACAAGCTACTATTGGTGAGACCAAAGTTGATGTACCACTGGATATTGATGCTCGTAGCGGTAAGTTCGCTAACTCCGGCAGAAAAGACTACTGGGCACAAGTAAACGCAGGTACGAAACTCTATTTCCCGGCAAAGAAGGGCGCAGAGGTAGAGGTATTCACTTATGCAGATCCTGCTACCACCACGGTAGATAAAGCAAATCAAACGGGTACTTGGACCGATAATAAATCTCAGTTCATCACCACCGCCACTATAGATGCTTCTATCATGGAAGTGCAGGGAAATAGCTACTATCGTTACCTGAAGGTAACTTATCCGGCATCGGAGGCTACAGCTATCTCCAACACAGGGGCTGAGGTGAAGGCACAGAAAGTTATTGAGAACGGACAGATCTTTATTCTCAAGAACGGCGTTAAGTACAACGTATTAGGTGCGAGTGTAAAGTAATCCGGCGAAAAGCCAACTTTTAATCAGAAAAAGCGCATTCCGGTGCGCTTTTTCGTTGTATATGAGAGGTGTGAAGAAGGTGTGAAGAAGGTGTGAAGAAGGGGTGAAGAAGGTGCGAAGGAGGTGTGAAGGAGGGGGAAGAGAGGTGAGGAGTGTGTAAAGAGGGAGTGAAAGGGTAGTGAAGGGGTGGTGAAAGGGTAGCTAAAAAGCAGCGAGTTACCCTTATTACCTCGCACTTACCTCGCACTTACGACGCACTTATCACGCACTTATCACGCACTAATTTTTCACGATTAACACGTTGGTATTATATACTACGTATATAATACTGCCATGATGATGTGTTTGCCGCCCAAAAAGCGATAAATATGGTATATATTCAGGCGTGGAAGTTATACTGCGCGGACTTCGATACCGAGAGATCTGAGTTTGGAGGAAATACCCGTCGGGATAGCGGTGTCTGTGATGATGCAATGCAGGTCCGAGGCATCGGCGATATGGACGTAACTGCGTTTATTGAATTTGGAGGAGTCGAAGACCGCAATCACTTTCGCCGCCTGTTGGATCATGATTTGGTTGAGGAGCGCTTCTTCAAGGCTTGCTGCCGAGACGCCGCTTTCGATATTGAACGAGTCCACACCGAGGAAGAGTTTGTATCCGCTGAAGTTTCGTAGCGTTGAGATAGCGAGCGGTCCGACGGTAGAGTGGCTGTTGACGCGCACATGTCCTCCCAGGAGCATGACATCAAACCGCTTGTATTCCATGAGTTCGGTAGCGATATTCATGGCGTTTGTGATGATGTGGAGATTGTTGAAACGATGGAGATGCCGCGCTACTTCGAGTGTAGTAGTGCCGGAATCGAGCATGATAAAATCGCCGTCCTTGATCATCTTTGCCGCTTCTTCTCCGATGCGCTCTTTCTCTTTGAAGTTGAACATCTGCTTTTTGGAGATCGCCACATCTTCGTTTTGGTTGTCGATGGGTTTACGCATAGCTCCTCCTCGTGTGCGGACGAGCAGATTACGGGCCTGTAAGATAGTGAGGTCCTTTCGAATAGTGACTTCCGAGATACCTGTTTCGCGGCTGAGTTCCGTAACAAGCACTTCCTCTTTGTGTTCCAATTGGCGTAAGATCAAGGCTCTACGCTCTTTTGCGGACGAAGCGTTCATGGCGATTAGCTTTTGTGTTGTTAAAAAAAGCACGAGCCGGAAGTCCAAAAAACGAAGTCGGTCAACTCTGTAACGATGTCCTTCCGACTCATGCAGACATGAGTAACGAGGACACATTTCTTTCGTTACATAAAGTTTGACCGACTCGTTTTTAAGAAATATGTCTATGTGCTGTAGTACACTAACAGCAATTTTTCAAAAATCGGTGCAAAGTTACAACAAATTTTCGATATATGCAAATAAAAACGTTTCGTTGAAAGTTTCGAAACGTTATGAAAGGTTATTTTTATTCTTTAATTCATTGAAATATAGCGATTTACGATATTTTGAATATTTTTGTGCTATTTAGCATATTTTAGTATATAGTAAAATTCCTAAAAAAGTAGTAATTTTGCAACCGTTAACATAGTTAAAACCTAATCGATCATGAAAAAAAATTGTTTAATTCTTGCGGTAATTGCCTTAATAGCAGCGAGTTGCGCTGCTCCGAAAGGCGGAAATGCGTCGGCAAACCCGGCAGACAAGATTTTGCTGAAAGATTTTAATCCGACCGTAGTGAACAATCTCCCAGTGACGAAAGTGGATCGTGCCAAGTACACGATTATTGACATGCACTCCCATGATTATGCTGTTAATCAGGAGGAGATAGCACAATGGGTGAAAGTGATGGATGAAGTGGGTGTAGAGAACACGGCGATCATGCATTGCTCATGGATCGGTCGTCCGTTTGAGGAGGTGGTAGAGGCTTATGCGCCGTTCAAGGATCGTTTCCGTCTGTGGTGTTGCTTCGATTATTCGGACATGAGCGAAGAAGGTATACAGAAGGCGTGTGCGTTGTTGGAGCGTTACCACAATGAACTTGGCGCAGTTGGTGTCGGCGAATTGGGCGATAAGGGCGAAGGCGATTTGTATGCGCGTCCGGTAGAAGGCAAAGATATTCATATTGACGATCCGCGCATCCGTCCGCTGATCCAGAAAGCCGGCGAGTTGAAGATGCCGATCAGCATACATATTGCCGAGCCGTACTGGATGTACCTGCCGATGGATGAGACGAATGACGGTCTGGTGAATGCGGTTACATGGCATGTGGACACGACCAACTGTTATGGTTATAACAAGTTGATGGAGACTTTCGAGAACGCTCTTCGCGAGAACCCGAACACGATTTTCATTGCTTGCCACTACCTGAATATGAACCACGACCTGCCGCGATTAGGTGCGTTGTTGGACAAATATCCGAACATGTACATAGATATTTCCGCCCGCGTAGCGGAGTCCGCGCACACGCCACGCGCGACGCGCGAGTTCCTTATTAAATATCAGGACCGCGTTCTTTTCGGAACCGACAACGGTATGGAGGCGGATATGTATCGCAAGATTTTCCGTGTATTGGAGACGAACGACGAGCATTTCTATGTGCCGGAGTATGGTTATCATTGGGCATTGAGCGGATTCAACCTGCCGGACGAAGTGCTCTATAAGCTGTATCGCGGCAACGCAGAGAGGATTATCAAGGAGTATAAGTAAGAACCCCACCCCGCCCTCCCCACAAGGGAGGGAGAGTAATAACGAAGTACTTTATGAAAAAGTTATCATACATAGCATTCGGTCTCGTGGCATTGATGGGATGCACGAAGCCCCAGAGCGAACGGTTGATCTGCGCGGAAGCGGAGATGAGTGCTTTTCCGTATAGCCGGAATGGTCTGAAAGTGACCCGTCACCAGATAGTAACGCCGGTAGAAGGCGTAGAGGGTTTGGAGGTGATCGAGACCTATTTCGTGAACGAGGGCAAGGCCGTTACCGTCAAAGCCTATGAGCTATGCCGCACAGAGGTGGTGGCGAAAGACAGCGTCGTATGGTCGTTGCAACCGAGTAGCACCTCCGCCCGTATGGACTGGGTGCTGCCTGTAACGGAAGGTTTCAGCAAAGAGAACTACCTCGGCATGAACAATACCGATTACGGAGGCGGCATTCCGGTAGTGGATCTATGGCAGAAGGACGGCGGAATAGCGCTTGGTCTGTTTGAGCCGGTGCTCCGCATGATCTCCATGCCGGTGGAATGGAGACGGTACGACAACAAAGTGACGATGGCGCTTCGTTATACCCTGCCGGAGCCTGTGGAATTAGAAAAAGGCGATACGCTGCGTTGCTTCAAGGCGTTCCGCTATGCGCACAAAGGCGATTATTTCAATGCGCTCCGTACATTCTCGGATTATATGCAAGCGAATGAGGGCGTGAAGATGAAACCGTCCGAGCCGGAAGCGTTTGAGCCGGTTTGGTGTGCATGGGGCTACGGCCGTCCGTTCAAGATGGACATGGTGTTGGGCACGTTGGACAAGGTAGCGGAACTCGGTTTTACCTGGGTCGATATTGATGACGGTTATCAGATAGCAGAGGGTGATTGGAACACCAACAAATATTTCCCCGGCGGCGATAAAGATATGCGTCATATCACCGATGAGGTGCACAAACGCGGCATGAAAGCCAAATTATGGTGGGCGCCGTTAGCCGCTGATCCGGACACGAAGCTGGTGAAAGAGCACCCGGAGATGTTGCTCAAGACCGAAGAATGGGCGCACGAGTATATCACGTGGTGGGACAGCTGGTATCTCTCGCCGGTGAACCCCGCTGTAGATGCCTATACGACCGACTTGTTGAAGATGTTCCTGCAAAGATGGAACTTCGACGGTCTGAAGATAGACGGTCAACACCTGAACTGCTGTCTGCCGGATTATAACGAGACTTCCGGCCTGAACAGCGCGTGGGATGCACCGGAACAGATGCCGAGTTATTTTGGAAAGATCTATGACCAAGCCCGTGCGATGAAGCCGGATGCTGTCATTCAAGTATGCCCGTGCGGCTGTGCGGTGAACTATTTCCTTGTTCCTCAGATCAACCAAGCGGTAGCTTCCGACCCGATGAGTTCTCGTCAGGTGCGTATGAAACGCAAAGCGTACGCGGCAATGGCTCCGCAGTTAGCATATTACGGAGACCATATTGAGTTGACCGACGGCGGCGATGATTTTGCCACACAGATCGGTACCGGCTCGGTTATCGGAACGAAGTTCACGTACCCGGAAGACAACCCCGATTGGAATGAAGGTCCGTTCAAACTGACGCCGGAGAAAGAGGCGCTGATCAAGAAATGGATGAAGATCTACAAGGAGAATAACCTTGCCCGCGGCGAGTATCTGAATCTCTATACCTGGGGGTATGATTATCCCGAGGCACACGTGATTCGTCAAAACGGAGCGATGTACTATGCGTTCTATATTGACGATGATCCGATGTTTGACGGTTCCATCGAGCTTCGCGGTTTGGAGAAGGGCAAGACTTATACCGCAGTTGAATATACGGCGGATGCACCGCGCGAGTTCACCATAGACGGAGACAAACCGTTTATTGATGTGCAATTTGAACGCAATTATTTGCTTAAAGTAACCGAAAACAACAAATAATTCATTAACCATTCAGTATCATGAAACGATTACAAACACTCTTTTTCAGCCTGTTAGTTGTAGTTTCAGCATTTGCTGACATCAACGTGAAAGGTAAGGTTATCGATGCGGACAACTCGGAGCCTATGATTGGTGTGAGTGTCCTGGTAAAAGGAACGACAGTGGGTACGATCACAGATTTCGACGGTAACTTCGAAATCTCGGTACCAGACAAGGCGACGCTGCAACTGTCTTACATGGGTTACAAGACGATTGAGATCCGTGCGGTAGATAACATGCAGATTATCATGGAGTCGGACGCCCTCCAACTCCAAGAGGTGGTATCCTTGGGTTATTCGGCAGTGAAGAAAGCCGAGCTGAGTTCCGCCGTAGTAACGGTAAGTGCAGACCAGTTGACGGATGTCACCACGCCGGATGTGGGAAACATGCTTCAAGGTAAAGTAGCCGGTTTGACGGTTTCGAATGCCGGAGGTCAGCCGGGTGATGCGGCTCAGATCCGTATCCGTGGTACAGGTTCCATCAACGCCAGTTCTGCTCCTATCTACGTAGTCGATGGTGTGATGGGCGGTGTGTTTAACCCCAATGATGTAGAGACGATCTCCGTTCTGAAGGATGCAGGTTCAACCGGTATTTACGGTGCTTCCGCTGCGGGTGGTGTTATCGTAGTAACCACCAAGAGCGGAAAGAAAGGCGACAAAGTGCATGTGGATCTCCGTGCAACCGCCGGTGCTAAGCAAGCCTTGTTCGGCAACTATCGGATGATGAATTCTCAGGAGCTTTATAATTTCCACGGACAACTCTTCTCCCCGACCGTATTCAAACTGACCTATCCGGAGAGCCTCTTGGATCAGGATTGGAAATGGCAGGATCAGTTCTTCCGCACAGGTGTCATCCAGAACTATAACGTAGCCGTTCACGGCGGTTCGGAAAAAGTGGGTTATTATGTATCGCTGGATTACTTCGGTGAGCAAGGAACGCTGAAGACGACCGGTATGCAAAAAGTGACCGGTCACGCATCATTGAAAGCCGACATCACCAAGTGGCTTGATATGAATGTGAAAGTGGACTTCTCGAAATCGAGTGTGGATTACGCTTACGAGTGGTTCCTATTGGGCGACGCATACTACAAGATGCCGTGGGATTGCCCGTACGCTTATGACGAGAACGGTCAGTTGACCAACAAGTACGTCTATATCGATAAAGGAATACGTCCGGACAACGGCGAAAAATGGTGGAGCCAGGAGACTTGGAACTCCCTCCAAGGTGCGCAGTACTGCTACTCCAAATCCGATAACTTCGATTTCGCAGGAGTACTCCAACTGAATGTACATTTCACCGATTGGTTACATTTCACGACGACCAATACCTTTGGCGCAGGTCACTGGCTCTCTTCTAAATATGTGGATCCGCGTACATATCATTCAGATTACCAAAACGGTTATCTGGGCAAGGACGCCGGTCATAGCAAGTCCTTCGGTACGACCAATATTCTCAAAGGCGGTTACCAATGGGATAAGCACAGCTTTAACGCGATGGCAGGTCAGGAGTTCAGTATCTGGAATACCGAGTACCTTAGTGCATCGGGTGTCGGAATGCCGAACGGTGTACAGGCTTTGAATTCCACCTCTCCTTTTGCAAACGGCGGTTATGTAATGCCGGGTAAAGGCTGGGCCGCTTTCGTACAAGCGAGCTACGATTATGGCAAACGTTACTTCATCACCGGAACATACCGCGCAGAAGCAAGTTCGGTTTTCGGAGCAAACCACCGTACGGGTCATTTCCCCTCTGTAGCCGCTTCGTGGCTCATCTCGAATGAGGATTTCATGAAAGATCAGAAAGTGGTTTCTTTCTTCAAGCTCCGTGCTTCGTATGGTATTACGGGTAACAGCGGAATACCTGCTTACCAATATCTATCTACTTATTCGCTTAGTGCGCTTTATCAAAACAAAGTCTCAGCGAGCCCGAGCCGTTTGGCAAACCCGGATCTGCATTGGGAGACGGCAAAGATGGCAGCAGTGGGTGTTGATCTCGCGTTCATCAACCGAATCAACATGGCTATCGACCTCTATCAGACGGATAACACGGATCTGTTGCTCTATGTACCGCAACCTCCTTCATCCGGTTTCTATGAGGTGATGAAGAACTCCGGTTCGGTACGTAATCGCGGTGTCGAGTTCAGCATAGACGCGAACGTGATCAACCTCAACGGATGGCGTTGGGATATTGGTTTCAACATCGGTCTGAACCAAAACCGTGTCACCAGTTTGCCGGGCTATGACCCCAAGACCGGAAAAGGCGGCGAGTTCCTCCAGCAGGCATCATCTGTTAACCAACAGATCAAAGTGGGACAGGATATCTACACATGGTACATGAAAGAATGGGCCGGTGTTGACCCCGCAAACGGTGATCCGTTGTGGTATTGTGTGGATGCAGACGGTAACTATATCCTCGATGCTGTGGGCAATAAGACCACTACCAATGATTATAACGGTACGCTGGCTCACGCAGTGGGTAAAGCAACTCCGTTGTTCTCCGGCGGTTTGAACACCCAACTGAGCTGGAAGGGTATCTTCATCCATATGAACAGCAACTTCCAATACGGCAACAAGATCTACAACTACACCCGTCATTCTTCTGATGCGGATGGCGCCTATTTAGGTTACAATCAGCTCTCCGTGGAGAATTCTCCGCTGGGTTGGAAACGTTGGACCCAGCCGGGCGATAACGCAACTCACCCGAAAGCAGCCCTCAACGGAAACAAGAATGCTAACCAGATCTCGTCCCGTTATCTGGAGGATGGTTCTTACTTCCGTCTCAAGAACCTGACCGTGGGTTATGATTTCCCTGCTCCGCTGATCAAGAAAGCGCATATGACCAAATGCCGCATTTATTTCAGCGCGGATAACCTCTTCACCGCTTCCAAGTTCTCCGGTATGGACCCGGAAATCACGTTGGAGAAGACCACATACAGCCTTGCCGGATTCTATTCCGAAAACTATCCTGTCGGTCGTACCTTCCAAGGCGGTGTAGAAATCTCTTTCTAATTGACAATTGATAATGGAAAATTGATAATTGACAATTAATAATAAACAGATTATGAAAACGAAAACATTATACTTAGCCGTAGCACTCGGAATGATGCTCGGTTTCAGCAGTTGTAACTTGGATACTTTTCCTTCGGATGAGTTGAACAGTGAACTCTTACTGCAAGATGCCAAAGGTGCAGAGTATATCATGGACGGTTGCTATGCCGTGCTGAAAGACGAGGTGGACTTCCTCGGTTATGCATCCGGAAACTGCTATGTACGCCATTATTTCCAATTAGCAGAGTTCCCCGCGGACAATATCTGTCTGTCCGCGCACACGACTGACCCGCTTTATGAAGCAACCGCGTATATGATGACCGATGGTCTGAAGAATGTGGGTACGCTGTGGATGGTGGCATACAAGGTGATTTATATGACCAATACGGTGATTCAGACGCTGGATGCTTCCAATCCGGATAACAACCAGTTGCTCGGCGAGGCATATTTCATGCGCGGTCTGATGCACCTGCATATTGCAACCCTTTATGCTCAACCTTATTCCTTTGGCCGTGACAATATGGGTGTACCTTTGCGTACTACCACTTCTTCGGAAGGGATCAAGCGTAACACTGTTGGAGAGGTATATGATCAGATCGTAGCGGATCTGCGCAAGGCGGCTGATCTGATGGGTAAACCGCGTGTTGCCGGGAATGCCGGTTATCCGTGCAAAGAGACAGCACTCGGCGTTCTGAGCCGTGTATATCTCTACATGCAGGAGTATGACAAGTGTATTGCAACTGTGGACGAAGCGCTGAACGGAGCTTCTGCTGATTCGAAGTTGGAGCCGGCGGCTACTTTTCCTCAATATTTTGCCAATGCCAAGACCTCCAAGGAGACGTTGTTGTGCATCGTTCATGAGACAGCCGATGACCGCGGTCAATCGTCTATCGGTTCGATGTATTTGAAGGACGGTATCGGATGGGGTGAGATCTATCCGTCAGACCCGTTGATGTACCTCTATGAGCGTCATCCTGAGGATGTACGTAGAAGTTTCATCAAGCCGCAGTTCTCCGGCAAACCGGGTAAAAAAGTGTATGTTACCGTTCCTGCCAGCGATAGTGATCCGGCAGCTCCGCATATCAAATATGTAACCACTTTGATCGATGACGGCGCAGGAAACTACTCCTTCAAGGGTTCTGACAAGAATACTTATACGATCGAGAAACGGATGGTAAACGGCGAAGGAAAAGCCGATCCGTCAGGTCCGTACTTCGAGTACCACGCGAACTATATGGGTGAGGATTGTTTAGTACGTATCAACGACGATGTAACCCTTCGTACCGGTTATACCATTCCTATGGTCTTCATTACGAAGTTCAGTTATCAGGACGGCAACCCGATGCTTTCATCTCCGGTTCTCTGCCGTTGGGGTGAAGTGATTTTGAACCGCGCTGAGGCTTATGCCCGTTCGGGAAAAGATTCCAAAGCGTTGGATGACGTGAATGTTATCCGTACCCGCGCCGGTATTCCGACTTATACAGCGGGCAACTTGCAGGGCTACGAGAATGTGATAGATGTAGTGATGGACGAGCGTCGTATGGAGCTGGCATGGGAAGGACACCGTCATTTCGATATGTGCCGCAACAAAATGAAGATGGATCGCCGCTATGCCGGTGCACAGCCGTTCAAGATCGTGGATACGGCGAATGAACCGCATATCATTTATCCTATTCCGAATAACGAATGGACCGTTAGCGGTATTCCGCAAAACCCGGGATATTAATACATTCCGGCAAAATAAGAACAACCAATCAACATTATTTATTAACCAATTAAAAACACAACATTATGAAAGCAAACAAATTTTTTGCTATCGCGCTTGCAGCGCTGACATTAATGGCATGTAACAAGAAGGATGAGCCTCAACAGCAGCTCACCATCACTCCGTCTCCAGCAGAGGTTTCAGTAGGAGCTACTGTTCAACTGACTGCTAACATGGAAGTTACTTGGACTTCCAGCGATACCAATATCGCGGGAGTTAACGACAAAGGTCTCGTTACCGGTGTTAAAGAAGGTGAGGCAACCATTACCGCAAAGGCAGTTAAATCCAATGCGACGGCTACTTGCAAAGTAACCGTAAAAGCAGGTGGTGTAACTCCTCCGGCAGGTAACGTTCCTGAAATCGACGTAACGGATAATTCGTTGGCAGATTGGGCAGCTCTTCCGAAAGACAAAGTCGTTTCTGCTGAGTGTCCTGCAGGTGCTGCGTTGTTGGGCTTAAAGGGTGTAGCAGTTTATGCTACCGAGATGTACATCAACATTCTCGTTGAGCCGAACTATGATGACATCATTGATTTCTCATGGGTACCGTTCCATGTGTATCTGGACATCGACAACAGCGATTTGACCGGTGGTTATGGCGACGAGTTCGCTGATCCTAACGCTGATATCCTTTGCGAGACCGGTTTATTCGCTTGGGATTATGAAGCAAGCCCGAACGGTCCTTCTACACCGGCTGAGGCTGCTGTGTCTTACAATCCTGCTGTATTCAAATGGTGGGGCGAAGTTGGTGGTAACGGCTGGAACTGGACTGATCCGGAGAACCCCGGTGATGAAACCAACTTCTGGGGCGCTATCATCGGTGAAGGTCAACTTCCTGTTGGTAAGAGCCAATACGTTGACGGTAAGATCGAGATCCAAATCCTCCGTGAGTTGTTAGGTACAGTTCACCCGATGAATGACAGTGAGTTCGGTATCGGTTTCGATATCCAACAAAACTGGAGCTCAGTTGGTATTCTGCCGCTTGGCGAAGACAGCGAGGAAAATCCCGGTGGCTACGTAGCTAAACTGAAAGTTAAAATTAACAAATAATCCGGATTTTGTCAATTTTAACCAACAACACAATTAAGCTTAACCAATGTTGATTGAAGGTGCCGGTGTGGTGGCACACCGCTCCACACCGGTACCGTTTTTTACCTTACGATATGAAAAAAATTCTGCCTATAGTACTTGTTGCCTTGCTGACCGCAGCATGTAATGTTAACACCCCCGAACCGAAAGGCAACACCATCGAGTTCACCGAGAGTAATGAGATATTTGCAAACCCTGAACGTGGTTTATTTGCGCAAGTCTATTATTCATCCGATGACTTGAATAAACATGCTTCGCCGAATACAATTAAAAACAACCGTGAGACGGCAGCGAAGCTTTCCTTATATCTGCACTCCTATTATCTGACCGATTATATGGAGTCGGATATCCCCCAAGAGTTCCTCGATCGCTTGGAGACCAACATGAATGCCCTGCGCGAAGGTGGCGCTAAAGTTATCCTTCGTTTCTCCTATAAAAGTAGTATGGACCAATCGGCGAGACCATGGAATGCTTCTCCCGAATGGCTCCATAAACACATGGACCAGATCGCCCCTTATTTACAGAAACATGCCGATGTCATCTATTGCGTGCAATGCGGTTGGCTCGGTTCATGGGGCGAATGGTATTACACCGATAACGGCTATAAGCAAAACCCGACCAGAGACGCTGACTACGAAATGCGTTGGGAAGTGTTGGAGCATATGCTCCGTGTTGTACCCGAGTCCCGCCAAGTGGCACTCCGTATTCCGGCGTATAAGATGCGCTGGCTGAAAATGCGCGGTGACTCGTTGTCCTCTCCGCTCACCGCCGCCGAGGCGCATAACGGTTCCAACAAAGCCCGTATCTGCGGACATAACGACTGCTTCGTTTCTTCCTCTAACGATGTCGGAACGTATATGGGAGGCAATAAAGATCGCGATTTCTGGGCGGAAGATACCAAATATTCCATTATGGGCGGCGAGACCTGCGAGAAGAAGATGCCTTACTCCGGCGGCGAATACGCTCTGAAGGAGATGGCTAAATTCCACTGGTCGTACCTTAACCGTGATTATCGCGATTCGGTGACCAATATGTGGCGTCAGGACGGCACAATGGACACGATTCTCACGCGTCTGGGGTATCGTCTGGCGCTGGAGAAAGTGGTACTGACCGCGAAACCGAAAGCAGGCAACGCATTCGAAGCATACTGCGTGCTCCACAACAGAGGTTTTGCGGCACCGATGAACAAGCGCGACGTAGAACTCGTCTTTGTCAATACCGCTACCGGCAAGAAACATGTTTTCCCGCAGACGGTTGATCCGCGTTTCTGGATGCCAGGTGAGACGCAGAAATTCACGTTGGCTTGTACTTTGAAGGACATGGAGCCGGGTAACTACAAATTGTATCTGAACTTGCCGGATCCCTATCCGAGCTTGCATAATAATCCGCTTTACTCTATCCGTCTCGCTAACGAGAATGTGTGGGAACAAGAAACGGGTTATAACCTGATAGCGACGATTAATGTGGAATAATGAAAAAAATATCAGTTATATTGTCTTTGGTACTTTGTCCCTTTGTCATTTCCGCGCAAAGCTGGTGGGGAGCGGCAGTGGGGCTCGGACATTTGCAACCCTATACCGATTTGGAGGCTTTTGATCTGAACAAGCAGGATGCCAATAACCAGTTGGTACCGCTCTTCCTGTCTTCCGAGGGCGAGTATATGTGGGCGGACGAAGCGTTCGTTTTTTCCGCCAAAGACGGTCAAATAGCGCCTTCTGTACCGATGGAGCGGGTCAAAGCGGGTACTACGCTCCGCGAGGCATACAAAGCCGCACAAGCGAAGTATTTTCCTGCTAACGGCATACTGCCGGACACGCTGTTCTTCAGCCGGCCGCAGTACAATACGTGGATCGAACTGATGTACAATCAGAATCAAGCGGACATTCTGAAATATGCGCACGCCATCATTGACAACGGTTTTCCGGCAGGTGTGCTGATGATTGATGATAACTGGCAGAGGTATTACGGCAATTTCACGTTTAAGGCGGAGCGCTTCCCCGATGCCAAAGCGATGATAGACGAGCTTCACGCGTTGGGTTTCAAAGTGATGGTGTGGATCTGTCCGTTCGTCAGCGCCGATTCGCCGGAGTTCCGCGAGTTGGAAGCGAAAGGCTTTCTGCTCCATAGCCCAGAAGGCGGAACCGCTATTCTGAACTGGTGGAACGGCTATTCGGCATGTTACGACCTTACGAACCCCGAGGCGGCAAGTTATTTCGTTTCCGTGCTTCGCGAGGCGCAAAAAGAATACGGAATAGACGGCTTCAAGTTCGACGCCGGTGATAACAACTGCTACGCTTCGGCGCCGTATATGGCATATGACCGTGCGGCTACGAATGTGGATCATACGACCTCCTGGGCGAAGATCGGCTTGGAGTTTCCGGTGAACGAGTACCGCGCGTGTTGGAAAATGGGCGGTCAGCCGTTGGTACAGCGTTTGGGCGACAAGGATTATAGCTGGGCGGCTGTACAGCAACTTATTCCGCAGATGTGTGTCGCGGGTATGTTAGGCTACTCTTACGCGTGTCCTGACATGGTCGGAGGAGGACAGTTTTCCGCCTTCCTGGACATCAAAGATGATGAGTTTGACCAAGCACTGATCGTTCGTTCGGCGCAGGTTCATGCCCTCATGCCGATGATGCAGTTCTCGGTAGCTCCCTGGCGGATTTTGAGCAAGGAGAATCTGGCGATTGTGCAACATATGGCGCAACTCCATGCGGATTTTGCTCCTTATATTATGCGTTATGCGCACGAGGCCGCCCGAACAGGTGAACCTATTGTCCGCTGCATGGAGTACCAGTTCCCGCATCAGGGCTTGGAGAATGTCAAAGACCAGTTCATGCTCGGCGACAAGTATCTGGTAGCCCCGGTGGTGGATAACCGTTTGGAGCGCGAGGTACAGTTGCCGAAAGGTACATGGCGTGACGAACAGGGGAGGAAATACAAAGGTGGCAAGACCTATAAAATCGCCGTTCCGTTGGAGCGTTTACCGTATTTCAAACGGATCAAATAGACGAAATGATATTGTAACTAATTAAATCACAAATAGCCTTATGAAAGACAAACTTTGGTTGCTATTTATCCTCATCACCGTTGTAACTTGGGGTATATGGGGTGCGTTTTCGGATTTGCAAATGGGTCGCGACGGAATACCCGAGACCGTAGTGTATATCCTTTGGGCTTTGTCCATGATGCCCTGTGCTATCGTGGCGCTGATCATCAACAAGGGCAAACTTCAGACCGATTGGAAATCTATTCTACTTGGCTGTACGGTGGGTCTGCTGGGAGCCGGTGGCCAGTTAGTGCTCTTCAAAGCCTTAGCTATCGGCCCGGCGTATATCATCTTCCCCTTTATCTCCATGTCTCCGGTGATTGTAATCACGCTGGCGGCTGTCTTCCTCAAGGAGAAAGCAACGCGCTGGCAGATAGCCGGTATCGTAGTGGCGCTGGCGGCTATTTTGCTGCTCTCTATCCAAACCGGCGGAGATGAAGGTCCTGTAAGCGGCTGGTTATGGATCGTATTGGCTGTTTTAGTGCTTTGCGCATGGGGTATTCAGGGATTCTTCATGAAGTTTGCCAATAACTCCATGGACGCGGAATCCATCTTTGTATGGATGGCTATTTCTGGCTTGGTTCTCATTCCCGTAGCATGGTTTATGCAAAGCGAGCCGATGAATGCGCCGGAGTTCTTTGCCGGAGCGGACGTAACAGCAAAGAGCCTCAAGTGTTTCGGCATCCAGAGCCTCAACTCGATCGGTGCTTTGACGCTCGTTTATGCGTATCGTTATGGCAAGGCGGTGATTGTTTCGCCGATGGAAGGTCTCTCGCCGATGGTAACGGTACTGCTTTCGCTCATCATCCTCAGCGTTATTCCGACCCCGTTGCAAATAGGCGGTATCTGCTGCGCTGCTTTTGCAATGTATGCTTTATCCAAATAACATAAATAACATTATTAACCCTTAAAATTTAATCAGTATGAAAAAACTTTTCCTTTTTGCTGTAGCCATGATGGCTACAATCACGCTTAATGCCAGAGTGATTAACATTGACCTCAGCCAATATTCATTGGCAGGTGGTAATACAGCTGATGTAACTCCTTCTCTTGCCGATGACGTTCTTACTGTTGAGTACGATTTCTCCGAGGCTTGGGCTAATGGTGGTGTGGAGTTCGCACTGGAAAATCTCCCGCAAATCGATTCTATCGCTTTTGATTATAAAGGCGATGCAAGAGCTACTGAATGGGTTTCGTTTCAGGTGTATATTCAGGATTCGGAAGGTATCCGCTGGTATAGTGCAGAGGCAGATTTGAGTATTTCCTCTTGGGTGGCAGACTGGGAGAGCAAATGCTATATGCCGTCTGATGTACTTTGGGATCCGGCTCCTTCGTATAGTATCGGTGATAAACCTTTTGTTGCTTACGGTTTCTTGGCTAACCCGGGTGCTGCAACGAAATCTTCATTTGCTATCCGCAATGTGAGATTGTACGTTCCAGACGATGAAACTGCTATCAATAATACAGTAGTAGAGGGTAAGGCAGTGAAAGTGATCCGTGACGGACAAGTGATGATTCTTCGTGACGGAAAGGCATTCAATGCACTTGGTGTGGAAATGAAATAACCCTTTAATATTGCGGTCTTATGAAAAAGACACTTATGATGACAGCCCTTTTGTGGGCTGTCACTGCATTCGCAGCTCCTCCTTTGGTCTATAACGGCGATACCTTGGAATGGAATAACGATTGGGTAAAAAGGCAATGCGGTACCTTGGATATCAAGAAAAACATCATTGAGGTGTCCGGTATTGCGTGCTCACGCGTCACACCGGGGTATATATGGATGCAAAGCGACGAAACGACCCGATACATTATCGCTACCACGGAGAAAGGCGACAAGCGTGCCTGCAAAGTGAACTTCACGAAGAGTATCCGATGGGACTGGGAAGACATGTCCGGCGGCGTATATGAGGGAAAGAACTACCTCTTCATCGGCGCCTTCGGAGATAACGAAGAAACGGACGGAGAGTATTCGGTGGTGTGGTTCGAAGAGCCGGCGATAGATACTCTTAACGCGCCGGAAGTGAGCGTGACACCGAAACGTATCAAGTATGTGTATCCGGACGGGAAAAACCACAATAATGAGGCGTTGATGTACGATAACCTTACCTCTGAGATTTATATCATTACCAAGGTTTATTATAATGTATGTCAGGTCTTCCGTTTGCCATTCCGCACGGATTACGGCGATGAAGTGCAGACTTTGGAGTATATCTGCGACCTTGGTGTGCGTTCGGATTTGGGAGAAAGCTCAAACAACAAGCCCTACAAAGGTTTCCACCTTGTAACCGCTGCGGACATCTCGCCGGACGGCAAGTATATCCTCATTAAAAACCATAATAACATCGTGGCAACATATTGCTGGGTACTTTATTGGGAGCGTCAGGAAGGCGAGAGTGTGGCGGAGGCAATTCAGCGTCAACCGCAACCGATCCGGGCGTATAGCACGTACGAATGGCAAGGAGAAGCCATCTGCTGGTTAGACAGCAACACATTCTATACCACTTCCGATGCCGATGATGGCAATCCGCCTATTTATAAGTTTACGCGCAAAAAAAGCGAAGGTCTTGAGAGCGTGAACGGTGCCGGCGCGAAGCCGCGTGAAATGGTCTGCATTGATAACGTGCTGTACGTCCGTAGTGCCGAGGGGTTGTACTCGTTAGACGGGCGGAAAGTGAAGTTCTAATCCCGAAAGACCCGCGAAAAACCCGCGAAATACCCACGAAATACCCGCGAAAACTCCATGATCAGGCGTGAGAACGGCGCTCGCGGACGATGAGAAGCGCTTCCTCCCGGATATCGAGGGGGAGCGCTATGTTTCTGAGTTGCAGGGAACGACACCAGCCGGGGACATCGGATTCCTGAAGGGTATAGAAGATCTGGGCTATGGCGTCGTGTTGTGCGGGTGTGAAATCTTCCGGGGCGATGCCTGCCAAAGTGTCCAATTCCTCATCGTCGTAATATTCGATTTCGGCGTTTGTCTGCAAGAGTGTTTCTCGTTCGCACACCAAGTGTTCGCCGCAACACCCGTCCGGGCGTG
>ODAI011360395.1_pt1 | contig 25718 bp, 20 predicted proteins | sample 1539321 | NCBI WGS metagenome assembly ODAI01 (sample SAMN02144231, study PRJEB22623) | gut metagenome | biome: sheep rumen | host: Ovis aries | place: New Zealand
CCTGAGCCAGGATCAAACTCTCATGTTAAATGATCGTTTTTCCTCGCCAGTGTTATCTGGCTTTCCGGATTTGATTCCGCCCTTTCCTTTCGGTTCAGGCTTCCTCAATCTTGGTTTGTGATTTGACTTTTGTCAAATTGTTCTCTGAATTTTCTTTCGCTCTGACCCTCAGAGGGGAATCAGAACGTTTGGAATTTTCAGGGTTGCATTGCTGTTTATTTGTCAAGGTACCATACGATCCGCAAGCAGATCGCTTACAAATTGCTTCGCAATTTGCAGTGCCGCTACATTTTGTTTTTGAGCGACAGCTTTAGTATAATATCATATGCATTTTGCGTTGTCAATAGCATTTTAAAAATATTTTTGAGATATTTTTTCTCATTCCATCATGTCTTATTTCAATTGGATCGTATCGATGGAAGTCGCCGTCACCATGGTGTATCTGTAGGTTCCGTTCGTCGGGATCAACAGCTCCGCGGGTTTTGAAAACATTCCGTTAAATTTCTCTGTACCGCCGTAGGTTATGATCCTGCATTCGTTTTCATTATAAATAACGAAATCTTTTTCCTCAAAGAAAATGTCCGTATAATCCAGGTCAAAATAATAGGTGGTGACTTTTTTGCCATCCGTATTATAGATTTCCAATTTATAGGTATGTTCCGCATCATCTGATCCGAAGATCAGACCCACGTATTTTTCCCCATAAAAAACAGCCTGGATTTCCTTGTCAAATATGTGTCCGGCGCCGTCCACCGGGGTTTGATTTCCCTTGAATACAGTCAGACGATTATCTCCCACCGCAAAGGCTGTTTCATCATCCGCAAAATAAATCTCGGGAATCAGCAGATCGGAATAGGAGTACGCGCTGACGATCAGGTCGCTCATATTCTCGCCCACCGGTCCCAGATTATAAAAGACCACATTGTTCTTCATCTCGCCTGCATCCAGATACACATAGCTTACGGCAAGAAGAATCCCGTTCGGAGACAGGCTGACATCCACCGGATATCCGGTCTCCTGCATATGTACCTGGCCGGTAAAGCGCATCTTGCCGTCCGTGTCATAGGTATTGATCCATATGACGTCACTGTCAGACAACACAGCTGTCACATCTCCGTTTGCAGACACGGCAACATCACGGATCGGCATGTTGGTCGTGATCGTTCCCAACGGCTTCTCCGTGTTCTGCACGTAAATCTCTCTTCCGTTATAACTGGCAATAGCCGCCACATTCTTATTGATGGCAAGCTTAATGTCCTGAATCTGATAGGTCTGGTTCCAGTTTACAATTCCCTTTGCCGTGGTGCAGTGCGCGCCATCCTTACTATAAGTAAGAATACAATTCTGCAGTCTCACATCTATCGTTCCCGACGTCAGATCCAGCGGAATACTGGAAACCACGTCATACCCGGTGTAAAGATGTCTGTTGTATTGCAAGATCACAATTCCGATCACCGCCAGAACCGCAACCACGATCAACAGGATCCGGTATACATTTTGTAACTTGTGGCGCATGATCTTATCCTTGTAATTCAGACGTTCCTGATCCCTCTTTTGTTTTTCTTTCATATAGCTTCTGATTTCTGTCATAAATTACCTCGTACTTTACCGAGGCAGCATAAGCACCTGCCCCTGCTTTATATTATTAGGGTCCGTAATTTTATTTCTTTCACAGATATCCTGCACCCTGGTATCCGTTCCGTATTGTCTTTTGCTGATTGCGATCAGGGTATCCCCCGGTTGGATCACATAGGCTACCGCTTCCGAGACAGCCGCTTCCGCAGGCTGGGACTGGGTTGCCTGGGACTGTGCTGTCTGAGTTTCCGCAGCCTGTGAAACTGCTTCCTGGGATTCTGCCTCCTGCGAAACTGCTTCCTGGGATTCTGCCTCCTGAGAAGCCGCTTCCTGGGATTCTGCTTCCTGAGACTCCGGCTCCTGCGAAGCTGCCTCCTGGGACTCGGGCTCCTGGGAAGCCGCCTCCTGAGACTCTGTCTCCTGCGCTTTGCTGTCCGCCCCGTCTGTCTGGTTTTCCGCCCGCAGCGCCTCATCCAGCTTGTCCTCTATGACAAGTTTATCCTTTGGCTCGGATTTCTGCAACTCCTCCGGATCGGACACGGACGCATTCACTGCCAGCAGACTGCCCTGTTCCTGCACCGGTCCCGTTTCCTCCTTGAAGGTCGCGATCCCAAACAGGCATAAAAGCGCAAAAACAGCCACGGCCGCCAGACGCATTCTCTGCAAATTCTGCGACGTGGGCAATTTCAGTATTTTCCGATCCGCGTCTGCCGTATAGGAAACATTTTTCTCTGTCGCTTCCGCCGCGGCACGCCGTTCCTCCTGACGCTGCTTTACTTTCTCATATTTTTCCTGATCCACATACTCCGGCGGAATTTCTTCGCGCACATCCAGCATATACGCAAGCATGGCATCATTTTTTTCGTAAAACTGCGCGTATCCCGCAACATATCTGCAGATATCCCGATCACATATGTAAAAGCCCTCTATCATCTCACCGTTCAACAGACGATATCCGGCAAAGGTTGTCTCCGGAAAATATTTTCTTCGAAAGCGCTCAATCTCCTGCATTTGTGCCTGGGAAAGATGCCGCACTTCCTTGGGCAGCTGGTCCACCTTGCAGGCGCCGTATATAAAATGGTAGTCAATCCCGTTTTCCAGTTCATGCTTTCCGTACAGCGCCACGGAAATTTCTTTGTTTTCCGCCTGCCTGTTCAGCTGCTTTATGTAAGAAACCACATAATCCTCTACATAGACCTTACAGGTCTTGTCCACTTCTCCGATCTGCGTAATATTTTTTGGTAATTCCATACAAACACCTCCCATGTCTAAGCACCGATTTTGCTTCATCATAGCATTGATATGAGAGGTATTTTATCGTATTTTGTCACGGTATTCAGAAAATTTCTCGACAAACTATTCGAAACGATAGACCGTTACGGAATCATAGTCCCTGCCCTCGCCGAACACACAGGGGGGAAAATTCTCATGGTGAATGCTGTCGGGATAATACTGCGTCTCCAGGCAGAAACCGTATCGTTTGTTGTAAACCACGCCATCCTTACCGGTCTGCTCCCCGATAAAGTTTCCGGCATAAAACTGTACCCCGGGCAACGTGGTGTACACTTTCATCACTCTGCCGCTCAACGGCGCCTTCGCCGTGGCAATATGCTGCAGAGTTCCATCCGCGCCTGTGATCACAAAATTGTGGTCATAGCCGCCGGTCAGCTTCAGCTGTTCCATGTCTGCGTTGATCTCTTTCCCCATCGGCTTCTCTGTCGTAAAATCCATAGGGGTTCCTTTTACCGGAGCAATCTCACCGGTGGGAATCGCCCCTGCCACCACCGGCGTATAATAATCCGCCTTCAGCCAGAGCGTGTGATCCGCGATTTTGCCGAACCCATGCCCCTCCAGATTAAAGTAACTGTGATTGGTGGGATTGAACAGCGTCCGCTTGTCACTGCTGCCGTGATAGTGCAGCGTCAGACCGTTTTCCTCATCCAGCGTATAGGTGATCTGCATCTTCTTGTTGCCGGGGAATCCCATATTTCCATCCGCATCTTCCAGAGAAAAGCATACGCCGTCTTTGACAATCTCGGCGTTCCAGAGGCAATTCTGGTAACCCTTTTTATAATCACTGTGCAGGTTGTTGGCATTGTCATTCTGCGCCAGCTGATACTTCACGCCGTCCAACACAAACGCCGCACCGCCGATCCGGTTCGCATGGGGGCCCACCACAGCACCGAACACACTGCCATTGTCATTGTATGCATCCCCATTGTCAAAACCCAGCACCACATCCGCGATCTCCCCGTTAGGCGCGGGTACTTTCAGCATGGCAAGGACCGCCCCCAGATTGATCACGGCAGCCTCCATTCCCTTGCTGTTTTTCAGATTATAAAGAATGATGTCGCCGCCAGTGGGCGTTTTCCCGAAAGATCGTGTTTCTACAGTAATTGACATATATGTCACCTCGTTTTCTGTTGATTTCCACACTACAGCTCAATTCTGCCTTCCAGTGCGCGCAGCAGCGTCACTTCGTCAATGTATTCCAGATCTCCGCCTACCGGCACGCCGCTGGCGATGCGGGTCACTTTGATCCCCGTGGGTTTAATCAGTTTGCTGATGTACATAGCCGTGGTCTCGCCTTCCAGACTGGAATTGGTGGCAATGATCACTTCCTCCACATCTCCTCTGAGGCGTTCCATCAGCTCTTTAAGCTTGATATCATTAGGTCCGATCCCCAGCATAGGTGAGATCGCGCCGTGAAGTACATGATAAACGCCCTCATACTTGCCGGTTTTCTCGTAAGCCGCCAGATCGCGGGTATTCTCCACCACCATGATCAGCTTATGGTTGCGCTTTTCATTGGCGCACACCGGGCAGATCTCCCTGTCTGTCAGGGTATAGCATTCCTTGCAGTAACGCACATTTGCCTTAGCTTCCATCATCACATTCGCCAGACGGTTCACTTTGTCCGCCGGCATATTGATCAGGTGAAATGCCAGTCTCTGCGCGGATTTGCTGCCGATGCCCGGCAACGCGGCAAGTTCCTCTATTAACTTGTTGATATGTCCGCTGTAAAGATCCATTAGAACGGAAGACCTCCCAGACCGCCGAATCCGCCGGTCAGTGCACTCATCATCATCGCATTCTCGTCATCTGCCTGCTTGATGGCCTCATTGGCCGCTGCCATGATCGCGTCCTGCAATGTTTCGATATCCTCAGGATCCACGATCTCCTCCGCCAGCTTGATGCTCACAATGTTTTTCTTGCCGGTCACGGTCACTTCCACAGCACCGCCGCCCGCTGTCGCGGTAAACTCCTTGGTCTCAAAATCCTTTTGCTGCTCCTCCATCTGGCGCTGCATTCTCTGCGCCTGCTTCATCAGATTGTTCATGTTGCCGGGCATTCCGCCGCCCGGAAATCCTCCACGTTTTGCCATTGTAAAAGCTCCTCCACTTTGTTGCATTCTATTTTTTGTTATTTGCCAAGTATACTTTATGATACTTTTGGGGATTTTTCAACTGTCTTCCTCCTCAACTTCCATATGGATGACCTGAGAAAGATCCACATAATGGTCTTCAAAATCTCTTTCCCCATTCACCGTCTGAATCGTCACCGCCACTTCCTTGCCGGAGAAATCCGCCAGCATCCGCTCTAATAATTCCTTGTTCGCTTCGTTCTGATTAAAATAATCCGCGGCAAGTCCGTCCTCCAGAACGACCTGCAGACTGTCATCCGCTCCCAGGCTCAGGCGTGCACTCTTCAGATAAGTGCGCATGGGATTATCGGCATTTCCGATGATGGAAGCCCATTTTGCAACGATGGCCCTGATGTCATCCGGGATTGCCTTGGGAAGCTGCGGGCGGGAATATCCTCCGCCGACGCCGTTTCCGCCGCCAGGGCCACTGCCATCCGACGCACCATACGCCCCCATACCCGGAGCGCCCATGCCGGCTGCCCCTTGCACAAAAACACCGTTTTCCAGTTTATCTTCCAGCTGACGAATGCGATCCAACAGAGAATCCTTCGTCGCTTCCATATCCGGTCTGCAGAGCTTGATCAGCGCAATCTCTACTAAAATCCTCTTCTGGGCGGCATATCGGATCTGCCCGGACAGCTCGGAAAAGATGCGGATATACCGAACCACTCGATCCATATCCACCATCTGGGCTTCTTCCTTCAGTCTGACCAGATTATCCGAGGACATATCAATTACATCCTCCAGATTGTCCGAGGACTGCACCAACATCAGATTGCGCAGATACCAGGTAAAATCCGTGACGAACTGTGTCAACTCACGACCCTGCATCACGATTTCTTCCAACAGTTCCACGCAGCCTGTCACATTTCGATCCAACACATGCCGGAGTAGCCTGCTGAACACTTCCGTATCCACTGCCCCCAGCACATCCAGGGTCTTGTCATAGGTCAGTTCCTGCCCTAAATTAAAGGCAATACACTGGTCCAATAAGCTCAGGGCATCCCGCATAGAGCCGTCCGCCGTCTTCGCAATGTAGCGGAGAGCCTTCTCCTCCACCTGCACCTGCTCCGCCGCGATCAGCTCCTGCATGCGTCCCACAATCGTATCAATTGAAATTCTCTTAAAGTCATATCTCTGGCACCGGGACAAAATGGTGATCGGCAACTTATGCACTTCCGTGGTCGCCAGAATAAAGATCACATACGAGGGCGGCTCTTCCAGCGTTTTTAACAGCGCGTTAAATGCACCGATGGAGAGCATATGCACCTCGTCTATAATGTAAACCTTATATTTCCCCTCCGCAGGCGAATAGGACACCTCATCCACGATCTCACGGATATTGTCCACGCCGTTGTTGGACGCCGCATCAATCTCGATGACATTCATGCTGGCACCGGAGGCAATGGCTTTACAGGTCCGGCACTCTCCACAGGGACCGTCATCTGTGGGATTCTCACAATTCACGGTCTTCGCCAGAATCTTCGCCACAGTTGTTTTACCCGTGCCTCTCGTCCCGGTGAACAAATACGCATGACCGATGCGGTTCGCCTTGATCTGGTTGCGCAGCGTGGTCACAATATGATCCTGCCCCTTCACATCTGCGAAGGAATCCGGACGAAATTTACGGTATAATGCTGTATACGACATAAAAAATCAGTTCCTTTTCTATCTGGGTTTTATCAGGCTGTCTGTCAATCTCCGAAAGAGATGCCAAGCAGCTTCGCCTCCTGCACGATGGTCGCGTCGGGAGACAGATATTTGAGCTTTCCGGCCACATCCTCCAGGGGCACCTTCACGATCTCGCGGTTTTTGTAACCTACCATGAAACCATATTCGCCCTCTAAGATCAGCCTGCCCGCCTCAGCGCCCAGACGGCTTGCAAAAACACGGTCATACGGGCAGGGACTTCCGCCTCTCTGAGTATGTCCGGGCACCGTCACGCGCACTTCTCTGCCGGTCTTTTTCTGAATCTCATCCGCGATCTCATAAGATACGGACGGGAAAGCGCGGCTCTCCACTTTTTTCTTATAATCCTTCTTGGAAAGCTTCGCATCCTTCTTGGAGATTGCGCCTTCCGCCACCGCGATAATGGTGAACTTACTGCCGCTGGCCACACGCTCATCGATCTTTTCAATCACCTTGTCAATATCATACGGAATCTCAGGGATCAAAATAATGTCGGCTCCGCTGGCCATACCGGCATTCAGCGTCAGCCAGCCAACCTTATGCCCCATCACTTCCACAATAAACACTCTGTTGTGGGAAGCCGCGGTGGTATGAATACAGTCAATTGCCTCCGTGGCGATGTTCACGGCACTCTGGAAACCGAAGGTCATGTCCGTACCCCACAGATCATTATCAATGGTCTTAGGAAGGGTCACGATATTTAAGCCCTTCTCACGCAGCAGATTCGCCGTCTTGTGGGTGCCGTTTCCACCCAGAATCACCAGACAGTCCAGTTTCAGTTTATAGTAGTTCTGCATCATGGCATCCACTTTGTCCAGACCGTTCTCGTCCGGATCCTGTATGGTCTTGAAAGGAGTACGGGAAGTGCCCAGGATCGTGCCACCCTTTGTCAAAATACCGGAGAAGTCCTTCCCCGTCAGTATCTGGAAATCACCGTAGATCAAACCTCTGTAACCGTCCAAAAAGCCGTAAAGCTCTACCTTTTCCTTGCTGTTCAAAAGCGTCTTCGCCACGCCTCTCATCGCTGCATTCAGTGCCTGGCAATCGCCTCCGCTGGTCAACATTCCGATTCTCTTCATAGTACGGTCCCTCCTTATGTGTTTTCATGTGATTGATGTGTTTGCTGCATTTATGTTTTAATCCCTTATGTCCTCAATGTAAGATGATGCTTCGCCAGTTGAGACTCGAAAAACGCTGCGCGTTTTCCTCGGCCGCAGGCCAGACTCGAAAAACGCTGCGCGTTTTCCTCGTTGAAATAAAGCTTCGCTTTATTTCACATTATACCTCAAAATGGGGCGTCACACAACATGGGAAAACAGAAAGAAACTTGAATCATCTGAATTCTCTCTTCTCTGGTCGTATCTTTGATCAGGACGGATTTGATCCCTTCCATGCACAACATCCCCTTTCCCATGGTTGGCTTTTCAATCATACTTATATTATATCAACCGCAGGTTCTTTCGCAAGGCTTTTTAATCCTCTGCCATGTGTGCGAAATCCTTCCAGTTCGAAACAAACGGCCCCGAAAAACTTTCGGAGCCGTCTTAACTGTTCTCTATTCCATTCGTTATTACATTTTTCGTTATGACTTCCAAAGACTGTGCAGATTACAGTATGCGTATGCCGCCTCCACTTCGTCGCCCTCGCAGATTGCAAAACATGCCTTGGGCTCATCGCCGGGCTTCAGCGCTTTCCTCTGATTTCCTGCCTTTGTCTTCAAAGCAATCCACTCGATATAGTGTTCGGCCACCATCGGGTGCGCCACAGACCCCACTGTGACAGTGACAAGGTTGTCTTTTACTTCAACCACAGGCACATGCTTCTCTACTGCCGCGTCCGTCGTACCGGGCTCAATCTTCTGCATACGCTCGCCGCAACAGATGATGGGCACCCCACAATTTTTAACCACCGCAATGATCTGTCCGCAGTGGGCACAACGATAAAACTCAAGCTCCATACTCCATTTCCCCTTTCGTATTAATTTGCCTTACCGCCCTTCTCTCTTATATTCTACATCAGATTCACTCATATTTCTACATAAAAGAAAATCATCCCTCATACAAAAAACTCACTTCCGCATAAACCTCCACAAAATCCACCTCGCATCTGCCGTCCCAGATGCCTACAGGTACTTTATCCGTAAAGATATACTCCTTTGACTCCACAGTCTCCGGTGTGGGACTCTCCTCAAAACGATAGACCTGTACCTTTTGGTCTTTCGGGAAAACCAGCCAATACTCCCGCACCCCTGCCTCCATATATTTTTTCTTTTTGAGGTAGACATCCATTTTCCAATTGCCGGGAGAAACCACTTCCACGATCAAGTCAGGCGCCCCAACCAACCTGTTCAAAGTTATCTTCTTCCTGTCACATACCACAAACACATCCGGGCGAACCACCGTCCTGTCGTCGCCAAAGAGCTGCACATCCACATCCTGATATGTCTTACATTGACCATGATTTTTCTTGATATAGGAGCTAAATACATCCCTGATTTCTCCCGAAATGCCCTGGTGTCCAAAGGACGTGGATGCCATGTCGTAGAACACCCCGTCAATCATCTCCACCCTTGTTCCTTCCGGCAACGCCAGATAGTCCTCCAACGTCCTGTCTCCAATCCGGTCGAACTGATACGCAAACGCCGGCTCCATCACCATGTTCGGCATTGTTTTATCTTTCGTCTCCAAAATCTTATTCTGATCATAAACATTGTCTTTTTCCATAAAAAATCTCCTTTCTGAATTTGATTACTGCGTTTGAGCACTACACTTTCATCATAGTTTCTGCACAAAAATTTTCCGCATTGGAATATCGGGCGAGCTGCCCACGATAAAATATACGCTTATAGAAGTATCTTTATATTATAATGGTAGATGCTAAATGTCAACTGTTTCTTCGGTATAAATTTTATTCTTCAAAACATAAAAAAGGGATTGTTCAGAAAATCCCAAACAATCCCTTCTTTTTCTCATATTCTGTTGTTTCCGCCGAAAGCACCTGATAGCCGGTCTCGGCGATGGATTTCTGCAGCCCTGCCGGATCAGGCTTTTCCTCCGTGAGAAACGAGGACTCCCCTTTTGCGTGGGAGGTACTCAGCTTCTTCACGGCAGGCAGCGCCTTTCGGATGGCATCGTTGACATGCGCCTCGCACATGCCGCACATCATACCGTCAATCTTTAATATGGTTTTGTACATGACACGCTCCTCCCATGGGGCAGCAACCGCAGTTGCCGCCGCATGACGATTTTCCTTTTTGTTTGTCCCGGATCATTCCCCGGATGATCAGCGCCACAAGGAGCACCAGCACCAGGCTCACCAGGATTGTTCCCAGATTGGAATACACCCAAGTCAACATTATTCTATCACCTTGCTTTTATTTCACTTTCACATCTGTCTTGAGCTTCGTCGCTTCTTCATATTTCTTGATAAAGAGCATATATAGCATACCGATCAGAAGCGCTGCTGCCAGGATCACACCGATGATATTCACACGTCCGGTGAATGCACCGCCGAACTGGTTGATCATAAAGGAGATCACATAGGCAAATCCGCACTGATAGCCGATGGCAAACCAGGTCCACTTCGCATTGTTCATCTCTCTCCTGATGGCACCGATTGCCGCGAAACAAGGCGCGCACAGCAGGTTAAATACCAGGAAGGAGTATCCGGTCACGCCGGTAAACGCCGCATGCAGCGTCTGGTAAACACTCTCCTCTCCGCCGCCGTAGAGGATACCCATGGTGCCCACGATGTTCTCTTTTGCCACCAGACCGGTGATGGACGCCACCGCCGCCTGCCAGTTACCCCAACCGAGCGGCATAAAGATCCAGGCGATCGCCCCGCCGATCTTGGCTAGAATCGAGGAATCCAGCTGATCTTCCTCCAGCATCTGGAGCGCACCGTCTACCACGCCAAAGTATGTGGTAAACCATACAATGATGGTAGACAGCAAAATAATGGTACCTGCCTTTTTGATAAAGGACCAGCCTCTCTCCCACATGGAGCGAAGCACATTGCTAAACGTCGGCATATGATACGCCGGAAGCTCCATAACGAACGGCGCAGGCTCGCCCGCAAACATCTTGGTCTTCTTCAGCATAATACCGGACACCACGATGGATGCCATACCGATAAAGTACGCAGAAGTTGCAACCCATGCGGAACCGCCGAAGATGGCGCCTGCCACCATGGCGATAAAAGGAACCTTCGCACCGCAGGGGATAAAGGTCGTAGTGATGATCGTCATACGACGATCTCTCTCGTTCTCAATCGTACGTGAGGCCATGATACCGGGCACGCCGCATCCGGTTCCCACCAACATCGGGATAAAGGATTTACCGGAAAGTCCGAATTTTCTGAAGATACGATCCAGCACAAACGCGATACGCGCCATGTAACCGCAGGCCTCCAGAAACGCCAGCAGCAAGAACAGTACCAACATCTGGGGCACAAAACCAAGCACTGCGCCCACGCCGGCCACGATACCGTCCAGGATCAGTCCCTTCAGCCAGTCAGCCGCGCCGACTGCATCCAGCAGCCCCTCTACCAGCACAGGCACACCGGGTACCCACACGCCGTAATCCGCGGGATCCGGCTCACCAAAGCCATTTGCCTCAAAGTAGCTCACCGCATCCTTATAGGACATAGCGTTGGTTGCTTCCTCGTCCGCGTCCGCAGGAATGCTGTCAAAATACACATCTACCTCATAATCTTCCAGGGTTTCCTCGTCTTCCAGCGTATAGCTTACGCTCCCCTCGTCACTGGTAAACGCCTTCATGGCAGCCAGCATCGTATCCGTATCAAAGGCTTCATCCTCTGTATCCAATCCGATATAGGCATCCACTGCATTGAAAGCTGCCCCATACTCCTCGGCCACTTCCTCATATTCACCGGTTCCCATGCCGAACAGATGCCATCCGTCTCCGAAAAGTCCGTCATTCGCCCAGTCCGTCGCAGCTGCGCCCACGCCCACCATGGAAATCCAATATACCAGGAACATGATCAACGCAAAGATCGGCAGTCCCAGCCATCTGTTGGTCACGATCCGGTCGATCTGATCCGATGTGGTCATGCCGCCCGTGTTGTGCTTTTTGTAGCAGGCCTTGATGACCGATGCAATGTACACATATCTCTCGTTGGTAATGATGCTCTCCGCGTCGTCATCCAGCTCGTTCTCTGCAACTTTGATATCGCCCTCGATGTGCTCCATGGTCTTTTGGTCAATATTCAGTTTCTCCAGCACCTTGTCGTCCCGCTCGAAGACCTTGATGGCATACCATCTCTGCTGTTCCTCCGGCATATTATGTACACAGGCTTCCTCAATATGTGCGATAGCATGCTCCACCGGACCGGAAAAAGTATGCTGGGGAACCGTCTTGGTACCCTTTGCCGCCTTGATCGCCTCCTCGGCAGCCTCCATGATGCCGTTTCCTTTCAGCGCGGAAATCTCCACGATCTTGCAGCCCAGCTGTCTGGAAAGCTCTGCGGTGTTGATCTTGTCGCCGTTTTTCTCCACCAGATCCATCATGTTAATAGCAATGACCACAGGAATACCCAGCTCTGTGAGCTGCGTGGTCAGATACAGGTTTCTCTCCAGATTGGTACCGTCAATAATATTGATGATAGCGTCCGGCCGCTCCTCGATCAGATAATTTCTGGCTACCACTTCCTCCAGCGTATAGGGGGAAAGGGAATAGATTCCGGGAAGGTCCGTGATCGTCACATCATCATGTTTTTTTAACTTACCTTCTTTTTTCTCTACCGTTACACCCGGCCAGTTTCCCACAAACTGATTGGAGCCGGTCAGCGCGTTGAACAGGGTTGTTTTACCGCTGTTGGGATTTCCCGCAAGAGCTATCTTCGTACTCATCGTTTGTCTTATCTCCTTCCTGTTGCTCTACCTCGATCTGTTACTCTACCTCGATCATTTCCGCGTCGGCTTTGCGCAGGGACAACTCATAATTGCGCACCATCACCTCGATGGGATCACCCAAGGGCGCCACCTTACGCACATAGATCTCCACGCCTTTCGTAATACCCATGTCCATGATGCGGCGCTTTACCGCACCCTCGCCGTGCAGTTTTACCACTTTTACGGTGGAACCGATGGCCGCTTCTCTCAATGTCTTCATAATCTCTCCTCCTTGAACTGTATGATTTTGTAACCGCTAAATAATACCGCTGTCCTATCAGATCATGATCCTGCGCGCCAGGTCGTCATTGATCGCCACGCGGGATTCCTTGACCCGCACGATCACATTTCCGCCCAGACTACTCACAACAGTGGCACTGCCGCCGACCACAAACCCCAGATCCTCCAAATGCTTCCGGACCTCCGGGCTGCCGCCGATCTTCCTGATAATATTTTCTTCTCCAATTGTCGCTAAATTTAATGGCATCATATGTGTTCCCCCTCTTTTGAAACAGATCAGCAAATAAATGCGCCGCCTGCATTCATGATTTCTCACATGCACAGGGCATAATGGACACGCTCTGAATCCGCTCATTCTTTATGTAACCGCACTCTTTCAATCCTTCGCTGATCACCTCATGCCAGGCACTTGCGGCCAGCTCCACCTTGGATCCGTTGTCCAGCTCTACCTGACATGCCCGGACCCTATCACACTCCTCTCCGCAGGCGATCTTATACATGTTCCTCCGATTGATCGCTCCCACGTCCTCCAGCGTGTTGATCATGCGGTAAACCGTGGCGACACCAATGTTTTTATCCCGTTTGGAAGCCTTGTAAAAAATCTCCTTGCAGCTGGAACAGTTTTCTTTCAGGATGATATCCAACAGCATCAGCCGCTGCTTGGTGATCCGACAGCCTCGTTCCTTTAATTTCTGCACAATAATATCCTTTTGCATATTAGCAATCATCTACTCTGCACATCTCCCAGGCTTTTCAAATGATTAATGATTTTCTGTATCATTAATGTCTAACCGTAGTTAGTATATGCTAACGTTCATTAGAAGTCAATAACTTTTTTAGGAAATTTTTACATTTTTGCAGGAAAATTAAGGTAAATTGAAAAAAGTGCAAGGAAAAGACTTGCCAAGATTTGTTTTTTTCGATAGAATAGACACGTTCGGAGACGTATCGAAGCGGTCATAACGGGGCGCACTCGAAATGCGTTTGCCCTCCGGGGCACGAGGGTTCGAATCCCTCCGTCTCCGCTCGTGGATTGTATGCCAGAAGCCTGTTTATGGGACTTCTGGCATTTTGTTTTCCTCTATACATTATTCGTCTGTTTATCCTCAAACTGCAAGCAGCAAGCCGTACCACTTTCGGTACAGCTTGCTGCCACATTTAAACTTATTATTCTTCTGTCCCAAGATTCCCAACCGCCTCTTTCGCAGCCGTATACGCCTCCACAGTCGTCCCCAATCCTGCGCATGCGGTCTGCAAGTCAACATGAAAATTTTTCATGACATTATCAACATTTTCAACCAGCATCTGCCGTTTTTCATCCTTCAGTTTCGCGTTCCGGCCCGCCAACTCCTCATATTGACCCGCCAATTCCTCGTTCTGACCCGCCAATTCCTCGTTCTGACCCGCCAATTCCTTGTTCTGACCCGCCAATTCCTCGTTCTGACCCGCCAATTCCTTGTTCTGACCCGCCAATTCCTTGTTCTGACCCGCCAATTCCTCGTTCTGTTCTGTCAGCTCTGCCAACTGACCGACTTTTGTATCCAGTTCTTCCTGCAGTCTGTCGATCATCAGTTGGAAAGAGCCCTCATCCATCATTCGTATCGCTTCCGGTACCATCGTCATCAACTCCTTTGGATTATATCGAAACCGGATGATCTCCTGATACAGATCCACAAATTCAGGATATTTTTCAATCACCCGCTTTACATCTTCCGGCTTATCCGATGCCAGAAAATACATCCACGCCTCCAATTCCGTTAATTCATTATGTTCCATTTTCCTGAAAATATCAAGCGAGACATAAATGTAATTCTTTAGGGATCGCTCTGTCAATCCCGTGTCAAACCGCATTTCATCTATGCTCTTATGTATATAGTTATCAGGATACCGGTCAAACTTCTTCGATCTGCTGTTCATCAGCACGATCACATATACAGGGTGCATCTGCCGATAATCAAATCTTATGATCTTCTCCTTCTCCTCATCCTCTCCTTTCTCCGCATTCCGCTCCTTGATCCTCCGATTCAAAACTTTGTTCTCGATCTTTAACTGGTCGTATTGGTACACCATGATATCCGATGCATAGCACTCCGCCCGCTCAAACGGAAAATCATGTGTATTCCGCTGTATCTCCAGGTTTACATAGGCCCCATTCTCCAATTGTACAACCAGATCCATGATCATTAGCGACGCATCGTCACCCCGCCTGGTGACTTCAAGCGGAATATCCTTCACGATCGTAACCTTTTGTCCCATGATCAGGGACAAAAGCTTCTCCAGGCGCTCCATCTTCTCCTCTCTGAAGATCTGTTTAAAAAAAGGATCATATAAAATACTCATACCTCGGTTGCCCATACAAAACTGTACGATGGCTTCCTGATACTCCTGCGCCAGCTTCTGAAAAACCCCTAAAGTCACCGGATCCTTCTCTATATCCGCCATGACTTCTTCCCGCAGTCTCCTGCTGCGCAACACTTCCGGCAACTGCTCCCTGTCAATGAGCGGAAACAATTTCAGGCTCTGCAGCTGCCTTTCATCGGACGTAAGCTTCCATTTCGTAAAATTTGTCATAACATGCCTCCTTTGTTCCTACACAACTTTTTCCCTGTCCCGGCAAATTTTGCCATAACCATATCTTTTGTAAGTCATATCCGCATGTTTTTTCTTTTGTTTGCTTGGAATTTTTGGGGGGCGAAATGCCCACTGAGCTTTGGATAGCAATATGCACTTAATCTGAAGTAATTTTATATTATAATATATCGAGAAATTTGTCAATCAAAAAAACCCCGCCGAAAAGGCGGGGTCTTGTAGAACACTAACAGGCGCTTTTCCACTCCATCTTCCTCGCGATCACTGCCGTCACCGCACCAAATACCACAGCCATCAGCGCATACACGATCACATACTCGAACGGATCCAGCAGACTGCCGATAACCGTACCCAGGAGATTGTTCAGCATATGGCAGATCATGCAGGGCACCACGGAATTGTACCGATAACCCACAAACGCCCAGAAAAGCCCCATGGGCAGCACATAGACCCCTTGAATGATGTTCATGTGGAACAGACCGAAAAGCAGTGCGCTCAGGATCATGCAGCCCACGATACCATGGGCCCGTTTGGAATGCTGCAGGATGATCCCCCGCATGACCAGTTCCTCATGAATCGGCGCCAGCAGGACCACTGCCATCATTCCAATGAATGCGTCCCCTCCCAGCATCAGATCCATATTTTCCTCCAACATCTGCGCCGTGCCCGGAAACAGCAAGCTGATCCCAACCTGAAGCAAGGCCGCCACAGAGAAGCAGGCCAAACTTCCCATCAGCAGAAAAAGAACACTCTTTCCTTGCTTCAGCGCAGGCCATACAGACCGGTAGCATCCCGCCTTTTTGTCTTTACGTACATACCCAAAATAGTACCAGATACCCGCCACAGCAATCCCCTCGATCACGTAGATCAGCTCCAGGTAAGTCATAAGTGAAGATGTAGAGATATATTCCGTGTATTTCTCCATGTACACGGTCATACTGTCCCTGTTTTCCAAATAAATTCTGACTGCCACCGGAATCATACCGGCTACGATCACCACAAACTGCAGCAGTACCATTGCGGCGACTACACCGAGGCAGAAAAAGAAATTGCCTGCCTTGCCGGTGCCTGCCTTGCCGGGTTTACGCTCCGTTTTTTCTGCTTCCCGCATCACTTCACTGTCCATGTCACATACCTCTTTCCATTGTTGTTCTGTTCTATTTCCGCTCTATTCCTGTTCCGTTCCCGTTCTGTTCCCGCACCTGCTCCATCACAAACAGCTTTGCGGAAAAATCCTGGTCATAGCGCACATTCTCATTGTACCCTGTGCCGGAATAATTCTGTTTCAACTGCACCCCCGCATCACACAGCAGGCTCCCGTAGGCGGTGTAGTCTTCTTTCTCCGCAGGGAGCTTGACCTTTTTCGCCACAAGATTCTGAAGGAGGGAATCCGGCCGGATATGGATCGGCGCCACCGTGTTTACCAGGTCGCCGAAATCCCGTATATCGTAGGGCGCTTCCCGGTTCGTGAAGTGGTACCTTGCGTCCGCAAGCAATCCCTTAGGGTGATACACCGCGCTCTGTATATTCGGTGTCACCAGCTTTTTTAACATCATTCCCACCGCCTCGGCGCCGTCCTCGGATACCATGGTCCACTCCACCAGATTGCCTCTGCCGCCCCGATAAAACCTGCCATGCTGCATCAGGCTGCGGTATTTTTTATAAAAAGCGATGTCCGCCTTCACTTCCTCCATCTGCTCCTTGGTAAGATCACAGAAATTGCACTCATACCCCAGACTGCCAAACGCCACCACCGCAAAACGGGTCTTCATCGGTGTCCGACGCAGGGTCTGATGATTCGGACTCGCGGACACGTGGGCGCCCACACATTCCGGCGGATATCCGTAGCTGTAGCCGGTCTGAATGTCCGCCCGGCAGATCGGATCGGTATTATCCGAACCCCAGATCTGCGGAAAATAGCACAGGATGCCCAGATCAAACCGATTTCCGCCGGAGGCACAGCCTTCGAATAAAATGTCCGGAAACCGCTCCGTCAATTCCCCCATGATCTCATAGAGCCCCAGCACATACCGGTGCGCGATCTCCCCCATCTGCTCCGGGTATGACGTCTGCGAAAACACATCCGAGAAGATCCGGTTCATGTCCCATTTCACATAAGAAATATTGGCAGAGGAAAAGACCTTTGTCATAGCCTCCACCACATACTCCCGGATTTCCTCCCTTGTCAGATCCAGGATCCGCTGGCTGCGCCCCTCGGAGTGCGGCGTCTCAGGGTTGCTCAGGCACCAGTCCGGATGTGCTTCATAGAGTCTGCTGTTCACATTCACCATCTCCGGCTCCACCCAGATGCCGAAGGAAAGCCCCAGTGCATTGATCTTATCCGCCAGCCCTTTCAGACCGCCCGGAAGCTTTTTCTCATTGACCTCCCAATCCCCCAGGGATCTGGTATCGTCATCCCGTTCTCCGAACCATCCATCGTCCATGACAAAGAGCTCCACTCCTGCTTCCGCCGCCTTTTTTGCCAGCTTTAACAATTTTCCTTCATCAAATTTAAAATAAGCCGCCTCCCAACTGTTTAAGAGAATGGGTCTGTCCTTCGTTTTCCAGCTACCGCGGATAATATGTTCTCTGATAAAGGCGTGAAAATGGCTGCTCAGTCCGTTCCATCCCCGATCCGAATAACTCATGACCGCCTCGGGTGCCTCAAAGGTCTCCCCCGCATCCAGACGGTATCGGAAGCCCTCGTCGTTGATCCCGCTTAATATCCGTATTTTCCCAAAGGAATTGGCATCCGCAATCTCTGCGTGATTTCCGCTGTAGATCAGGTTAAACCCGTAACACGCCCCCGCATCCTCCGTGGTATTGCGCTCCGTCACCATAAAAAACGGATTGGCGCGGCTGGAGCTTGTCCCCGTCATACTGCGGTTCACATGCATACCGTGTCCCAACGGCACACGATAAGGCTGCATTTCTCTGGCCCAGGCGCCGTCGAAAAATATGGCGTCATAGGCACTTTCTGTCCCCGGCGCCAGATCCAGCTGCAGGCTGAGGAACCGTTCGATCACCGCATCTTCCTCACTCTCATTGGTCAGATCCGCATACCGGGTGATCACGTCCTCCGCTTCAAACACGCTATAATACAGATCCATCCGAAACTGGTAATGCACCTCTTTTAATACCAGATGCAGCGTTTCACAAGCCCTTTCGCAGCCTGTTTGCTCTCCGCCCGCCGACTGCTCCGCATGACCGGCCTGCTCCGCGTAGGAACCGGGTAGTGTTTTCCGCTCGGGTTTCCCTGGCTCCACCGTGTACGAATCAAACTGAAAATCCGATGTGCGCCCGCCGTCTCCATGACAGATTGTCACAAGGGGCGACCGCAGATCCCCTTTTCCGTAGGAAGAAACCTCCAGACAGGTGTCCTCCATGGCAAGCGCCGGGTGTTCCGCGTCGTATGCGATCGTATTGCCCGGTGCAAACTCCCGCTTGGGCAGAAGCACTTCCAGATCCGAAAAATCTTCCCAAAAGCGCAATTTTTTCCCGTAATACAGATGCTCCAGCTGTCCTGTAGGCAGCACCCGGAACACATACCCGGTGGTATTTGTGGATAAAATAAATTCTTTGTTGGGAGTGACTGTTATCATACGCGCCTCCTGTCATACAGCGTGTTGAGGTTAATCTGTTGCGGATCTCTGCTCCGCCAGCTGCGCGGAGATCTCCGCCAGCTTCTCATCGTTCAGGCTGTATTTTTTGCGGAATACCAGCAGGGCCACCGCCAATACGCCCACCGGCAGCACCGTCATCACAAATCGCAGTCCGACCACCGAACTGTTCGAAACCACGGTGGCACCGTTTCTCATAATCTCATCAATGGATGCCAGCAGCCCCTTCGCCAGGCTGCCGTCAACCGCCCTATAAGAGTTTTCGGACTCGCTGATATGGAACACGGAAAGGCTGATGGATGCCGCCAGCGCCGCTATCCCGGAAGCCAGCTTCACCACAAAGGTCTGCATGGAAAAGATCACCGACTCATCCCGGCGGTGATTCTTCAACTCACCGTAATCCACCGTATTGGCTAAGAAGATCGTCACCAGCACATTCAGGATGCCCACCGCACCCATGATAAAGAATCCGGGTACCAGGAACGGATACACCACATCGGTTCCCGCAAGCGCCATCACCAACAGGATGACATATCCGCCGATGGCAGAGGCGATACAGAGATAAAAAATCTGAATGGTGTCAAAAAATTTCCGCAAGATTGGGAAGAAAAGCATCATGGCCAGGATCTGGATCCCGCCGCTGAACGTATTGAACAGCGTATAATTCGCCTGCCAGTTCGCCCCGCCCAAATCATATTTGAAGAAATAGATCAGCAGATTGGAGGTCACATACACCGCGGAGTTCACCAACACGATCGTGATCACCATCGCCATCGCCTGATCATTTTGCAGCAGCGCCTTAAACATATCGTCCACCTTGGCGGTCTGCACATCCACGGTGGATTTCTCCTTGATCAGGGTACAGGTCACCAGGGTAAACGCAATAAACAACACTGCCACAACCAGCGAGAAATATTTAAAGCCCAGCCGCTCCACCTCCTTGGTGGAAAACAGACTGCCGCTCACTGCCACACTTGCCGCTGCGGTCTCCGATGTCACTGCCCCGGATGCCGCTGCATAGGATTCTTCCGAGAGATACAGCACCAGCACCTGATCATCCGTATCGGACACGCCCGGATCAAACGCAAAATTCATGGAACTGTTGTCATTGTTGAAAACGGTATCACCGATGCTGATCTCGTATTTACAGTTGCTCTCTGAAAAAGAGAGCGCATGGGTAAACTGTGTGCGATCAGCCGTAATCTGCAGCGAAGTCTTCGGAAAAGCCGTCTCGTCGGCTGGGTTATCGTTGCTCCCAAGCGTCTTCACATTTCCCGTGGCCGCTCCCGTTTCATCCATCTCCACCAGATAAGTCACCACACTGTCAAAGCGCTGGGTCTGATTCTCCGTGCTCTTCCCCACGGCCGCGTTCCCTAACGCCGACACCGCCAGCACCGTAACGATGGTGACAATGGCCGACCCCACACCGGCACAGGTACGCCCCAACGCCGACATATTTTCACGCTCTTTTCCGCCCTCGGTAAACGCCGGCACCATAGACCAGAACGGGATATCCATCATCGTATAGGTCACGCCCCAGAGGATATAAAATGCCGCCGCATATGCCACCAGACCGCTGCCGGTCAGCACAGGCGGTGCCGCAAACATCAAGAAAAGCACAATGGCATTCGTCACCGTTCCGATGAACAGCCAGGGTCTGAATTTTCCCCACCTGGTCTTGGTCTTTGCCACCAACACCCCCATCAGCGGATCGTTGAACGCGTCAAACACCCGCGCGATCAGCAGAATGATGCCCATGACCCAGGCGGATACCCCCATGATATCCTGATAATAATACAGAATATAGCTTGCGGAAAGCATGTAGACCATGTCTTTTCCCACTGCTCCTAGCCCGTAGGCGAATTTTTCCTTTTTCCCCAGTTTCATAAGCTACCCCCTACGCCTCTCCCAAAATTTCCGTCTGAAACTCCACACAGCCCAGCAGATTGCCTGCCCCGTCCGTCACCCTCAGCTCCGCTTTGCCGCTCTCACCGACGGTACGCACATAGGTACCGCCCATGCCGCCGCTCAGCCCGATCACAGCCGGTCCGATGAGCTCCGCCGCGCCCGTCAGCTGCAATACCAGCGGATCGTTGTAATAATTCAAAAGGTTGCCGTTCTCGTCCACAGCCCGGAAACGGATGCAGGCCACGTCATAAGTATGTGTCTCCTGTAACGTCGTATGATCTGTCAGGATCTGCAGATTCACTTTGGTCATCGGCGCTTTCCGCAGCTCCTTGACCACCTTGCCGTCTTTGACAGCTTCAAAGCGATAGGTCGTCGCCGCGCCGCCCCAGTCGCCAATATATTTGTTGTAAAGCGCTACGGCGTCATCCATCTTCATGTGATAGACCGCCATTAGTTTCAATACTTTCAGATAAGTGGTCCTGGACATCTTATACAGTCCGAATTTTGCCACCTCATTCAGGATCTCCTTCACATCCTTTGCCTGTGCGGCAGGCATGTTTTCCCCTTTTTCCAGCAGATCGCCAATATAGTCGTCAATGCGTATCGGCGGATTCTTCAGATAAGGAAATTGCGTGGCTTCATGCCGGTACTCTTTGATCAGATGATCATTTTTGTACATCCGCACACTGTCGGCATTGGTGAAGATATAGGTTTCGTTGCGGTTGCAGCCCGGATGTTCCCCGATATCCATGGAGGAAGACAACTCCAGCACCGGTACTTCATCCTGCATTTCCGCATAAACATAAGCGGCCAGTTTCTCATTGCGGAACATATCCATCACGCCGTGATAGCAGATCCGGTCCCCGCTGCCGAAATCCTTGTGCGTATTGTAGTCAAACATGCACCAGCCAAAGCCTCCGGCAATATCGGTCTGCTTCCCCACTTCATTCAGCACGTTGGCATGGCGGATCGCATCCTCCAGCCTGTGTTCCTCCCAGTCAAAAGCCTTGGTGGGAAACATGTGTCCCATGTACTCACTGATGAGATAGGCCTTTCCCATATCGGAAGTGACCGCACTCTTTTTGTCACAGCCCTGATTGTCTCCGCTGTGCACAAAGTCATTGTAGGTATAAACATCCTCAAAAAGATGGGATTTTTTGTAACAGCGCCCCCCGCCGGTCTGCCTGGTGGGATCCAGCACCCGCGCCGCTTTATTGGTGCGTCTGTAGAAGGCGTCGTCATCCACAGATTCATTGATCCGCACGCCCCATAGGATGATGGATGTATGGTTGCGATACTGTCTGACCATATCCTTCACGTTCTGTACCGCCCTATCCTTCCAGGCATCGTCTCCGATGTGCTGCCAGCCGGGCAGTTCCGTAAATACCAGCAATCCCAGTTCATCGCAGGCATCCAGGAAATAATGGGACTGGGGATAATGTGATGTGCGGACCGCATTCAGGCCTAATTCCTTCTTCAGCAGAACCGCGTCGTTCCGCTGGGGATTTTCGGGCATGGCGTAACCCACATAAGGATAACTCTGGTGGCGGTTCAAACCACGGATCTTGTATTTTTTACCGTTTAAATAAAATCCGTCCGACCGGAAGATTGCCGTGCGGAAACCGAACCTCACCCATTTTTCGTCCAATATGGTGTCTCCGCTCTTTAGCAGCACACGAAGCAGATACAGATTCGGAGTCTCCGGCGACCAGACCGCCACATCCTTCATGGAATAATAAAACAACATGTTATTTTTATTGCCTGACGGTGCAAAGACTGTCTGCCCCAGCGTTGTCTTAACCCCTTGATCCTGCACGCCTCCTTTTTCAACCGGATACACCTCGCTCACCAGCGTCATCCCCAATGCCGGTTTCGTGGCGGAGATTTGCAGTCGGATCTCACCGCGCATATTGCCGCTCACAAACACATCACGAATATGCGCTTTCTCTTTCACTTCCAGATACACATCCCGATAGATCCCGCCATAGGTCATATAATCGATCACAAAACCAAAGGGTGGAATATTCTGTTCCTCCCTGCTGTCGACCTTCACCATAATACGGTTGTCCGCACCGTAGGTCACATATTTTGCAAGGTTAACTGTAAACGCCGTATAACCGCAATGATGCTCCGCCGCCTTGTCTCCGTTGACATATACCTCCGCAGAATGCGCAACGCCCTCGAAGGTCAAAAGCAGATCCTTCCCCTTCCATTCCTCTGGAACAGAAAGCACTCTGGAATAAGTGGCAACTTTCTGGTAGGCCTGCTCATCAAAATAATGCAGCGGCGTCTCCTGCACCGTGTGCGGCAGCCGCACCGGTGTATCTGCCGTAAGCTCATCGCTGTAGAACCAGTCCTGATCCAAATAAATTCGTTGTTGCATCTGCAATACCCCTTCCCGTTTCCCCTTTGGTGTTGATATGAAACAAGGATTCCCCGCATATTTTACCGTCAGAGAATCCTTGCATTTCATCATTACTTACTATTTACCCTATTACTTCTCTTTTTTCCGCTTGGACATCACGTAGGCGGCTGCTCCCATAAAGAGCGCTGCCAGCGAACTGCCAAACAGATAGTCAGGAACGTTGGTTTCTCCTGTCTTCAGAGACATCGCACTCTCTGTGATTGTTCTGCGTGCGCCTCCGGTCAGAGACTTCTTGGTCGTCTCTGTCACAGTCTGCTCCTGGAGTACAGGAGTTTCCGTCGGCACATTCGCCGGCGTTTCGTCATCATCGTCATCATCATCGTCATCGTCATTACTATCATTCTTAGTCACGATCTTGGCGATGTGTTCCACAACCTGACTGACAACAACTGTCTCCGTACCGACAATTCCGGTATCCACGGAATAACCATCCGGAACCTTTGTTACACGGATCTTGTAAGTGCCGAGAGCTGCTTTATAGTGTCCCTGCTCATCCGTTTCCTGATACTTGTTTACACGACCGTTGCTATCAGTGGTATACGTCTTCACAGAACCGTCCGGCTCTGTCACCTCAACCGTTGCGTTGGGTACTGCTGCACCGGTTACTTTATCCAGAACCACGATTGTTAAACCACCGGTCTTCGTATTGGTCTTAGCAATTGCTTCGGTCACCTTATCCTTTACGACCTCGACAGTTTGCTCCTTATTGATTGTTACCGTATATTTCTCATCGGGTACGCTCTTCACCCGAATCTTGTATGCACCAAGAACTGCACCTGTCTTATACTTGGTAACCTCTCCGTTTTCGTCGGTCGTATACTCTTTTACCGAGCTGTCAGGTTCTGTTACTTCCACAACTGCACCGGGTACATCTTCACCGGTCACTTCATCTACTACCTTAATAGTCAGTCCACCGGTCACCTTGATGGGATCATTCTTGAAACAGATCTTATCATTCACCTCATCATACTTGCCCGGTCCCTCTGTAACAGTGAGTTTCGGCGTCCCCGTTGCATCATAGCTAAGGTTGAACTTCACAAGGCTTTCCACCTTCTCGTATCCGGTGGGTGCATTTATCTCCTCAATCGCATAGTTTCCGGCCTCTGCATAGAATGTGTAAACCTCAGTTGAACTGGAAGTCCAAGATGCCTTCTCCGTCAGATCGCCATTGTCCTCAACCTTATACAGCTTCAGCTTCGCACCGGCAATCTCCTCGGAATTGAATGCATCGATCTTACTGATATACACTTTCTTGAGATCAAGCATTGTAACCGTATTTGCAGTTACTTCCTGACCGTCAACCTTCACTTTGCCGTCAGCCGTCACCTCAAAAGTAATGGTCTCCGCTTTTGCATAACCATCCGGCTCCTGGATCTCCGTCAGGGTATAGGTACCTTTCTTCAGCTCAAGGGTCTTGCTGGTTCCTGTAGAAATCCATGTCTCATAATAGGTTCCGCCGTCCGCAGACTTTACTTCCAGCTTAGCGCCGGCTAGCTCATTGCCGCCGCCTGCAGCCTGCTTACTAAACACAACCGAATGCTTCGGAGTAAGTGCATCGAACATTATAATCTTGTTCGCATCAACCTCTGCACCGCCTCTCTTTACCTTGCCGTCTGCGGTCACTTCAAATTCAATAGACTCTGCAATCTCGTAATCATCAGGAGCCTGTGTCTCCGTCAGCTTGTAATTGCCTGCCTCCAGCTGCAATGTCTTGGCATTTACGCCGTCAGATACCCAGGAAACTGAATAATTTGAGCCAGAATCTGTAGATTCAGCCTTTAAGGTTGCATCCTTCAATTCAGGACCACCACCTACTGCCTGCTTACTGATCTCCACGGGATATTTTGCTGTCGTTATCAAGGTATAAGTATTTGTTACAACAGCTGTCTTATCTGCACTCAACAGCACAGAAGTGTCTCCTGTCATACCATCCCAGTGATAGCCGGTAATATTATCTGTCGATGCAGTATCTTCTTCCAGGCTGTAGGTCTTTCCAACCTCAAGATTCTTAATCACAACCTCAGCTCCGGAAGTTACATCAAAATACTTAATCTCTGTGCCCAGATTGCCAAGTGTATCCTGCACATATTTTCCGGATTCATCATTCACCTTAACTGCAATCTTGTAAGCTCCAGAAGGGTCGGGAGCTCCATCGGGCTTATTGACATTCTTCTTCAAGGTGAGGGATGCGGTCAGCTTGGTGTAGGTGTTCGTCACTGTTGCATTATTCGTGCCGCTTACAAGCGTCTTCTCATCCGCGCCCGTCACTGCAAGTACTGTCCCTGCAGCCTTTGCTCCGTCCTCTTTCTCCTCGATCACATAGGTCTTGCCGGCTTC
>ODAI013726204.1_pt1 | contig 25718 bp, 55 predicted proteins | sample 1539321 | NCBI WGS metagenome assembly ODAI01 (sample SAMN02144231, study PRJEB22623) | gut metagenome | biome: sheep rumen | host: Ovis aries | place: New Zealand
CTTGCCGAATTCTCTTCCTCGCCCATATAGGGTTCCCTTTCCCAACGCCCGCGAGTTTCTTCGGCATAGGGGCCACATGCGCATGCCTAGCCCATTACAGCAGATTCAATATCATCCGCATCGTTTTCGTTAACGGCTTGCAGGATGCGGGTCATCCACGAAGACAGCCGCCAGTTCTTGCAGCCAGAAGTAAGGTCATTTTGTTTGTCTCCATGGCCAAGCAGTACGAAATACCTTCCAGTGAGCCATTCCCATGGATTTTGCCCTATCAATTCGTGGAGTTCATCGAAATTGGCTCCATCGTTGAGCAACGCGGCGGCAAATGCGGCAACTTCTTTGTCTTTCTTGTCACCGTAATACATCGGCAACCTGAAAACAGGGAAATTAGGCATCATGCCTTTGCGTTTGTACCATGTCAGAAGTTCCGCAAGCCACTCTGCGTGGTACTTAGAGAAGTCCTGAAACACTTCCAGCCTTCTTGAAACAGCAACGCGGCGGCGTTCCATTTTCTGCATGGCTTTTTCAAGCCTTTGTTCAATCCGTGCCATCTGATGATGAATTTACCACAAACACACAACCGCCCAGGAATTTATCAAGAATAAACAATCTGAAAATCCTTGAATCGTTCATCATCAGGCAGTGGCACGCGGATGCCGTGTTCTCGCAGCATATAGACCTGTATCTTGTCCATGTACTCGCGCATGGCCGTCTTGTTGAGTTTAGACGTTGACACCGGCTTGCGCCAAATTTCACCGTCGGGCTTCACCTCGTCCGTGGCGAACATCACGGCAAAGTAGTCCTTCACCTTGTCCGCATTCCAGTAGTCGTCACCGTATTGTGAGTTAAGCGCAACAGCGATGTGTTTAAACCAGACATGTGCGAGCGCATTCTGCGAGAGCGTCCTCGGTTGCCGTTTAAGCCACTGCTCCTTCGGCTCTATTGTAGCGACATATTCCCCATTGGGAAGATATGCGCAACACTGATCCAAAGTCCTTTGGTCGGTGATGTGTCCGTCTTGTTTGAGCAAATGAACAATCATTGCCTTGACATCCATTTGAGTTTGTCGGTCATGTCGATGGCAACGGGAATCTTGTTCTCATTGTACATCTTCTCAAGATCAGCGCAGTTGACGTTTTCGATGTACGGCATCACGGTGTAGAAGAATGCCTTGTTCTTGGCTTTGAGTTCGTCAAACATGCTCAACGCCTGGCTGTAGTTGAACTTTGCCGCTGCGTCCGATGTCCTGACAAGTCGCAGCCGTGTTCCTTCCGTCCTGGAGTAGAACTGCACCCTGCCCGATTTCTTGCTCTTGCAGTGGATGATGAACTCCTGCTCGGAGAGCGGGTTGACTTTTGCGATGTACACGGATGTCAGCGTGACGCATTCTCCTGTGTGCGACGAAATCGCCCTTGCGCTCTCTTCGGCACTGGCCTGGTCGTAGTGCAACTGTGCGTTTTCGATCTCCATTGTCCATGCCACCTCTCCTTCTGACGTACATCCTGAGTCAAACCCATAGAAGTCTCCGTTAGGGATATGCTTGCACACCACATGGTAGCGGAATTTGCACATCGCTTGTTCAAACGTGTCTACTGTTTCGCAGTTCACTTTTGCATTAGGGTAATGCCGTTTGACAAGAGAGATGATGCGTTCGGTCATCTCGTCGTCGATGTCCAGTTCATGCACAAAGTACGATAACAGCACGTTCTCTCTCTTAAACAGGCTTTTCTTGCGGTAAGCCTTGACGAAGACAAAGGGCTTTATGCCTTCTCCGTCGGTAAAATAAATCACTTTCTTCATGTCTTATCGTTGTTTTTTTCTACAATCTTTTGAATTACAGCAGTTATATAGTCTACAGAGTCATTGCAACTTTCACCAAAGACCATATCATACCTGCATTTTAGGCTTCCTATGCTTGCGTCCATGAAATCCCTCATCATTATAAGAGTCGCTATAACGTCCTCATTACCACCAAATCGGTAAATGAGATCATGGACGTTAGTAATGCACAACTGATATTCACTGGCAAGCATCTCCAGTCTTGTCGGATTTCTGCCTACATTATTTTCCTTACTCATCTTTTACTCCTTCCGTTATCATCCAACTGTACGGCAATGTCTCGATCCACGCGCAGAACTCGCGCCAGTGCGGCAAGCGGTGCTTCCTACGCTGCTTGTAGATCCTGCGCAGGGTCTGGTAGGAAAGCATAACGATGCGCTTCTGCATAGTACCTTCTGGAAGTTCGTTCTTCATCTTCACAAGTTCTTCCTCGCTCAGTCCCTTGCCCTGCATGTGCATCGTACTCTCACTTGCAAGAGTTACTCTGCCAACATAGTAGGTATCCATCTCCTGCCAGAAGAAACGGGGTGCATTGATTTCAACGTAGGCATTGATGCCACGGACAGCCTTTGCGTGTTCATCGCCTCGCCTGATGAGCGACTTGAGCAGGTCTTCGTCTTTGTCGTCAATGGAGCCTTCGGAACGTATGAAAAACGACTGAAACGTGTCGTTAAATTTCATGTCGTGTTGCGTCTTACTCCTGCACTCCAGTCCGTATGGCAACCGCAGGGCTTGCAGCGCCGATACAAATCCAGATAATTCGATTAGCTTGATGTCTATGTACATATCATTTCCCAAATTTTAAGTAAATTTCAAATCCTTCAATGCGAGGTTTCCACTCCTCCATATTTCTTGGACAACAATACTCTGGCATTAGCAATATCGGGTTGTTGCTGATTTCTCTCAGCCTGTACCCGTCCTGTGTCATGCTATCAACACATTTACACAAGAGTTCCTTTACCTGTTGCGGGTCGTTCATGTCAAACGACACAGGTGGAATATTCGGGCTCACAAAAACCTCGTTATCCATCGTCTTCGTTGTTTACTTGTTCAAGCCAAATACAATTCCAGTCGCCGTTCCTGTCGAAACACAAGACCCAAATCTCATGCTTCTTCATGTAGGCGATACCCGCAACGTAGTCTTTCCCGAATCCTTTGTTCAGTTGGTAAATGAACACGTTATCGCAAAGCATCAACTCTATGCGGTCTTTTTCTTTGAGGTGCAGGTTCAGTATCTCATTCACTTTACCGAACATCGCATCGTTCAGTTCTGCAATCCTATCTTTGTTATAGACTTTGATTGACGTTGATTGGGTCGGGTCGCCTGCCAGCCTAAGAACGGGGCCAGTCATTGTGTATTCCTTGACCTCGATTTTACCTTGTTCTTTAATTACTCCCATTGTCTTCGTTATCCATTACTTGTCTCCTTTCTCTCTGCTGTGGTAGCCTTCTACATATCCTGACATTATTTTGTCTTTCCATTCTTGCGGCATTTGTTCCCAAATTTCTTCATCGGTTGGGTGACTGCCCTTGTAGTTCGTAATCATTTCTTGCCTCCTTTCTCCAGCAGTTCTGGATTGTCAAAAACAGCACCAATGGCTTCAACCGCTTCAAACTCGGTTATCGGGAAATCAATGTTTTCGCCACAAAGGATGAAACCAGGGGTTATCGACTCAATAGTTGTGTTGTACCTCACAACGCACAAGTAGTCACAGGATAATGGGTCAGTCTTATCATCGTAACATTTGAGTATTTCTCCCTCGTAGATTTCATTGCCGTTCCTGTCATACAGACCTATGAACTGCCCGATGCTCTCCTCCTCCACCTCGTAGTCATCCCACGTCTTGCCGTCGGCGAACTCCTGCGGTGCGATGAAATGCGCCCCTCGGTTCAATATGTAGTTGCCGTAGAGCCAGATGCCGCGCTTCTTGCTGAAACCACGGAAAACTATTTTGCGTAGTTTGCTCATTTGTTCCTTGTAATAAATAACATGGTTTCTAATTCAGTCAGTTTTTCAACGACATAGTGAATGCCATCAAAAACATTCTCAACATTATAGGCATCCTCTCGAATAATACCACCGTCCAACAACGGCTCTATAAGTTTCAGCCTAAACCAATCCTTTTCCCTATACGGGTTAAGGTATATTGTTTCACCTTCTTTGTCAAGTTTGCGGAGCCATTGCGGGTTATTGCGCAGATGCTTCGGATAAACCACTTCCAAGACGGAAGGCAGTACAATTTTGATGTGTAGCATATTATTTAGTGTTCTAATTGTCACCATCAAAAACATTATCGCTATAATGTATTTTCTTCTTCCTCGCTTTCACCCAAATCCTCAAAGGGGATTTTCAGTTGCAGGTATGTTTCCGCATACCATTCGGAGTATGATTTTCCACTTATCCACCAACTGAAAATCTTCTCAGCGATTTCGTCTTCGGTCGGCTCATGTACACCCTCTACTGCGCCGTCAGCAGAGGGGTTGTCAGAAAACCCGCCCATATTCCTGTGTTGGTTGTCCTGTTCCATGTACCAAGCCTTGACTTCGGGATTGGCAATCCACCCTGTCGTTGCGTAGACGCTTCGAACTTTGCTCCGCTCCCAGTTTCTGAGCATCCCGCTGACGTTCCTGCTCGTCCCGTGTTCGGGGATGTTCCACCAGATGTACCCGTCCGCAATTTGCCGATGTGGGGGGGTAATTGATTGGTCTCCAATACATTTGGTTTGTGATACCCCCCCCCGCGCGGATTTGCTTGATGGCTCTAATCCACCCTCGCTTGACATGCGGGAAATCTTTCATCTCGCGCAACTTGTGCTTGTGCTGCGACATGGGGCACATGATGCAACCAATGCGCTTATAGCCTTGGTCGTACAACTCGCAATGCGGCACACCAAGCACATCGTTGAGAAAATACCACACATCGCTCTCCGACCACTCAAAGATTGGCGACACAAGGATAGAGTCTTTGCCGTTGATGCAACGCACTTCGTTGTCCTGCTTCAAGGAAAATTCGTCTTCGTTGACTTTCTTGCCCTCGCGCTTCATCTTGCGCATCAACTTCTCCTCTTTCTTGGCGATCTTCTCCTGCCGCCACTTGAAGAACTGCTCAAGGTTTCCAGAGAACTGCTTGTTCGACACTTCGACCTCGTGACGTTTGGCGCGTCTTGAACTCTCGCTTTTGCGGATGCCGATAAGCGTGACTTTGCCTGCGCCTGCGCTTTCTTTCAATTCGGCACAGCACCAGCGGATGCGCATAGACGGCAATATGCCTTTCTCTACTGCAAGGTCAAAGATGCTTGCCCGTGGCGGGTGCTCTACAACGCATGGGTATTGCTTGCGCTTGAAGATGATGACCTGCGGGGGATCTACGCTTGTAAAGTTCATGTGAGCCTTGAATTTTACCCCCCCCATTTGGGCGACGTGAAACATCGCCTGAGAGTCTTTTCCTGCACTGAAAGCTAGATAGAAGCCGTCTTCCGCATCATATTTTAATGCCAGTTTCTCAGCTTTTCTCAGCAAGTCAATGCTGTGTTGGAGTTTCTTTTGGAAGTCTGGACGATGTTTCGTCTTCTCTAAGGCTTCCTCTAATGTCATATTATAGTCTTGTGCTAACATGTCAATCTTTTCTCTTGCCCAACGCAATGCTTACAAACAAAACCCAATGAACGAACCAGATGCTGATTTCGGCAATCTTGTAGCCGTCACTATGGAACGAGTCATAGGTTATCGTCGGCATTACAGCTATGTTTGGCGTTCTCCTTTTTCCGAATACAATACGTTTCATTACTTACCTCCTTTCCCCTCGACTACTTTACCTAATGCGAGTGCCGCAATAGCCATTTTCAGTTGGTTGTCGTCTTTGCTATTTAAGGAGAGTTCCATTTCGTCGATTTGTTGGCACTTCTCCATTGCGGCCATTATCTCGTCTGCATCATTCGGCGACTGCATGGCAAACATACCTGCAACCCCGTTGATGAAGACAGCCGGAATGTCGATTATTACTTTCATTCTTCGTCAAGTGTTATGGTTACTTTCCTTACCCTGCACTCGCCCTTATAGCAAGGCATATCGGCGATATTACGCGCCTGCTTTTCGCTTTTGTACAATGCCGCTTTGCCAAAGTCAATGTCAAACCCATTAAACGATGAAATGCTCTGGTGCTTCCAGTAGAAAGCGCCGTCATTGCGCTGAATTACATACATTATCCGTTTCATAGCAACGTCGGTTTTTGGCATGGTCTTTGAACAAGGCTCGAATTGTCAAACTCGTTTCCGATGACCTCAAATTCATCGTAATCATCAAACGTGTCAATTCCTGAAACTCCCTTCACGTTCGCCAAGACAAAGCCTGGAGTCGGAGTTTCCTCAACCAAATCAGCGGAATACCTCACAACGCGAACCCAAGGCTCTGGATAGCCATCATAACAATTAAGCACATCGCCCTCGTAGATTGCGATGCCCTTCCTGTCAGCAAGTCCAGTAAACTGACCGATAGTCTTTGGATCAATGGGAACTGACCGCCTTTCTGCGGTGTGGATGTGCGGGTATTTGCACTGCAAATGCAGGTCTCCTGATACCCAATATCCGTCAATGCTCTTTGCCCTAAACTCGATTTCTCGTTTCATAGCGATATTATGATTGATACACTTGTTTCAGTACAGTTGAAAACCGTGCGTTTGTTGTACTCAATGTCGCTAACCCGTAAGCCAGTCTCTTTCTCAAACTCACGAATGGCATCGTTGATTTTTTGATTGCAGACATCTTTTGCTGACTGAATCAGTTTTGCTGGCAACTGGGCAGACTTGACCTCGGTGAACTTACAGGCGTTATCATCAATACGAACCCTTACGCCATAGTTGTCAAAGATTATGTCGGTATCAACCGCAACATACTCCTTGCCCTCGGTAATGTTGTCGTAAGGGCAAACCAAACACAAATATCTCTTTCCTTTCTCTAACATAATCAGTGCTCTCCGTAAAAGTATTTACGTCCTGCCGGCGAATTGCCGTAGGCTTCCACCTTGTTCCTCAAACCGTCAAGCATAGACTCGCCTATGCCCTCTTCCAACTCTGCATAAGCCATGCTCATCGCATCCTTGCCGGCCTCATCAATGATGCGGACGACATTGTTGGCCCTCGTTGCCACCTCTCGGCAGAGCTTCACGAAATCCAACAACTCGTCACGTTTGATGCCGACAGTGACGGCCTTGAACATATCAGCGGCTTCATCATAGAGCCGCGTCACAAAGTCCATGCCGACGAACATCATCAGCATATACTGCACTACCTTGAAATTCTGCTTGAATATCTCTGAGTACTTGCCCTGCATTTCAAACGTCAAGGCATTCATCTCAGCTATGATTTCTTTCTTTCGCTTCTTGAACTCGCTCTTGTCGTGCGGCAGTTCCTTGAGGTTTTCAAGCTGTAGCCTCAGGTTTTCCCTCTTCTTCGCCAACTTGGTACCTTCCAGTTGGGCAAGATAGATCATCGGTGTTTGTTTTGTTGCCATAATTTCGTTTGGTCTTTTGGTGGCACGTTGCTGATGTACACTCCGTTAAACTCGGTATAGCAAGGTTCGTCATTGAGCAATACACGATGGTATGCGTCAACGATGTCATTTCCCCATTTTGCTTTGATTTCTTTCATCGCCTGTGCCTGTTCCGAAATAGAAGATTTCACTCATCTTGTCCAGTTTCCACATGCAGTGGATGGCCACGTCGATAGCGGCTCCGATTTCCATGCCAGAGAATTTGCAATCACAGGGTTCTCCCTCATGTCTGCGCCATTTGTTGTACTCAGTGATTTCCTCGATTGCTCGTTTGATTGTCATTGTCAATTCGTGTTGCGTTAAACCATTCCAGGGTGTTGTCATTACACCTTTCTTGAATTTCTCTCACCGTGAGTTGCTTTTCGGCCATGAAGCGCCTCGGCTTGTCCTCGCCGGAGAACTTGACATTGTACACCCAGCTCATCTGCGGTACACATCAAGGATGGATGTTTCGGTGATGGTGTGGAAAGACCAGTCTTCGACCGATCCTTTCATGAAGTCCCTGGCGTCGCCCATAGCGGCTCCGAAGCCTTCTGCCTGGACAAGCAGGAAAAGGTTGTTCTTCTTTTCTGCTGCCGTCTTCTCGTCGATGGTGATGCAGACGATCTTGACACGATAGTACATGTCTCCGTTTCCCTCAAGCACACTGTCGTAGTTTCTGCGTCGTACTGCGCTTACGGTGAAGTCTCCGCTGATGAACGGTTGCATGTTGCGCGTGATGCGTTCTTCCGCTTCGGTGAAGTTGTCGGCTTCAACGAGGTAGGCTTCCGTGATGCGCTTGATTGTTCCGTTCTCTTGTACTTTGTCGTAACTTACACGACATTCAAACCAGTTTTTCTCCATTGTTTTGTTGTATTAAAAATTATTGACTGACGCTTGTCCTGAAACTTGATAAGCTAACCTTTGTGTAGGTTGTTTTAGGGATTGACATTTCTCCGTCGATGCCCCGGTTTGCGAGTTCTTCCATCAAATCCCTGGGAGTGAAATCAGCAAGCCGCATCTTCTTCGCATTGGCGATTTCCTGTTCAAAGTCGCGCGCTTTCTTCTTCGCCGCACGTCCTTCAATCTTTTTCTTCTTGACACATTCCTTGCATGTGTTCAAAACACCAATACCATTACGGCTAAACTCACTCAAAGGCAGTTCCCTGCCACAGCATTTACATTTCTTCGTTTCCATTTTCTTTTCAATTATTAGGTCTTATATATTTTGCGTTTCCGTCTGCTATAGTATAATTGACGCTTTTGTCAAATCCGTCGTACTTGACATTAACCAAAAGCATTCCATTTTCTTTCTCAAACCTCTCGACGAGCGCCCTCAAATCGTTCTTGAAGACTTCAATGTTTTGCTCAATTTTGCTCATATTCTTTTGCTATATCTCCAAGTATCTGCGTGACGCACAACATTGCAGTACTGGCGACGACGTTGCCTTTCTGGCTCGTATCGTCAAGGTCGATCAGGAGTTCGTTCATGTTCCTCAACCGTTCAAGCGCCGCTGTGACGAAAGGTGTTACATTCGGGTGGCTCACCATTAAAGCACGACCCGCCTCACGGATCAATTCATCTGGAATCTCGATTATCGCTTTCATTTTTTTTAGAATAAAACCAACATTTTAGGTATTACGGTGTACATACCAGTCTCTTCATCGTACTTGAATCCGTTTTCACGAAGTTCATCGTCCAAACCTTCAAGCAAAGCCTCATCAGACAATTCATCTTCCGAATCGTCCAAAAAATCTTCATCAAAAGGTATTTCAAGAACCATTATTTAGCCCTCTATTTTTTACCAACTAAATATTCCCAATCCAGCGATGGTCTGATTAGTTCAGTTAGCTCGTATGTGTTTGCCTTGACAACAACGGCAAAATGTCGTGTTGTGTATGTCGCCCATTCTATGTAGTGATGGTTAACATTTGGACAGTAGTAGGCTTCAATGTGTCTCTGCTTTGTAAGCCAACCCTTCTTTATCAGTTCGTCATTGTCGCGCTGTGCGGTGCGCACACATACACCCTCAATCCTCGCTATGAGTTTGAGAGAAAAGCCATACTCCTTATACTCTTGATTCCTGTCGGACAGATAGCCAAGTTTAACGAGATTCCTCACTTGTCGCCTTGCTTTGTTATGCTCCTTTTTTGTTGCAGGGTTGTGCAAGGATTGAAGTATCCGTTTAATCTTCCCTTTCTTCTCCTCTCGAATCAGATGAAGGAACTGCCTTAACTGCTTATAAACGCTGTGGAATTTCCCTTGTTTGATCTTGTCAATGGGGATATTGCGGTTTTTGTGACGGCTCTGCACCTTATGCAATATAAGATGTTTTCCGTGACCACCATAACTTACGAATCCCAGTCTGAGCAGTACAGGCAGGTACTTTTTCAATGTTTCCGGCGCGATGCCAGTCTTCTGCCGTATCTTGTTTGGTGTGAAATTATGGATTACACCGCCTCGTTCCGCAACACATCTACGAAGACAAATATAGAGGCTCATTGCTTTTTGCAACGGCTTATTGCCTTCAAGTGAAGCGAATATTTTACGACTAATGTACTCCATAGTTACCGTATTAAAAAGGGGAAACCACAAAAAAGAACCCCTGTGTCGCTTATGGTGGCACAGGGCTTAACAAGGGTTCCTATAATGTGGGTTTCCCCAATCTGTTCGGTACTATGTCTTCTGTGCCACCAGAAAGCACTACAAAGTTACGCACGTTATCGGTCGCCCGTGCAAGATGTTGTGGAAATCAGTATTTCCTTCCCACTATCGCCATCCTTAGACACATCAACACCGATATACAAACCAACCTTTCCCGCTTTGCGTGGGTTGTTCACCGCAAAAGCGAATCGCAGCATGAACGCAGTACACCGCTTCGGGTACTCGTCAAAGTAGTTTTTCTTGACATACTTTTTGAGTTTCCTCGGCAGTTTAGGATAACGCACTAACTTGCGCAGTCCCTGTGCAGACTTTGCGTCAATCGTAAAGTTCAACGTGATCGGTTCTGATGTCCAATCCCAAACGCTCTCACTCTCTTCCTGCGGGAAGATGGTTTCAAGAGAATGGAACTGCGGCACCTCAACATTGAGGTCAAGTTCCTTCCAGTCAACGGATTGCAGGTCGGTCGTTCCTTCTAATAACGGTTTGTCGGAGAAATACACCTTACTCGGTATTCCCCAAGGATATTCTTCACCCATAACACTCCAACAATATAAGGTTTAAGACCGAAATACCCAAGTTAACTAACCAAACAACAATGGTTAAAATACAAGCGGTATAAAACAACTTGTCCTCATATTTCTTCCACCATAGTTTGATTCTGCCTATTGCTTTGTTTGTCATAAATGTTTACTCCCAGGCGGTGTCGCCTGCTTTATCATCGTGTCAATCCGCATCATCTGCATAAGGTTTTCGTTTTCCTGCAACTTCCGTTCAATGCTCTGGATTAGAGCCGTCTCGCACTGCTTCAAATGCTCGTATTCGCTGACGGGAATAGCAATCAGTTCTTCAGTTTGAGTCATACCTCTTTTTCAGTTCGTTGATGGCACAAGCGCCTCTTTTGTTCAGCATCGGGCACCGTTGCCAGTTCTCCCCGTTTCTCCTAAGATGAATCACACTTGCGTGGGTTCGATTGAGCATGTCGCCGACTTCTGTTGTCGTGATTCCACGAACAGCACAAAGCAAGTAGCAGATTACAGACCTTGCGTCAACGTATTTCCTTAACCTTCTGCGTGACAGGATGTTGTCAACTGTGATACCGTAGATGTCGGCAACGTCACTGATTATTTCTTGTTCTATCATCTTTCTTTTTTTTGATTTTACCGTTAAAATAGCATGCGAACAGCACATAACATGCGAGAAGAAAGCCGTCTTGTGCGTAATGCCTGAAAATGACAAGCCTGAAGATCTCTACGAAAACAAATAATACGGACAAGAAAAACACGGCTATCCACCTTTCGTCATCGCTCACTTTCATAGTTCGTCAAACTCTTTTTGAAGTTCTATTATTTCTTTGTCGTTTCGGCGTATCTGCTCAGTGATTACATCATAACCAAGATCTGCGTCAATGATACCGTCCAACAATGACGTTTTTCCTCTTTCAAGCAGATTGTTGAGCATAGTATTGTTGTATTTAAGGACACTTATGCGACCCAATAACTCATTCGCTTTTCTTGCTGTTTCTTTTGTCATTTGAAATACTCACTGCATTTAAATCCCCTGCGGGGAGAATAATCTAAAAAATCCTGCGTATTGAACAGCCACATCCTGTTCGCCCACCTTGCGATGTCTTTCTCATAGCGGGTAGGAACTCGCTTGTTCTCAAAATCACGATAAGGCTGCACAAACGGCAATATCTTCAATTCTTTGAGGGTGCGCAATCGGAACAAATCCTGCTCCGGAGTGCTATTGTAACCCACCAGTACATAGCAGACTATTTTGTTGGGCTTGATCCATTTGAGCATCTCCTTCAACTGTGGGCGCAAGTCTATCTGCGGCAAGTCCCATGCGATATGCACTCCGTTCTTCAACTTGAGTGAGTTGAGTGCATAAGCCATTTCTTCAGTCATGATGCGCACATCAACTCCGTGAAACTTGACGGGCATTTTGTGTCGCTTCAAGTCCTTGACGGCATCACGCCATTCTGGATTGGCGAAGAAGTTGTTGTCAAGTACCTCTATCCATTTGCCGTTAGGGTTCAAGTCCATCGGCTCGACTGGATGGATGTAGCCCTCTTTGGCTCTAACACAGCAAAAAGAACACGAACGGATACACCCTCGTGAGTAGAACTGAATCGAGTAGTCAACATTCGGATATATTCTGTAATCCAGACACTTAACCGCCTCAATAGGGGGGGGTAGCACGGACTTGATGTCATAGCCGGTGCCGCCTTTGACCACCTTGTCGGCATGGAGCGGATAGAGGTAGTCGGGAGAGAATGTGAACACCTTGCTCTTGAAGCAGATGTCGTAGTGACCGCCAAAGATAGGGTCGTGCCACTCCACCTCATTGCCCTGAGACTTATGGTAAGATGCTATCTTCATCAATGGGATGTTTGGAAACCCATTATGACCATCAACATCAACGAGTGCTACTCGCTTGCTCATAACTAATTCCCTGAGTTCTGCTCAATGAGGTGCGTCATCGAAACATTCCTGAATGTGTCACCATACTTGGCATTCATCTCGTCAAACATGCTGGCGCACTTCTTGACAATCTGCGCCACGACTGGATAACGGCACATGGAAAAAATGATCTGTGCGCAGATATTATCGGAATTACCGCTAATAACGAAATGGTTGCCTTCGTCGCCAATGAAAAGGAACGTGGCATCCTTGCCTTGCAAGGTGTCCAATGATTTCTGGACTTCATCGAAGACCTCTTTTACTCCTTGTTTTTCTTGCTTTTTATTAGTGTCCATCTTTCTTCAACTAATTGCCGTTTTACTCATCACCTTTGTAGTCCTCAAAGTGCAATCCTTTTCTTGGCGTTCCGCATTTTATCGCACCCCATACCTGCTTGTGCGACAAGCCGTAGAACGCAGCACATTCGCTGATGCTCGCAAACACATTCCCGTCTTCCTTGCAACGCACAGCACGTTCCCAGTTCTTCGGGCTCGGCTTGCTCTCGTCAGGCAAGACAAGTATCGTACTGTGTTCGTTATCATCAATGATGCGGCCAACTTCATTTCCGTCAGCCGCATCTGCTTGATGGTTCAACTTGCCTTTGTTAAAAATGAAGACCTTGCGTTTCATCCTTTATTGCCACGGAAGATCGTCTTGTTTCGGTTGATTGAACCCAGGGATGTCACCTGCCGTGGGAGGCGGTGCGGCAAAGTCCTGCAACGGGTCGCGTCCGTAGCCGTTCGACTGCTGCGGGTATTGCGGCTGCTGATAGCCTTGCTGGTTATCGCTCTTGGGAGTAAGGATTTCAAAGTTATCAATGATAACATCGGCAGTCCATCGTTCAATGCCTTGATTGTCGGTATACTTACCGTATTTCATCTTACCCTCAACGAACAATTTCGTTCCCTTGTGGATGAATTGGGAAATGATGTCGGCTTGCTTGCCGAAGGCGATGCAGGAGTGCCACTGTGTCTGCTCTGGAACTTGGACACCTTGCTTGTTGGTGTAAGCCCTATCGGTGGTGGCAAGACGGAACTTGGCGATTTTGCCGCCGTTCACATCTCTGACATCGGGGTCTGAGCCACAATTTCCTATAAGAATAATCTTGTTTACTGACATATTTTATTTGAGTTTAATTGTTACTTTGCTGATTTCATCAACTGCGAGAGCATAGCGAACTTTGCGCGGAGGTCATTGTCTTTTGCCTGTTGCTCGGCATCGACACTCGCCACGTTGTTCATAATCGCCCTCGCTTCACGCATAGCCTTGTTGATGTCTTTGATAAAGCCATCATAGCCGTATCGTGTCTGGTCGGCTGACGGAATGATTTCGTAGCCGTCACCTCGCACGTTGCGGATGCAGATTTGCATTTCTTCAAGCAGTTCGCAACGCAGTTTGTCAACCGATGACATATAAGTGAACTGCTGCAACTTGTATGCTTCAAGAAACTCATCTAAATTGGGATAGTCCTCCATGCGGAGCCTCTTCAAGCCGAACTTGTCTTTAAGCCACTCATGCGGGATCAACTCTCCCTCACCGAACTTTGTCGCTATCTCGTTTACAAGGTCAAACCAACCCTGCGAACCGATGTTTAATGTCTTTGTTTCTTCCATAATGTCTTTATTGAATAAAAAAATAACCTTACCTCGCATGGCCATGACTTACCCAGCCAGACCAGGCCGTGACTTACCTCTGACCTTGCCCTACATTGCCACGACTCGCGGGAACGTACCGAACCAAACCCTGCCAGACCGGGCCAAGCCCTACCACACATCGCAGTACAGCGCCTTGCCGCTGACCTTACCTCATCGCGCCTGACCGCGACTTATCGCACCAAGCATCACACGTCCTTACCAAACCTCTGACCTTGCCTCAACAAACCTCACCCGACCACACGTCACAGGGCCTCGCCTTGACCCACCACTGGCCTTATTCTGTCGGTTCTTCTATGTCAACATTCATCACATTGACAATCCGCACCGCTTTCTCGGCAAGTTCGTTTTCCTCACGATTGGAAATTTGGCCATCGCGTTCCCTGCACTTGTTGAGATAAAGCGCATGAAAGACAATGGCGGCTTGTATCTTTTCGGCATCCATAATCAAATCCTCTCTGCGGTGAAACGTCCGAACTTGGGGCGATAGTCGCACACACCGATGTACTGCGCTGCGTATTCCACAATCTGCTCAATCTCGGCCTCATCAAGGCGAGTTTCGTCAAAGATTATTGTTACCTCACAAGACCACTCATTGAAGATTGGGCGGCAACGCATAATCTTATTCATCTTAACTTTGACGGTGCGCTGGTCAACGTACTGCGTCTTCTCAAACAACTTATCAGGAGTAAGTTTCATGTGCGGGAACACCAACACAGGGTCATCTGGAATGCTCACCGACTGCTTGAAAGCAGTGCCGAGCTTCTTGCTCTTGGCTGCTGCAAGGAATGATGCGGCAAAGCAGTCACTCTTAATGTAATAACCCTTATCCTTAGAATAGTAGAGGCTCGCCTCCCACTCAATTTCCGCAATCTTTGCATAGTCCTCATCGGTTTTCTTGCGTTTTGCGTTCAGCGGCTTGAGTTTCTTTGAATACTCGTTCAGCGGGTTTGCCGTCTTGTCATCGTGCATCAACAGGGGTGATGCGCCATCAATCTTAAATCTTAACGTCTTCATTTTACTTTCTTTTTGTGAATTGATAATTACTTTTCTTTGATTGTGAATTTTCCTCGCACTTCCGAGGTGGTGATGTACTCTTTGTAGAGTTCAGGATGGTCGGTCTTGAACCGCTCTTGGTCAAAACCTTTTCTTGTGCTTGACTTGCCGATACTTGCGACAAAATCATCACACTCAAACTTCTGTACGTTGTTCTGCTCCATGATTTGACGCAACTGCTCTTTCATCTGCTTGGCAAGTTTCTCTGCACGGAGGAAATCTGCAATCGCCTTGGTGACATCAGTCGAAACAGCAAGGTCTTCAGGCGTGGCAACCACTTCGACTACCGCCGTCTCTTCAACCTGCATTTCGGGATTGATGTAGATGAAGCCATTGTCAGCGGGCAAAGCGGTGGTCTCAAGCAAACACTTGACCCTTTCGTCTGGCTGGCGCTCGATAACCCATGCTTCCCACTTGTCGCCCTTGAGCCACAAACCGATCAAACCCTTGACCTTCTTGTCGGGGTTCTTGCGCTCAAACATGAACGCATAAGATGACAACTGCCACGAGAGGTACGCTTTCAAGCCACCTTTGCCACCTGGGTAGGCATCGACATTGTTTGTCTTGAAATCGACAATGTAGATGTCTTTGGCATCGTTCTCGTCAACGCTGTCGATTTGCGATGCGTACTGGCCGTAGTCAACGGTGTATTCGGTAGCAACGCAGTGCAGTCCGTGCTTGTCCAGGAACTGCTTGTAACCTTCAAGTTCTGGTTTCACATCCTGCTCCGGGAAGATAACCGTTCCGAAGTCCTTGGTCTCGTGTTCGACGGCAGGGAATTGCGTTTCTTCGACACCAAGCGTTTCAAGTGTTTGGATGGCATGGTGTACGCAGGTGCCGTGATAACCCGCCCTTGGAATGAATACTTGCTCTACTTTCGGGTCTGCATCGGGATAGATGCCCAGTCGCAATACTGAGTGGATCAGCGACGTGATGCCACTCAACCGTTCTTCTCCACGCCAATAAGAGTGCTGTTCTTCATTGAAGATGACATCACTCATGTTAAGCATTGTTCCCTGTTCCATTACTTTCCTTTTTTGAGTTGGTTGTTCCTTGTGACGAATGCCCTTGCGAGAATGCCGTCTTTGCGGCAGTACTGCGGGTTGAGCTTGTTATACTTGTTCCAGACGGCCATCAGTTCATCGTATGAGTTGCATGCAAGCATCTCCTGCTCGGCAACAAGTTCTGTCTCGTCGCTGAAGATGGACTGGCTCTGCGGCTGCTTTGCGGGTTGCGGTTGAGAGGGTTTGGGTTGCTGTTTCGGTGCTTTCTCCTGCTGATTATGATACTCGTCCGTGTCCGCATCTTTGGTGTCGTCAATCAGGAACAAGCCGTTAAGCGCATACTTGCGGGCATAACTTGACGATGCACCAGTGACCTGTGAGCCGTCCATTCCTTTCTTGGAATCGTCTTCACGGGCATAACCGATGCCGCACATCGTCTCGCCGCCCTTTTGAGCCATTGCGATGCTCTTGACATAATAGCGGGTGCCAATCATCACGAGTTCATCGGTAATGGTCAACAGCACTCCGTTTTCGGCAAGCAGCGGTTTGACAGCCTCAAGGATGCTCTCTGCCGAACGGTAATTGTAGTTTCCGAACTTGTTGTACAAGTCCTTCGGCGCTTTCAGTTTCTTCTGGATTGCAATGAGCGCTTCCTGCAATCCCTTTTCTTCTTTTGTTGCCATAATGTCAGTTTATTGTTGTTTGTTGTAATCCCATGTCGGCACGGAGCGATGTTCCCACCATTCAGCACCATCATATTCACATCTTTCAAGCCAAGAGCCATCCCTAAACTTGACATATCCTGTCACAAGCTGATGACCATAACCTTCATCGTATGCAAAGTCCATTGACTTCATGGCTGAATCAAGTTGATGCTTCTCGTACCCTGGAGGAAGTTCGATTTTTGTTGGCTCCTCATAATCATCAAAGGATATTCTAAGCCACTCCACTTTTTCGTAAACCTCATCAATAGTGAGGTTCTCAAAAGTTTCTTCCAATAAGTTTGCCATAATGTTAGAATATTGATAGTTGTGTAAACTTTTGCGGTTTGCCGAGGATGAAGTCGCAGATGAAGTTGCGGGCATAGTCGGGCGAAATCATGCTGCGCTCCTCGCTGCATAGCCCAGCCTGGCTGCTTCCACGACTTGTCATGTGGGTCTTTTTTTCGGCCATCTTATCGAGCTGCGTTGTTTCCAACCTTGTTGGGTCGCAGTTGATGAACCAGTAGGCTGTTGGTTTAACCCTGTAGTCACCTCTGGTCATCCTATTGTTGTCGATGACGGCAGGCGGGATAATGAAGTTGCCTTTCAGGTAAGTGTTTTCAGACCACGGGTTCTCCATAATCAGGCGCAGCCCACGCTCCTGAGCCACGGCAAGCATCATGATGGCGAGTGCATAAAACTCAGAACGGTTCTTGTCCCTCTGCAAAATGGCATCGGTTTTCTCTTTTGTTGTCATTTTGCGATAGTTGATGCAACCCCAGGTGAAGTTCATCTGGCTTGGAGCGCAAAAGTATATGCAAGGGAAAAACGCCATAATCAAATCGTCGCTTGTAATGTGGTCAAACACAGAGGGTTGTCCTGCGTACCCCCCCCTAATTTCGGCAAACAAATCCATCACATGGTCGGTCTCACCGAAGTTGTTCTGGATGTCGTAGTCCTCGGCAGGGATGCCCAGCTTGATGAACTCGTTCTTGAACGTGCCTGACTGTTCAAAGAAACAATGAACTTTACCTTTAATCTCCATTATTAAAAAACCAGTCCGCGTTTCACAACGAAGACCGGGGTACAAAATAAATATTATGAAAATATTAATGCGTATATGAAAAAAACCTATAATTGCTTCCTTTGCGCATAAAGGCAGATTAAAGTGGAATCCACCTTGTTGTCATCGAACGTCTTGCAGCGCTCACTCCTGCGGAAATCCATGTTCGGCAACAACCGCCTTGCGGCATTATATGATGTCAGTTTGGTATTGGCCGCCTTGTCGCATGCCTCACACATCGCCTTCTGCCATTTGCCGGGAGCGCAGGTGACATAAGGAATGCCTAAAACCTCAAACATGCCGAGGATCTTGCCGTAACTCGTCCCGAAAGAGAACGAACGGCTGACGCCATCATGCGGCATAGAGTGTACCTGCTCGATGACGGCCATCACGTTTTGCCCATCCATACCCCTTATCGCTTCAACGAGTTCCGGATTGAGCCGCTGCCCTTCAAAGAGCTGATAATGATAAAAAAGATTGGAATGAACCGATAAAATGCAGCAGAAGCCCTTCTTGCCGGGATCTGTGCCAATATAGAAATCTCTCATTGTATAGTCTAATTAAAAAGCCACCCCGAAACGAGGTGGCTGCCATGAAACGAATCTGAAACGCCATCAAAATGGACATCCTTGCGGAACGAGACGGCGCTAGCCATACGGGTTCCAGTTAAAACCACCCGCATTTCACAATGGGGATGGGAAAAACACCATAATAAGTATGAAGTCAGAATATATGGATAAAAACCATAAAAACAGTAATGATTTGTCTGTGCAGTGAGTGACGGACTTGAACCGCCGACCTTCGGCCGATAAGACTCGGACTTATGCATTGCTGCCTATCTCTGCCAACGCTCTAACCATCTGAGCTAACTCACTGTTTTGCCGCGGTCAGCGCTACCTGACTCTTTTACAGGAGACCTACTCCACGGCTTATCAAGAAGAATTATTAGCCTTCAACTTTTCTTCACGGTGGATCGCTCCACTTTCAGTATAGGCGGCTTTCTCCCGCCAACCCATTCGGCTACTCCTTTCACCGTGACGCAAGGGCTACGTCAATCTGCTTCCGCAGTGTGCGGTCCTACGGCTACGCACAAGTCCTTCCGTGCAAACGGGATAATCGCGTTATCCCAACAAGCCTGCCGCTATGTCTTTCGGGCGGTTGTCAGCGGGTCGCTATGTACCGCTCGTATTCCTTCATCAGCTTCGACGAGTCGAACTTCAAAGAAGCCTGTTTGGAACTCCCAGTCTTGATGTAAGAGAACCTGGGAACCCCGTTCTCGTCGTCCTTGATGTGGTACAACTGCATCACGGATATGCCGAGCATCGAAGCCGCGTCCTTCGCAGATACGAGTTTCTTGACTGGCTTGCCGCCGATGGCCTTCGCCACCTTCTCGGCAAACCTGTCGTCATTCATCAGGTGCTCCGCAATCTTCGCGGCCAGTAAGTCGATTTCCTCGATGCTCATAATATCTTTGTTTTAGTTGTTGCTTTTCTTCTCGATGGTCTTGATTACGATAGTGTTGGTATCGCAGTCAATACTGCAAGTGTACGTCAGCCCGTCTTCACGGGGATATGCCTTCTTGACATAGGTCACTATGTTCTTGGCCGACACACAGGCGGCATAACTCGGCAAACGAACCGAGAGAGAACCATCACGTCCTATCCTCTTGATGTCATCAACCGATATTTTATCTGCTACCATATATTATTTTTTACTTAAAATTGTCTAAAAGGCTTGGCGGTTTGGCAAATATGCCGTATATTTGTGACGCTAACCACTGTTTGCGGTCTTTTACCGTGAACCGCCCAACCTTTGTTTTTACTTTTCAGTGGACAAAGGTAGGTCAAATCTTGATATAAACAAAATATATCAAGAAAAAAGTGTTGAATTTAGCATTTTTTAACGATACAAACCAAACCAGAGAATTATGGAAACATTAGACGCAAAAGAAATCGTTCCGAGGATAAGGGAACTGATAGACGACTCCCTACTGTCGGAAGCCGCCTTCGCATCAAAGGTCGGTCTTGCGCCGAGCAACTTCCGCAAGAAGCTCATAGGGCAGCAGAAGATCATGCCGCGCGACATCAAGCTCATCTGCGAGGCCAGGAACGTCAATACGGAATGGCTCCGGTTCGGCAGGGGTGAGAAGTACGTCACCGAAGGAAGCGAACCAGCGCCCAGTGTGCGCAACATCATCATCAACCTTGCACGAAGGCTCACGCAGAACGAGGAGCGCATCGCCAACCTCAAGCGGGAAAACCAGGACATCATGAACCAGTTGACAACATTATACATCCAATTAGACAACAGACTATGATGAACGAAGAACTGATTAAGAAGGTCGTTGCCGTCCTTGACGAGAAATGGGGCAACGAAGACTGGAAGAAACTCACCGAAGAAGAGAAACTGCGTATCGTCGGCGAATACATCGGCGAGAGCGGTCTACTGAACGGTTCTGTTCAGTAAACGGAATCACGGGTTCGTTTCCCAAAACCGAGTGTTACTTCCGTGTTACCGATATGCGGAAACGATACCTAACCTACTGATACACAACACCCGCACCAAATCCCAACAGGATCACTTTTTAGTGGTATATTTTGGTAAAGGTGTCCGCAAAAAGACACCTTTTTCTATCAAATGACACCACCTATCTCTTTGATAAGCAAAACGATAGCAAACAACCGCTAAAAGAATCACACCCACGTTTCACTATTTGCTGATTTTTGTGTACTTTTGTTGGTATTATTGGGTATGGTGTTACCTGAAAATTTACCGTGTTACTTTCCGTGGTAACACAAAAAGTTCAAATCCACCCTGGGTCAGAACCCATGACCCCACATATATTATACATAATGAAGATTCCAGCAATCCAATTCGTCTTCGACCGCAAGAAGACCGCCACAAAGACAAGAAAAGGCATCATCGAGATGCGCATCACATACCTGCGGAAAAGAAAATACATGACCACCGGCATAAGGTGCTTCCCTTCGCAGTGGTCGCAGAGCCGGGAGTGCGTCATAAACTCCACCGATGCCGTCCGTTGCAACCAGGTTCTGCTTGAGATGAAAAGAAAAGCGATGAAGGCGGTAGCCGACATGGTTGACGACGGCATCATCGACATCTTCGCCATACCGAACATCATCAGGCAGCCGTCAGACACAGGAATGTCGTTCATCCGCTACGTCAAGGAGCGCTCATCGAAGCGCAACGTGTCGGAAGACACAAGGAAACACTACAGGTCGTTTCTTTCCATCCTTACGAACTTCGGAAAGATCGTGTCGTTCTCCGACATCACCGAGAAAGCCATCCGCGACTTCGACGAGTGGCTGCACTCATACACATGGAATGTGCGCGACCGCTACGGAAGGATGTCCGAACACCGCTACTCGCAGTCCACCATCGGCGGCATACACAAGCGCATGAAGATATTCATAGGAGACGCGGTTGTTGACGGCCTGCTCAAAGAGAACCCGTACCAGTCCAGGCGCATCAGGATAGACCGTGGCTGCACGAGGATAGACAAATATCTCACGACTGAAGAGTTTGAACGGATCAAGACGGCGAAGATGCCGACCGGTGCGGTTGCCGAGGCGCGTGACCTGTTCGTGTTCCAGTGCCTGACAGGTCTGGCCTACTCCGACCTCATGGAGTTCGACTTCTCCAAAGTGCATCTTGATGGCGCGTTCAAGGTATACTCGGCAACAAGGAAGAAGACAGGCGTTGAGTTCACCTTCGTCCTCGTGCCTGAAGCGGTCGAGATCCTTGAGCGGTACGGCCACCAGCTTCCGACCATATCCAACCAGAAGTACAACATCAAACTGAAGATAGTGGCAGACGCAGCAGGTGTCGATACGGAGCTCACGTCCCATGTCGGGCGCAGGACGGCGGGGTACATCTGGCTCAACGGCGGCATACCGATAGAGGTGGTTGCAAAGTGCCTGGGACACACGTCCGTGAGGACAACTGAAAAGGCTTACGCGAGGATACTCGACAAGACAATCATAGCCGCTTTTACCGATTTCGTTAATAAATAATGTGATGGCCAGGGTGTTCGCTCTGGCCTTTTTGTTTTTACTGCCTTAAAAGTTAAATATCCTTTCGTTTTGTAAAACTTTCATAACTTATTTTTAATACCAACAAAAGCGAACAAAAACCAACAAAAGAGCCGAAAAATTACGTTAACACGTTGAAACACATCGGTTTGCAAGACACAAAATTAAGGTTTTACTTTGCATCGCAAACACCGATAGAGCAGTTTCGGTGTAGAGTAAGACATCACATAAAGGAGAAAAGAAGAAGCCCCCTAACTGCTCATCAAGGGCGCCGATTCTCTTCTCCTTTTGATTTAGAGCAATGATAGACACCTATAGGATATGCCTCTCAAGAGGCAAGGAGAAAAAGGATCTGCTTGACGTGCCTTGCACCGAAGAGTACATCAAGGCCATCGTCAACGGCTCGTTCCGCGGCAGGTTCAGCAAGCCCGACGGACTGCGCGTCAGCGACGGGATAAAACTGATAGTGATAAACAAAGGGATGCGTTCCGTCGTCATGGCAAGGCGAATATACAACAAGAGCATGCGCCAGGTGATGACGACAATCAAGAAGGCAATCAACGACACTCCTCTCATCTATGGGTAAGGCAATCGACACATACGAAGCAATATTGACATTCCTCGGAATCGAGCAGAACATCACGGATGCCGAGTACGAGGACATAAACGAAGAAGAAGATGTACACGATTAGCGCAGCACTGGCAATATCATTCATCATCGGAACGGCATTACAGGTTTCGATGTTTGTCGCAACGATAGCGCTGAAGCGCACGGCAAACAAGGCTCTGGACAGGGCGCAGGCCATGTCGGAGGACGCAAACGGGATAGCAGAAGAGGCAGAGAAGATACACAACGGCGCGATGTTGTGCCTGAAGATGTCAAACGAGCTCTTCTACTGCCACTCAAGCGACGAAAGGGCCAACCTCATCATCAAGTGGGCTCCCAAGCTCCAGGAGGCAGGCATCAACATGCAGGACATCAACGACATTATCAACAATTAAATAACAACATTCATGAAGTATCTAAAGGTTTTCAAGAACTGGCGCATCGTGTTTCTCACGATCATCGCCGCTGCCGCGCTGCTGCTCATCCTCGGCGACGGCAACAGGTTCTCCGTCATCGTTTTCGCAAAGGTTGTCGGCGGTGCACTGGCATACGTCTGCTACAGGCTCGGTAAACACTGGAACGAAAAGGGTGAAATCGACGAAATCAAAGTCTTTAACGACAACGAGTGATTTTTTCATAATCTTTCTGTTTTGGTCCGGCCTCTCGTGATGAGGGCCACCGCAGTAGTTCAAGAGCAGATCCCCCGGAAACGGGAAGATGGAGCGTGCGAGTCCTCCCTGCGGAACACAGCGAGTTCTTTGACATTGTGGAGAGAAACATGGTGCGACCCTCCCGCACCGCCGAGAGTGGAGGGCGCAGAAATCACCGCTGCGAATGAAAGACGGTGACGTGTTACTGACAATTAGAACCATTCCGCATCGGTACGCCATACTTGCGGCATGGGAAAACATAGGCATCGCCCGATCATTGGAACCCGCAACTCGGTTGGGGTTGGGCTTCGCCGCCTGCGATGCCGCTGCATCTGGTTTGTTAATGGTGTATAAAGTCCGGCTGCAAGACAGACGCGCCGGACAAACGCAATTATGAGTAAGAATTTTTTCATAGCTATCTCCCGCTCCGCTGAGACAGCGCGGTGGGTTTTTTAGAAAACAACACTTTGCTGCGGTGTGAAAAAGCAGCCGTTTCAATCCATCAGTTGTGAAACCCGTGGACAATGGACGCAACGGTAATCTTACAAAGTTTTAGTTGATTATTTGGGGCAGAAATGCCCCACACGGGCAAGATAAACAAAACGGCCTAGACCCTTGCGGTCGAATGCGGGTTCGACTCCCGTCTTGCTCTCATGAGAAAAGGAATAAAGAGACTGCTTGACTGCGAGTGGTACGGGAACACGAACATGGTAAGGCTGTTCCTGCATCTGCTCCTGAAAGCGAAAGAAGAAGACGGAATTGATGTCAAAAGGGGAGAACTTTTGACATGCGTCCCCAGGCTGTCCGCTGAAACTGGACTCACGCAAAAGCAAGTGCGAGTTGCGCTTGAAGGTCTGGAAAAGGGCAGGATGTTGGGCAGGATGAGGGCAGGGAAAATGACTATCTTAACTATCTGTGAATATGATAGTTACGATGTGTCAAAAACCGACCGAGGGCAGGATGAGGGCACGATTAAGGGCAGGATGAGGGCAGGAACAAAAGAAAAGAAAGAAGAAATTCCCCCTGCACCCCCTTTAGAAGAAATAAAAGAAAACTCTTCAAAGAACAAAAAGAAAATATTATCTAAAGATAATATAAAAGAAAAAGAAGAAAGTTTCGTGGAACCAGAGTTTGAACCCGCATTCTCCCTTTGGCTTGAGTACAAGCACCAACGCAGGGAATCCTACAAAAGCGACATATCGCTGAAGACATGTTACAACAAACTCGTCAGGCTGTCTGGCAACGACCCCGACACTGCAATGGCGATAGTTGAACAGTCTATGGCCAACAACTGGGCCGGGTTATTCTCGCTAAAAGACGACAACGGAAATGGAAATTACAAACAACAAAAAAACGGCATCACTGGACAGTTACCTGGAGAAGCTCAAAGAGCGAATCCCCTCGCTGGCTACGACAAGATCATCGACTAAGCAGAAGATAGACCTGCGGTATCAGGCCACAATCTTCAAGATGCTGCTCGACGAGCAGTGCCAATCGAAGAACTATGTCATCGATCCCGACAAACGCGAGAAACTCAGTTCGATATTCGCATGGGTATGGAAATACGACCAGTGGAACAAATGCGGCCTGGACTACAACAAAGGTCTGTTCCTCTTTGGTCCGGTCGGCACAGGAAAGTCAACGGTCATGAAGGGATTGCAGAAATACATGAACTACGTCAAGAGCCGTGACATCCTTGACGATTACCGAATCGGCTTCTTCTGGAAGTCGGCGAGTGAACTCGCCAATTCCTATGCAGGTAACGGGCAAGAGAAACTTTTGCAGTGGTGTGATGAGTGCAACCTGCTGATTGACGAACTCGGCAGAGAACCGAGACCGGCTAAACACTACGGAACGGAGTTGAACGTGATCCAGTTCCTTCTTCAACTGCGGTACGATAGGAGAAAAGGGAACATAACGCACATCACGAGCAACGTCAGCCCGCAGGATATTATGCCGCTCTACGGAGACTACATCAGCGACCGCTTCAGGGAAATGTTCAATATCATCCATTGGGGCGGCAGTTCAAAGAGATAGAAGTGTTTAGATTCTTTTCATAGGTGAGGTCGCATGATTCTGCAAACGTGGTTAAGCGCGATGCGTATCGTAGCAAGAAACTGGCGGCCGAAATTCGGGGAGGACACAGGATTTTCGCATTAGTGTTAAGGTTTAGTGCTTCATAAAATTTGGTTTTTAGGTTAATTGATTATTTGGGTAATCCAGGGGTTCGATTCCCCGCCTCCCCTCAAGCTAAGGATTTCTTTTCATAATAGATGGGAGCCATTGCCGAGAGCCGTGAGGCCGGTAGGCAGATGGGACTAGTTAGATTTAGAAAGGTTAAACAAAAAGTTAATCGGTTCGCCCTGTCGTGAGACACGGCGGCAATGGGCAGAATGGTGGCAACGTGTTGCCTAACGGTGGTTCGATTCCACCCTTGCCCGCAAC
>ODAI012691160.1_pt1 | contig 25715 bp, 13 predicted proteins | sample 1539321 | NCBI WGS metagenome assembly ODAI01 (sample SAMN02144231, study PRJEB22623) | gut metagenome | biome: sheep rumen | host: Ovis aries | place: New Zealand
GCGCGGTCTGTGGCGACGAATTCTGTGCCTAATACTTTTGCGTCTTGGGCAATGTATGTGCAGTATGCCTTGGCACCGTCCATTAACGCGACATATTCTGCTTGGGTAAAGTTGTCGCAAGTCTTGTCGTCACCATATAATGGTTTAATTATCGCTTCCAAATTGGTCTTGGATGTGTCTTTGTCATTTGTTGCGGTGCAATATGCATGCCATGTTGTTTCAGGATTCATAATGTCGTTGTATTTTTGAACGCATGCATCGACAACCTTGATAGGTTGATTGTTTAACGTCATTGTTGCACGCAATCCACTGCTGACCAAATTGTTTAATGCATCTTCGCCCAAAACTCTCTTGAGATTCTTGGCGCGATCTGTTGATTTGAATGTTGCGCCGGTCATTTTTGCTTCTTGGGCAATGTATGTGCAGTATGCCTTGGCACCGTCCATCAATGCGACATATTCTTCTTGGGTAAAGTTATCGCAAGTTTTGTTGTCGCCATATAATGGTTTGATAACCGCCTCTAAATTAGTTTTGGTTGTATCTTTGGTGTTGTTTGCCACACAATATGCATGCCACGCAGTTTCAGGTGTCATGATTTCATTGTATCTGGCCTCGCAAGCGGACAAGAATGTTCTGTCACTGGATTCGCCGGATAATCTGACCTTGGTTGCAAATCCATTTGTTTTCAATTTTGCAACAACACCGGAACCCAATGCTCTTTCTAATTGTTTACCAATGCCTGTGTCTGCGTTAAGTGTGCTGCGGTTTTCCATTAAATATACACAGTATGCTTTGGCACCACCCATAATCGCATTATAGTGTTCGGATTGGAATTGTTCACATGATGTGATGGACGAGAACAATGGTGTAATAATGTTTGCTAAATGATTTTCTGATGTGCAATATGCGTGCCATGCGGTTTCACCTGCCTCGCCAGGGTTGCCCTTGAAATCAACACCGTCTGCTTCGTTTGGCCAGCGGCATACATTGTTGGAATCACAACTGCAAATGTATAATAATTTGTTTGCCTTGTTATACCATGCGTATCCTTGAACTTTTTCTTTGGAATTTAATTCAGAATATGTATTAATGTTTCCTTGATATTCAAATCCAGAACCGGCTGCACCGTCTTGGCCTTTGACGGAGTCCATGAAATTTTTATCGTTTTTCAGTGCGGATGTGACCTCGTCTACTGTGACAGATGTACCGTTTGCACCGTCCTTACCGTCTGCACCTTTTTGTCCAGGTTCACCCTTCAAATCTTTACGGATGTCTTCGTTTGTTAAAATTTTGTGTAATAAACTGCCCTCGGTTTCTGCGTCGCCGGTCACAACTGTGCTAAGTTTGTCCACATCGCTGGATAAAGCAGCAATAGAATCAGATGTTGCAATATTTAAATTGCCTTTTTCGTCAACAATCTTTTTTTCGTACAATGATTGTGTGAACAACGCAGAATTTAATCCGTCACCGTCGGCATTAAGAACGGATGTTCTCAAATTTGATAACTCACCTTTGGTTGCAACCTTTAATTCGTTCTTTGATTTATCAAAAATGCCTTTATCGTTCAATTGATCTATGATTAATCGATTAACTTGGTTTTCGTCAGTGCCAACCTCGCCCTTGGCGGCAAAAGTATCTTTCAATGTTGTTGCCAAAGTGTCGGCTTTGATGTCGTCTTTGGTTGCCAAGGTTTTCAAATCGTCTTTTCTGGCGATTGTGTCATTGTCTTTCAATGCGGCAACAACAGCATCAGAAACAACGGTTGAATTGCCTAATGCATCTGCGATTGTTTTGTTATCTAGTACAGGCAAATCATCCTTGGTTGCGACCTGTAATTCGCCTTTGTCATCCAAAATCTTTGTTTCTTTCAATTTGTCGACGATTATTTTATCAACTTGGTTTTCATCAGGTCCAATTTCGCCAGACAATGTATTTTTTGCAGTTTCACTGGCGGCGATTTTGTTAGCAATTGCCTCGGCGGTGACATCAGCAGATTTTGCAAATCCAGCATTTTTTAATTTGTTTGCAATAGAACCCTCGACGGTATCTGCGGCATTAAGTGTATTTACGGTTGTTTTTAATGCAGAAACATCACTGTCTTTTGCAAATCCAGCGGTTTTTAATTTGTTTGCAATAGAACCCTCGACGGTATCTGCGGCATTAAGTTTTTCTACTGAATTTTGCAATTCGGAAACAGTGGCGGATGTCGCAATTTGCAATTTGCCGGAATTGTCGATAATGTTGCGTGTTTGCAAATCAGATGCAATCAAACCTTTGACTGCTGCTTCGTCAGGACCAATTTTACCAGACAATGTTTTTTGTGCGGTTGTGCTGGCCGCAATCTTTTGTGCAATTGCGTCAGCGGTGACGTCTTTATCTTTTGCAAATCCAGAATTTTTCAATTTGTATGCAACGGAACCACTGGTGTTTTCGTCAGCATCCAATTTGTTCACAGTTGTTTGCAATGCAGAAACCGCATCAGATGTTGCGATTTTCAGCGCGCCAGCATTGTCAATAATGTTGCGTGTTTGCAAATCAGATGCAATCAAACCTTTGACTGCTGCTTCGTCAGGACCAATTTCGCCAGACAATGTATTTTTTGCAGTTTCACTGGCAACAATCTTGTTGGCAATTGCCTCGGCAGTGACATCGCTGTTTTTTGCAACATTTTTTTCAGCCAATTTTCTATCCAGATTTTCTGTGGTAATCGCCTTGGCAGACAATTCGTTAACAACCGCGGTTGTTGCAAGTTTTAATTTATTATTGTCGTCAATAATATCTCTTTCTTGCAAATCAGATGCAATGATTTCTTTGATTTCATCATCGCTGGGTTGCAATTTTTCTGTCAAAATATCTGTGGCAGATGGATTTGCAACGATTTTTTGAGCCAAGACAGTTGGTTCAATATCTGATTTTTGCGCGAAATAAATTTGATTGTTCGCATCAATCAGTCCACGAACCTTTAAGCGATTATCAATGTCTGTATTCAATGATTCGGTTAACATTTCAGCCTGGTGCTGAATAGAATCCATAGATGTTTTCAAATCTTCGTTTGTTGAACGAATTTCGGTCAAGGCATCTTGCAATTCACGATTCGTTGTTGTTAAGTCCAACGATTTAACCTGGGATTCTATGGCACTTTCAACATCATCAGTGCTTAATTGATTGCGTTCAAGTTGCAATTGTGCATCTTGCAGATCTTTTATTTGCTGTTTTAATTCGTTTAATACGTCGGATGAAGAAGAATTATCATGTGTGTTTTTGTTAACAGAGGCAACAGGTGTGGCCACCGGCGAAAATTTCTGTATACTGGAAATCCGATTCGTTGATGACGAAGTCTGTGATGTCTGGGTTGTTGCGTTTGTGGCGGGTTTTATACCGGTGTTTAGACTGATAGAACCAGCCCGTACAGTTGGCTGTAATCCGTATGCAACGGAACAGAATGAAACCAGCATAAATACGCTGAAAACGCTTGATGTTTTAGACATGATATTTCTCCTAGGTTTTTGCAAAAAAGATCCTTCCTTGGAATCAGTCTAGCAAAAATAAAAATTTTATTGCAAGAGTTTTTTTAGTCGTCAGGACATTCTTGGTCGATTGCATCAGAGATGTGTTGAAACATCGCGCGTTTGTATGCGGATTTTTTCGCACAGGGGTCGCATTGATAGCGTAAATCGCCCATCTCGCAAATAAACCTGGTGCCATTACATGTTCCGGTTGTACGAACTGGAACGATACGATTTGCATAATTTGTTTCAATTATTTTGTATTTTTCTGGGACATTTGCGTAGTTTGATTCCCATAATATTGCAACGTTGTCTGCGGCGCGACGTTGACACGATTTTTGCGATTTCGATGATTGTGAAATAAATTTGTCGTTTAATCGGGATTCACGATTGTTTGCGGCAATCAAAACCCAGACAACAGATACCGTACAAATCGTCGAAACCAGAAATAATAATACGTAATGTGCAACAGAAAATGCAGAAGGTGTTTGTTCCATGTTTATATCCTTTTGGTAAAATTTATAATATTTATTGTATTTTTTTGAGTATCCAGGATATACAGGTATTTTTTCGTCTGTCTGGTTTGATTTTTTGATGCTTTTGATGTAGAATATGTTTTGTTATTTGATTGAAAAAAGAGGTTTTGAAATGTTTGTCACCGAAAAATTAAAAACATTTTCTTGGGTGAATGTCGGCAATCCTGATCATGATGATTTTGAAAGGTTGCAATCTGAATACAAGATTGATGAGGATAATATTATCGATATTTTGGACCCTGATGAACAGCCTCGATTGGAAATAGAAGATGATTACAAGGTTATAATCGTGCGCTTTCCAATTATAAATCGCGAAAATGATACTTTGTGGCATACCGAGCCATTATCAATTATTTATTCGACAAATCGTGTAATTACTGTATGTAGAAAACGGTGCGATTTGTTGGATAAAATTAAAAAAGATGAAAAAACATCACGTGAAGATTTCGTTTTGAATATTTTGTATTATATTGCAGAATCTTACCTGCGTTTGTTAAAAGAATTAAACAAGAGAGTTTTGGAATCCAAAAAAGGATTGCAAAAATATATTTCAAAATATGATTTGATGGCTTTGTTAGAGGTTGAAAATAGTTATACTTTATATATGGCTGGTATCAAGGGTAATGTTTCTGTGTTAGACAAACTGGAAAAAATGCGTGGTTTTATAAAAACGGACGAAGCGCAAGAATTGGCCGAGGATGTTAGAATTGAATTTGGTCAGGCAACTGAGGTTGTGACAAGTTATAGTAAAATGTTAAAATCTATCAAAGAAACATTTGAAAGTATTATTAATATGGAATCTAACAGATATATTAATCGGTTAACAATGTGGAATATTATATTGGTTATTCCTACGGTGATTGTGGGATATTATGGTATGAATGTTGCGCTGCCTTTTGCTGAAAGTCAATATGCAGCAACAGGCATTTTTGTTGTTATTTTGTTGTTATTAGTGGGGTTTGCAATATTTGGATTTATAAAATCTAAAAAATAACATTAAAAAAACCGTCTAATTGACGGTTTTTATTTTGTTTTTACATTTTTTCAGGTATTTTTAACCCCATTAAATTTGTTGCAGTAATCAGTGTATCGCGTGCTAATTTGGTTAGGTATAATCTGGTTTGTTTTGTTTGTTCGTCGATATCGTCACGCAATATGGGACATGTGTGATAAAATGTATTTATTAACTGACATAAATTGTATGCGTAATTTGCAATCATGTCGGTTGCCCTGTTTTCGTATGCAGATTCAATCATTTTATCAAAGTCCATAATTGCAAGTAATAAATTGCGTTCGTCAATTGTTATGGCAGATTTGTTTAATTTTGGTTCAATTGACGCACGTGACAATACGGAATTTAACCGGACGGCTGTGTATAATACATATGGTCCAGTGCGACCTTCGAAACTGGTGACGGAATCTGGGTCGAATATATAATCAGAACGCAAATCGTGCATTAAATCGTTGAATTTTAATGCGGCAATCGCGATAGTTTCGATTGTGTCATTGTCCAGTTTTTTGTTATTTTCGGATGCGCGTGCGCGAACAGCGTCGATTGCAATCTGGATAATATCGTCCAGGTCGGCCGCATTTCCGTTGCGTGTTTTAAATGGTTTTCCGTCGGCACCATTTATGGTGCCATATCCGATGTGTTCGATGTTTTTTATATCAAAAAGGCCGGCAAGTTCTGCGACTCTGAACAATTGCTCAAAATGCAAAGATTGCCTTGAATCAGTAAGATATATTATTTTGTTCGGGTTGTCTGTTAACTTGCGATAAAATACGGCCGCAATATCGGTTGCATCGTATGTTGTTGCACCGCGAGAGTTATAGAACATCATTGGCGGCATTGGCGCGGTGTCTGTGTCTTTTTTTACGACGATTATTTCGGCACCGTCGCTTTCTTGCAACAGATTTTTTTCGCGCAAAATCTTTTCAACATCCTTTACATAAAGTGCTGCATTTTTTTCGCCTAAATCATTATCAAAAGGCAAAATATTTAATTTTTCAATTGTGTCGTGCATTGATTTTAACGATATTGGCATAAATACGTTATACAGTGCATTATACCCTGCGTGTCCGCGTTGTAATTCGGCGGTTATTATATGAACATCGTTCATAAAATTTTCATCCTGTTTTGCCAACGCAGATGCTGCCGGATAAAATGTGTTTAATTCCGCAGCGTCAAATGTGTATTTTGATAAATCCATATCTGGATTAAAATTATCTTGGAAAAAAGGCCAATCTGGATGAATTCTTTTTATCCATGCGATAACCATACCCATTGAACGTCCCCAATCGCCCATATGGTTATAAGAAATGGTTTTATGCCCCATAAAGCGAAATATTCTGTTTAATGTATCACCAACAATAGATGTGCGCAAATGTCCAATATGGAGTGATTTTGCAACATTATACGCACCGTAATCCATGTCGATTACTAATGGTGTTGCTGGGGTGCGCGGTTGTGGTGCGGTTGCGTTTTGTAAAATAAAATCGTCTTTGATTTTTATATTTATGAATCCAGGGCCAGCAATTTCTGCTGATGCAACAAAATCCAATTCTTGAATTTTTGGCAATATTTCCGCCGCTAATTCACGTGGGTTTTTATGTGCCAATTTTGCACCAACCATTGCTGCGTTTGTTGAAAAATCACCAAAATCACGATTGCGTGGGGTTTCAAGATTTGCAGCAAAACCCAGTTTTTCATTGATTGTATCTGATACATATTTATATAAATTCATTTACATAGCCCTTGTTTTTTTATTCAATTGGTAATATTACACGAACGCGCAGTCCGCCCAAAGAACTGTCTTCCAAGAATATTTGACCGCCATGGTTTTCAATCGCGGTTTTTGCAATAGATAATCCCAGCCCTGTTCCACCGGTTTTGTTGCCACGCGCATCGTCAAGACGAACAAATGGTTTCAAAGCATCGTTCTTTTTGTCGTCAGGAATGCCTGGACCGTCATCTTCGATAATGATTTCGATGTTTTCAGTCGTGTCATGTTCGGTTATTTTTATTTTCTTTTTAGCATATCTGGCGGCGTTTTCGATTATATTACTGAACGCATGCGTTAATGCCATTGGGCGCGCATAAAATTGCGCCGGTGTGGTTGGTAAATCCAGTTCTATTTTTTTGTCTGGTGCCGCATCACGCGCAATACGCGTTAACATTGCAGGCAATTCAGTTGCTTGTTCTATTTCAGGTGTTTCGCCACGTGCAAAAGACAAATATCCGTTAACCATTTCTGTCATACGGTCAATGTCTTGCAATAATGTTTCTTTGGTTGCGTCCCCTGTTTCTATGGCCAATCTCATACGCGCCAACGGGGATTTTAAGTCATGACTGACCGCGTTTAACATATCTGTTTTTGTTCGGTTGTATCTGTCAATACGTTCCTTCATTGTTATCATTGATGCAGCGGCATTACGAATTTCCAAAGAACCACTGGGTTTGAATCCAGGCGCATCTAATCCGCGACCAAATCTGTTCGCCGCATTAGATATTCTGCGAATACTGCGTGTATGCAATATGATAAACGGGGTTGTCAATATTGATACAATCAAAATAGAACCAATTAACCACAGAACAAAAACCTCGGTACTGGTTGAATATATACGATAAAGTGATGTTCCAAATGTTGCAATTTTGTTGTTTCTTGTCGGGACATCAATAAAAACCAATCTGGCATCTTTGTCTATATATATATTTGCAGGACGTTTTAATTGGGTTTGCAGGTTTTTTGATAACCGGCCCGCAACCATTGATTTATTGTCGTTTTTGGCAGGTCTGTTTAATTTTTGATTAACAGATACATTTATTCCAATGTCTGATGCCATAGATTTTGCAACGGCAAAATTATCAGAATCAATGAACTTCATCATTGTTGATATTTCGGCAGATAAACTGCGTGCCAAAGTATTGTGAACACGCGACCAGTGATTGCCGAAAAAGAAATCAGCAATTATAATTTGGGACACAATAAGTGGTATCAACACCATCAAAATGGTGCGTCCAAGAAAACTTCTGGGTATCAATCTCATCTTTTTTTACCGTTTTTCTGTGTTCGGGGTGCTGATGATTTTGTATCCGCGCCCACGAATAGTTATTATATCCAAGTCTGATAATACACTATTTATTTTCATTCGCAAGCGTTTTGCAACCATTGGCGATGCGGCAACAATATTTCCTGTGGGGTTGGTTAAATTTTGTAATAATTTCTTTTCCTCGCCAGATAAACTCAATAATTTACCAACTGAATCCTGGGATGTTTTTATAAAAAATTCGTTATCTGCAAATATCAAACCATGTGGTAAATTTTGTTCCGGGGTTGGTTTTTGCTTAATAATGTTGTTTAACCGCAATATTAATTCTTGCAATTGAAATGGTTTTGACAGATAGTCGTTTGCCCCACTGGACAGCCCGTCAATAGCATTTTCAGGCCCAGACATCGCTGTTAACATTATTACAGGTGTCATATTTCCAGATTTGCGCAGTTGTTTTAATAGACTTAATCCGTCCATGCCTGTCATCATGCGATCTAAAACAATCGCATCAACATTGATACGGGATAGAATTTGAGTTCCCTGCTCGGCTGAATTGGCGGTTAAAACAGAAAAACCGTTTTGTTTCAGGCCATTTTGTAGGCTTTTTCTTAACAAATCATCATCATCAATAATTAAAACCGTTTTATTCATGATTGCTATTTTAATGGTTCAACTGCGTATTCGCCGGGTTGAATTGTTAAAGATGATTCTTGTTCTGGGGCGTTTTGGACAGGTGTTTTTGTACCACGTGCAGATGCCCTGAAATTCATTCCGCGTGTTGAATATTCGGTTTTGAACAAAGCATATCCTGTGCCACCACCAGAAGTTGAACCCTGGGTTCCAATAGAATAATAACCGCCCAAAATACCATAATCTAAATCAATATAATCCAGGTTTATCAAGATTGAAACACTGCTGTTGCCATCGCTGGTTAAATTGCATGAAAATTCACGATTTGACAGAGTTGCCTGGGAATTAACTGGTATAACAATATCCATAACAGTTTGTTCACAGCGGCGGTCTATGCCATTTACAAGAAATGTGTATGTCATGCCAACTGTGGCGCGCGATAATCCGGTTGATAAATTTACCTGGGAAATAGATGCCTTGGGAATTTTAACCATTGCGTTGGCAATACCACTGCGGACAGGAAATGAAATTCCGTTTTGCAGGCAGTCGCGCGAAAACGGGTCGGCCTCGCATATATATAAACGCGAATATCCGTTCATCATGAATATATTACTCAAACTATTAAACAAAAAGTTGCGAGTAATACGGTCGTTTAATCGTGTGCAGCTGAAATTTCTGCATACAATCATTGGACGTTCAGCAAAGTAAGCCCCAGGATGCATACGGGATTCTACATCGCGTGCATATAATATGTTTTCGTCAAAGTTAAAATCGTTATCCTGACGCATAAATTCAGTTTCAGGAATAAAATTTTGTTCGTCCGGATAGGCATAATATGATGCCACAGGTGTTTCTGTGTAAATTGTTTCAAAGCCTTGGATGACGGTGTCGGCCACCGCGGATTGCGCGCAAATCAGCGCAAAAGCAATCATAAAACTGGATTTATACATATTGTTTTCCTTATTCCTTTGATTTAAGTTTAGACTTTTTTTATGTGTTATGTCAAAGCAAAAAAATATTTTTATTGAAAAATGATTGCAAATTGTATTATAAGTGTCTTTGTAAAAGGATTTTTATAGGCAAGGTGATACAAAATGGTTGATGTTATTATTACTGGTGACGGTGGAAAATTACACGCTGTTTATCATAAATCAGATACACCTGGTGCGCCGGTGGCGGTGGTGTTGTCTGGGAATCCGCGTCAAAAATGTCATATGAACGACAGGGTTTCGTACGCAATGTTTCGTGCATTTATGGACATTGGATTTTCGGTTGTTCGTTTTAACTATCGTGGCGTTAATGATTCCGAGGGTGCAATTGGAACTGCGGCTGAAAATATGTTAGATATTGCAACGGTTATCGATTGGATTCAAAATAAAAATGAAGATAGCGACAGAATTTGGTTGGCTGGGAATCAAATGGGCGCATGGTATGTATTGCAGGCGATGATGCGTCGGCCAGAGGTATCGGGGTTTGTATTGGTGTCGCCTGATACAACTATTTCTGATTTTCAGTTTTTATCGCCCCGCCCCAATCGCGGACTGTTATTACAGGGTGCCAACGAGGGTGATGATGCCAAGGCTTTTGGAACTCATTTGACACACGTGTTGAAAAAACAGGCTGAAATAGATTTGGAAACAATTTATGTCAAAAATGCAGATGCAAATTATTCTACACCTGCGGATTTGCGGCAAATGTACAATGATTTCAAGGCTTATGTTGGCCGCGAAGATACAGATACTAAATTATTATAAGGTTTATCGATGAATACCGATGACAGATTTATGAATCCAAATATTCCGGACGAATTGGCGGTATCTATTCGTCCAAAGGTTTTGTCTGATTTTATTGGTCATGAATCTTTGAAACAGAATTTATCTGTGTTTATTGCGGCGGCAAAATCTCGTGGCGAGGCCATGGACCATGTGTTGTTGTATGGGCCGCCGGGACTGGGTAAAACGACATTGGCGCATATTGTTGCAAATGAATTAGGAACGAATTTTCGCGCGACATCGGCACCTATGTTAACAAAGCAAGGTGATTTGGCGGCGATATTGACTGCGTTGGAACCGATGGATGTTTTATTTATTGATGAAATTCATCGTTTGCCGACTGCGATAGAAGAAGTTTTATATTCTGCAATGGAAGATTTTAAGTTAGATATCATGTTGGGCGAAGGTCCATCCGCAAAGAGTGTGCGTATAGATTTGCCACCTTTTACATTGGTTGGGGCGACAACGCGCACAGGATTATTGTCTAACCCGTTGCGTGAACGTTTTGGTATTGATTTACGTTTGTCTTTTTATTCGCCTGCGGATTTGGCAAAAATTATTATGCGCAGTGCGAATATATTAGGAACGCCGATTGATGAAGATGGTGCGATGATGTTGGCGCACAGTGCGCGTGGAACACCGCGTATTGCAAACAGATTGTTAAAACGCGCGCGCGATTTTGCAAACGCACTGCACCAGGATACCATTACGGCAGATATAATAAAAACAACGTTATTTCAATTACATATTGACGCATCAGGATTGGATGCTGTTGATCGTGATTATATAATGACGATAATTAAACATTATGCAGGTGGCCCGGTTGGAATTGATAACCTGGCGGCCGCATTGTCAGAGCCGGCTGATACAATAGAGGATGTAATCGAACCTTATTTAATGCAGTTGGGATTTATTCAACGAACCCCACGCGGACGTGTTGTGACGGATATGGGGTATCAGCATTTAGGAATTGAAAAATGATAAAAAATATTTTTCTGTTTGGTGGTCTGGTCGCCTTTTTGGCGGGCTGTGCCGGAACATCATCAACATATAATTATAAAACCAGTACAAAACCATATACTGTTGCAGGCAAAACATATCAGCCGTTGGCATCGGCAAATGGTTTTACTGAAACAGGAACTGCATCGTGGTATGGTCCAGATTTTCATGGCAAAAAAACCGCCAGTGGCGAAATTTACAACAAATATGCCTATACTGCGGCGCACAAGACTTTGCCTTTTGGAACACGTGTTCGGGTGACAAATTTGGATAACAGCGCGTCAACAACGGTTGTTATAAATGATCGTGGGCCGTTTAAGTCGGGGCGTATAATTGATTTGTCGTATTCTGCGGCAAAACAGATTAATATGATTGGGACTGGAACGGCGCGTGTTCGTATAAATGCGATTGGTTCGGTAAATTCTGCGGCAACGAATACCGCGACAACAAATAATACAGCGCGAACATCAACAACGGCAAAAACAAAAACTGCGTCAACTGGTCAATCGGGAAATTATTATGTCCAGGTCGGTTCTTATTCTGTTCAAAATAATGCAACCGAGGCAGCCAAAAAATTATCAAATATGGGGTATGCACATGCGGTAAGAAACAAGAACGGTAAATATACTGTTGTTGCAGGGCCATACGGAACGCGTGCGCGTGCAACAACGGCGCGCGATAGTCTGCGCAAGACGTATTCGGGTGCGTTTATTGTTGAATAATTGGCGGTAAAAAATATACGTTTTTGCCGGGAACAGCAACAATAAAATACTTTTAATTATTAAAATACCATATTGATAAAGCAAAATATTTTTAATTTAACAAGGTGTAGATATGAAAGTGCATAAATTTCCTTTTACAATCGCATATGCGGATACGGATGCCGGCGGTATCGCATATCATGCACGGTATGTTGAAATGGCGGAACGGGCGCGTATGAATTGGACACATGGGATGAAAATTCCTGATGGGGATTTAGGATTTGTTGTTCGTGAATTAGACATTAAATATATGTCGCCATTATTTGTTGCTGATGACATTATAATAGAAACCGTCGCAACAGATGTTGGGGCGGCATCTATTAAAATTGAACAAAAGTTTTTACGTGATGGGGTGATTTGTGCTATAATGCATATCAAGATTGCATATTTGGGTGGCGATATGCGTCCCAAGGCAATACCCGATTCGTTGATTCAAGATTTGAAATAATAAATAAAGGATAAAATAAAATGGCAAACAGTTTTTCTATGTTGAATTTATTCACAGGCGACATTATGACATTATTCGTGTCGTTGGTGTTGGTGGGATTCAGTGTTTTATCATGGGCGGTTATTATTGAAAAGTATCGCGTTTGGAAAATGGTAAAAAACAATCCTGTAAAAATTAAATCTGGGGACAATTTAGACACTGTTGTTGATAAATTGATTCGTCCGTTTGACAAGAACCTGTGGTTTTTATCAATGGTTTCGTATGTTTCGCCATTTATTGGTTTGTTTGGGACTGTGTGGGGTGTTATGGATTCTTTTGCGTCGATTGGTGTTAATCAATCGGTCAGTATCGGTGTTATTGCCCCAGGGTTAGCCACCGCATTAGGAACAACAGCATTAGGATTGATTGCGGCAATACCTGCGGCGATTGCATACCAATATTATGCAAAACGCGCCGATGATTTATACAATCGTTTGGATGAACAACGCACAGAATTAAAATCGCAACACAAATAAACACAAGGGGCAATTCGTTATGCAAAGAAGAAATCGAAGATTTGATGCCGGAATATCTTTGACACCGATGATTGATGTTATGACGACATTGTTGGCGGTGTTTATGGTGACGACACCGATGATGACGAACGGAATTGATTTAGAATTACCGAACGCGGGTCATTCGGCGATGACCGGCAACGACCATGCAATACAAATCAGTGTCGATTCGGATGGACGTTATTATTTGGCGCGTGATGCGATGCCATTGGACGATGTTGTTCGTCGTGCGGCGGCGATGCGCACAGAAAATCCAAATTTAACCATCACAATCAGTGGTGACACTCATGCCGATTATGGTGCGGTTATGCGTGCGATGGGTCGGTTAAAGGATGCTGGATTCCAAAAGGTTGGATTAAGAACCCAAATTGACAACAAATAATTGATATAAACAATCGATAAATTATGAAAAAACAAGCAAAACAATTTTATTCAGAAAATATTTTAATGTCGTTGGCGGGGCACATGGTATTGGTTGCGGCATTGATAACATCGGTTGTTGTATTTGTTGAGCGCGCCGAAATGGTGACACCTGACCGTATAGAGATTATGGAAATCGATTTGAAAAATATCAAGGTGACGGCAGACGAAACAAAATTATATAATACAGATGCCCCTGCCCTTAAAAACGATGAAAAAACCGCAACCGAACCAGAACCGGCACCTAAACCGGAACCCGTTGCCGCAGAAAAAGATGTAAAATCGGATTCATTTGTTGATGATACAACCGACAAAAAACCCCAGAAACCTGTGGAAAAACCGGCTGAGGATAAAAAGACGGACACAAATGCACCCAAAAAGAAAACGGTTGTGCGTGTCAATCGCGAGGTTTTATCATTGGACAGAACCCTGACGGTGTCTGTGGTTGACGCGTTGCGCGTGGCGATGACGCGTTGTTGGGTGATTGATACATCACGACCAGATTTGAATGATATTCGTGCGGTTGCACATTTGAAGATGCGACCCAATGGAACCGTTATGGATGTTTGGTTTGACGGTGCGGCACGTGCCGAAACCGACGCAACATTTGCGTATGTGTTGGATACAATTCGTGCGGCAATACACACATGTGAACCGTTTTCAATGTTGCCACGCAGTGAGTATTCCAAATGGGAAAGCATCCAATTGACATTTTACCCTACTTCGCGTCGTGTTATGTAGTGGTGTCAAATAAAAAAAAGTGTAATTTTTCATATTTTTTTACTTGCGATATGTAATATAAATTTTCTACACTTGTCCTGAAAAGGGGAAGGAATTGAGATTTTTATCACGTGTTTTTTGCGCTCTATTTGTTGCTGTATCGGTTGTGTTTGGTGGATTTGGCGGTGCTTTTGCCGCTGAGGGATTTTGCAATGCCAAGAAAGAATGTGCACAAACTTTGTGCTTTAAGTTGTACGATATGAATAATGAACCAATTGAGACCGACAAGGTTTGTGTTGTGTGTGGCGAAAGTGAAAAAGCCGATATAAACGAAAAAAACAACTCTAAATTATATGAAATGCTGTTTGGCGAAAAGGGAAAGTATTATGGACAATACAAGGGTTTTTATAACAGCCAAGGAGAAACAGTATTTGATAACAAAGGTGCATATACATATAGCGATTTGAGATGCGAAAAAACTACTAATATCTCCGATGGAACATTTGAAGACGGCGGTATTACTATGCCACTTTACATGACACCAAAATCAGCAGGTTCCGGTTGGCCAACCGTTGATATGTGTGATAAATGGAATGAAGGATTCAAGGGCAAATTTGGATATTTCTATGATTATTTAAACGGTAATTCAGAATATGCCTATGCATCACAATATTCTTGTGATGATTTGATAAGTAAGGCTGGCAGCGACATTATTACAGGTGATCCAAACAACCCATGTTTATGTGAATGTGCGGACGATGATAAATATATAGATTTAAATGCTGCGAATTCTTGTTGGTTTGATGGTGAATATTGTGACAAAGTTTGCACATCCGACCCAAAACCTTGCGAGCCAGAGCCGCTGCAGTCATACCTGGTTGGTGGTGAAACATGGCAATGTTGTTATTTTTATAATCAAAGTATTTCTGATGATCATTCAAAAAAAGGTTGTATTACAACTGTTGATGACTGGCTGTGGTTCTTGGATAATATTGGGTATAATCCAACGACAACAGGTGGATATGTTGGCGCGGATGGTTTGGTACACCCATGTCCAGCAAATTCAACATTTGATACAAATTCTGGTATTTGCCTGTGTGATGCAACCAATGAACCAGTGGATATTGATACAGGAACATGCCCAACAGTAACATCATATACAATCACATCTAATTACAATAACGGAACATGTTCGCCGGCAAACCCAACCAGTTATACAGCGACAGACCCGACTATCACTTTGTGCACCCCAACCAGAACCGGTTATACATTTGGTGGATGGTACACTACATCTAATTTCAGTGGCTCTGCGGTCACATCTATCCCATCAGGTTCAACTGGCAACAAAGTGTTCTATGCCAAATGGACAGCAGATACATATACAATCAGTTATGAGTTGAATAGCGGAACACAGGCGAGTTCCGGTGTACCAACCAGTTATACATATGGTGTTGGTGCAACTGTTAATGGAACACCAACCAGAACCGGTTATACATTTGGTGGATGGTGCACCACTAGCGCATTGACATCGTGTGCAAACACACAAACCATCAGCACAACCGCAACAGGCGACAAAACATTCTATGCCAAATGGACACCGGTGGTCAGTGGCGCAATCACATTGGATTCTAAAAGATATGCATCGTCAACCGCATCCAATGGCACAGCACCGTCCACAAACGTATCCCCAACAGCACTTTACACCAGATATGGTGTTGGGGTATATACATCGCAGGCAAATGCCGATAATAACACTGGGGCAATTACTTCTTTGACACATGTACCAAGCGGTATAACCGGATACAATTTTGATGGTTTTTATACTGGCAAGGCAGGAACAGGTACACAGGTAATATACAGCGATGGTAGTTTGGACCCCGACGCAAAAACCGCGGTATCAACCGCGGGCGCAACCCCAACATGGTATGCACATTGGACACAAAAAACATCGTATGTTTCTTTTGCGGACAACTCACCAACATATAATGGTAGGTCATGTTTTTCAATTGGTCCGGTGAATGGTCAACAACAGGCACAAATGGGCAGTTCCAATGTAATGGTATATTCGTTTATTGCAACATATGGTGAAAATTTAATTCCTGTGCCAGATTTTCATGTAATGAAGATGTATAATAATTCCACATGTAATAAGTATTCTTTTGATGGTTTTTATGATGCGGCCGTCGGTGGAACAAAGTATTATAATGTGAATAATACACCTACGCAAACATGGGATAAAGAAGCCGAACATGTTGTGTTGTATGCACATTGGACACAAAACCCAACATACACCGTCACATTGAAAGATTTAGATGATACCACCACGTTTGATACAATATTTTATAATTCCAGTGCGGGTTGGACCGATGAAAATGGAAATTCAATAACCAGTGTAGATGTGCCTTTTCCTATTAGAGCTGGGTATTATCGTCGGTTTGATGGTTGGTACACGACACAAAATACCGGCGGAACACAGATTATTAACGCAAATGGTGCAATAGCCAGCAATGCCAGTGTCAGCGGAAACACCACATTATATGTTCATGGTGATAAATACGTACCTGTGAATTTTGATGCAGATAATGGCGGTGTAGATTGGAGGAGCCCAGTGGAAACCAATTCCAATCCTGTAAGTAGTCTTACGTTATATGCGTGCGTTACCTGCGGTTCCAACATATGGGTATTGGACCCAATGGCCACCCCAATGGCTCAAGTGAGCAGTGTATATGTCACACCGCCAGCCGGATATACGTATTCCGGATTCAAAGAGGATAATACGACAACCGTTATGACAGGTACGACATTGCCAGACAGTCGAAATATTCAAGTAGGAACGCAAGCACACTGGTGGATAGCACAGTACACACCGAATACATATACGGTCACATTGAATTGGGCGGGTAATGTGTCGTCGTGTGCAAGTGCGTATAGCGGAATGCCATCGTCTGTGACGGCAACATATAATGCCAACATGCCAACACTGACAACAAAACCAAATAATAGTAATGCATCATGTCAGTTCTTGGGATTTTATAAATCAAAATCGTATGTTGCCAGCGAACAATACTATAATCCATCGGGAAACTCCGCACATGTATGGAATCAGGCAACAGATGCAACAATATATGCAAAATGGGGTGTTAAATGTAATGCCGGATACTATAAAAATTCCAGCAACACATGTGTTCAATGCCCCGCGAGGTCATACTGTCCGGGCGGTGTATATGAACGCAGTTCGTCAAATGATGGATTTATCGCCTGCCCTGAGCGGCAAGCAAGTGATTTCGGTGGTGATACATACGCAGAATCAGGAACAACATATGTGACATCAGATGTAGGCGCATCCAAAGTGACCGATTGTTATATCACATATTTGCCAAAAGACTGTTTGGAAATTGCAACCGCAGATATGTTCACACATTCTACGTTCAACGGAATACAGAATATACCAAAAAAATCTGAGTATGTTAAGGTTTATGCGTTGAATGATGGAACATATCCAGATGACCCAGATTATATTGTCCCAGGTCGTTTGTTCTCGAAACCGGGATACAAGGTCGATTTGGATAATACATACAAGGATAGAAACGGTACAACACAGACTATTGATATTTCAAATTGGCCACCAACCGGTCCTAAATCTGTGTATGGTATGTATGGAACATCATGTTCGGCATGCGCGGCGGGAACATACTCACGCGGAACAGGATATATGGTATGGCAAAGCGGAACTTCGTCCCCATACGGTCAGTGTAGTCAAGACGGATGCCAAATCGGAACATATTCATCGGCTGGGTCAGGAACATGTACACCATGTCCTGCGGGAAAAACCACAAATTCAACATTTTCTACATCCAGCAGCGCATGCGTCGCCTGTTCAAATGCCGCAGGTGTTGCCACATGGGAAACACCAAGTTGGATAATGTATAACTCTGCAGGCGCAGCCGAGGCACAAAATATTTGTGAGGTAAAAACATGTGCAACCGGATATTACAAGAGCGGTAATGCGTGTGTGCCATATTCGGTCACGTTTAATGCAAGTGACGGAAATTTATCTGGAACATCGCCATTGTATTCAAAATATAATAATGCAAATTTATATACAACCACCGCATTATCACAAACAGCAACCGTTCCAACCGCCACCAAAACAGGTCATACTTTTGCAGGTTGGTACACAGCCGCAACCGGTGGTACCCAGGTGTACAACGCAAGTCGCGTATTACAAAATGTCAGCGGATATACCAGCGGTGGTAAATGGCAATTATCAGAAAATAAAACACTGTATGCGCAGTTTAGTCCTGCATCATATACGGTCACATATAATTGCGGAACAGGAACAACAGGCACCGCCCCAGCAAATGGTTCGGCAACCTATGGTTCAATTTTCGCCCCGGCGGCAAATACATGCACAAAATCAGGATATGCGTTTGCAGGATGGGCTGTATCGGGCACAAATGATATTTATGCAAATAATTTTACATGGAATTATACACAAAATAAAACACTTACAGCACAATGGTTCGAAGACAAATTCCGAATAACAACATTATCATTGCACGCAGGTGACGCTGTTGATTTTATGTTAACCGCCCAGGGAACATTCTATGTTGATTGTGGTGACGGGGGTATATTGAATAATTATAATAATATTATTGTAAAAAGCGGTACAGACGCAAATATGTACAACTGTACATACACAACATCTGGTGTTAAAACTATCAGATTTGGTGGTTTGGCAACCGATTATAAAGATAATGCCCCGGCAATATCTTTCTCTCAGGATTATAGTAATAATACATTGAGCAGCCAAGGACTGATTGCCGCTGTGTCTGGTAATATGTCCGCAGTATTTCCGTATATTTCAGCAAACCAACCTGACGGCAAACAACCAAGGTTTATTACAACATTTGCAGGTGCCAGCAATTTAACATCAGTCGATCATCATTTGTTTGATAATTATACCACCGCATCAACTGGAATGTTTGTCGGGACATTTCTTGAAACAGGATTAACATCCGTTCCAAATGAGCTGTTTAAAAACATAACAGGTGTTGCACCAGATGCTTTTGGTACAACGTTTGCTGGTGCGTCGCATATTTCGGGTTATATTCCAAAAAATACATTTTTGGGAATAATTGGTAATGCGCCGGATGCTGCAGGTCTGTGGGCAAGTACTTTTGACGGCACACGTTTATCAAATAAATGTCCGGTTGATACACGTGACGTTGATACAAACTATTGGGGAACAGATTATATAGGTGATGCCCAATGGGGTGATTATGCAATATGCGAAACAGCCAATCCATTTACAATCACATTGAATTTGAATACGACCGGTGCAACCGCAGGCAGCCCAACAACATTGTATATGCAATATGAAGGCAAAGGTTTAGCTGCATACAGCGATGCCGCGCATACCACACCCATTTCCAAAATTACAACACCAACAAAACCAGGATATACTTTCGAAGGATTCAAGGTTGGAAATGATACGGTTGTTGATTCTGATGGAAATATTGATACCCGTTTGATGTATGAAGCATTTTATACAGGAAACAAAACGGCAAATGCACAATGGGATTTAGGTGAATATACTATCACATTGAATAATGCCAGTGCGACATCTGCGGGAACAACAAAAATATATACAACATATAATACAAATGTGTATTTGAATGCTGAGCGCAGTCAGGCGATGACAACGTCGGCAAACGGAATTAGTGTTCCGTCCAAGACTGGATATACTTTTGGCGGATATTATCAAACCAATGGTGGAACAGGCACACAATATATCAGTGCAAACGGTAAAATTACAGGTGATGGTATCAATGCAGGTAAAGCATTAACCGCAGATGGTACATGGTATGCCAAATGGACAGCAAATACATATACTGTAGCATATGCACTGAACGGTGGTTCAAATGGTACAAACCATCCAACCAGTGGTACATATAATTCTGAATTCACAGTTGATAACCCAACACACGCACATGGAACATTCGCAGGTTGGAATGTTTCCGGCATGGATTCTACAACCCACTATTATGGTGCATCCAGTGCAAACACCTCTTCTACTGCGACATCTTGGACAAATTCAACAATCACATCCAGTATCAAAAAGTTCAAGAATTTGCGCGCCACAGATGGAACAGTGACATTTACTGCAAAATGGACATGCGCGGCTGGTTATACTGGTGATGATTGTGCAACAATAACTTCTTACTCAATCACATATAAAGATGGTTCAACCACAATGACTGGTTTGACACCTACTTCATATACAGTAGAAAGTGAAACAATAACATTACCAACCCCAACCAAGACCGGTTATACATTTGGCGGATGGTATGATAATTCTGGTTTGACTGGCACAGCCGTCACAACTATTGCACAAGGTTCAACTGGCAACAAGACATTCTATGCAAAGTGGACAATAAATAGTTATACAATCAGTTATGTGTTGAATAGTGGAACACAGGCGACTTCTGGTGTACCAGCCAGTTATACATACGGTGTTGGCGCAACTGTTAATGGAACACCAACCAGAACCGGTTATACATTTGGTGGATGGTGCACAGATAGTGGTTTGACATCATGCGCAAACACACAAACTGTCAGCACAACCGCAACAGGCAACAAGACATTCTATGCAAAATGGACCGCAAAAACCAATACAGCATACGTTGTGAACCATTATACAAAGAATTTAGGTGCAACAACATATACTCTGAATAGCACAGACAACAAGACCGGTACATCAGATGCATCTGTGACATTGGCAAATGAAAAGAAAACTATTACTGGATTTACATACAGCGAAGGTTTTGCTGGCACAACTGCAACAGGTACAACAAAACCATCATCTGGTGCGGTCACAACAACCACAATATTGGCAAATGGTACTCGCGTGATTAACTTGTACTATACACGTGATTCACATACAGTGACATTGACCAAAGGTACAGGTATCGCATCAGTGACTGGCGCAGGCACATATGAATACGGTGCAACTGTGACATTGGGTGCGACAATGAGTACTGGATACGATTGGTCAAAGTGGACACAAACAAGTGGCGGCACACAAGTATCAACAACCAAGGCGTATTCATTTACAATGTCAACAGGTAATGTGGCATTGACTGCAAACGCAACTGCTCATACTTACACAATCAGTTATGAGTTGAATAGTGGAACACAGGCGAGTTCCGGTGTACCAGCCAGTTATACATACGGCGTTGGTGCAACTGTTAATGGAACACCAACCAGAGCCGGCGGTTATACATTTGCTGGATGGTGTACAGATAGCGGTTTGACGAGTTGTGCAGCCACCCAAGCCATCAGTACAACCGCAACTGGCAACAAGACATTCTATGCCAAATGGAAAGGCATGAATGTTTCTGCGTCAAACAAAACATTGACCTACACAGGCAGTGCACAAAGTTGCGGAAACGTGACGGTATCTGCACCAAGTGGCGCAACCGTACAATATGCGTTCGCAGGTAGCGGTAATTCTTGTTCTGGTGTGACTTATGGTGCCGCGCCAACAATGACCAATGTTAGCGAATCACCAAAAACAATTTGTTATAAGGTGTCGGCAACTAACTATTCTGACAAAACTGGCACTTATACTTGCACAATGAACAAGGCTGATTGTACAGTGAATTTAGGTGAAACATCTGGCAGTACCGCATTTGGTACTAACAAGACCACAACAGCCAGCACAACAAGCAACGCAACATTAAGCGCAACTTCAAGTGCAACAGGTGTCGCAACAGCAAATGTCAGCAATGGCACATTAACAATGACACCTGTGGCCCAAGGAACATCCACAATCACAGTGACCAGTCCAGAAACAGCAAATTATAATGCATGTTCTGCGACATATGCATTGACTGTGACCAGAGCAAATTGCTCAATCACTGTGACCCCAGCAAGTGGCACAATAACATATCCAACAACAACAGGTTCGTTTAATATTACCTGGGGTAATTGTAATGGCACCAAGACTGTGACATCGAGTGATACAAATAAAGCAACAGTGGCTTTCAACAGCGCTAAAACCGCTGCGACGGTGACATTTGTAAATGCTGGAACAGCTACAATCACCGTAAAGAGTGCACAAAGCAATCAATACAACCAGGCAACTGCAACATATGCTGCGACATTGGCAGATGGCACAATACAATGCACAGGATGTGGCAACAAGAGTTGGACATACGATGGAAGTGCACACAGTTGTAATATCAGCGGTGTGACACCAAGTGGTGCAACCATAGAATACGCAACCAAAACTGGCGACACATGTGGTACATACAGCACAACCGCACCAGGCGACATAACAAATGTGTCTGAAAGTAAGACATTGTGTTATCGTATCAGCAGTTCACATTACACAACCAAAACTGGCAGTTATACTTGCAACATAACAAAGGCTGGCAGCACAACCACAGTTAAAGACGGTTCGAATACTGTTGCAAACTCTACAGACACTCAGGTTGTTGCGACATATCCAAGCACAAAGGCTTTGACTGCAACCTGTAATAGTGGTGCAACACCGACAATCAGCAGCGCAACAACAAATGTTGCAACGGCTGCCATCAGCAACGGTGCAATAACATTAACACCAGTGGCCACAGGTACATCTGTTATAACAGTGACCTGCCCTGCAACAAGTAATTATAACGCATCAACATCTAAGTTCACATTCAAGGTTAATGCTGGCACAATAACTTGTGCAGATACAGCAGCCGGATGTGGCAACAAGAGTTGGACATTTGATACAGACGCACATAGTTGCGCAATCGCAGCAAGTGCTGTGACCCCAAGTGGTGCCACAATCAAATACCGCACAGCATCCAGTGGTGATTATACTTTGACAACAGCACCATCTGTGACAAATGTGGCAGACAACAAAACTGTTTACTATCAAATAAGCGCTGCAAATTACACAACCAAAACCGGCAGTTATACTTGCAACATAACAAAAGCCACAATGACACCAACAGCATCAAATAACAGCAAGAATTGGAATGGTACCGCATTAACATGTAATGGTAATACATGGTCAGGCGTTCCTGCGGGTAGTACGACATATTATAGCATAAACGGTGGAACAAATTACGATACCACAGCGCCAACACGCACAGATGCAGGTACACAAACAATAAATTGGAAAGTGACCAACCCGAACTATAACGATGCAACTGGCACATTTACATGTACAGTGAACAAGGTTGCATGCGGTGTGACATTGGGTGCAACATCTGGCAGTACCGCATACCCAACAAACAAGACCACAACAGTCAGCACAGCCAGTGGATGTACATTGTCCGCATCATCCAGTGCGACATCTGTGGCAACTGCATCCATCAGTGGTACTACATTAACAATGACACCTGCGGGGGTTGGTGATGCCACAATTACAGTGACAGCAACACCTGATGGTAATCATACACAGAGTACAGCGACTTACGCATTGACTGTGACCAAGGGTGCATGTACGGTGAATTTGAGTGCGGCCTCTGGCACAATTACATACCCAACAACAAGCACGACATTTACTGCAACCAGTACCAGTGGTGGTGCGTTAAGTGTGTCGCCAACTGCAACAGGGTCAAATATCCATGCGACAGCAGCAATCAGTAATGGTACTGTGACGGTGACACCACGTTCCACAGGAACACAAACAATCACAGTGACCAGTGCCGCAACGACAAATTATAATGCATGTTCTGCGACATATACCGCAACAGTGGCATCAAAAACCATCACCATCAATTCTAATGGTGGAACCGGGACATGTGCAGGTGGCAGCATTACATGTTCATACGGCTCGTCTTGTACGGCACCATCATGGAATTCCAGCACATGTGCAATCACAAAAGGCACAGGTTCGGCATCATTGGTGTTTACAAAATGGAATACTGCCGATAATGGCAGCGGCACAGATGTCGCAGTTGGTGGTGATGCCTCGAACGCATCAACATTGTATGCTGTGTGGGTTGCACCAGAATGCGTAGCAGGAACAGGTGTTGGCGAAACCAGTTTGAATAGTGTGTCAAACAATGCACCTGTATGTAATAAAGCATCATCGGCTGGAAATTATTGCACAGCATCAACACAAACAGGCACAGCAGGTTCAACCAGTGTCACAACAACATGCGACGCATGTCCAACAACATATCCATACAGTGTAGCAGGAACAACAACAGCTGATAACTGCTATCTGAAAACAACAGCTAAAAAATATGTGACACAGACCAATGCAGGAACTGGTACACAATCTGATTGTCCGGCTGGTTCTTATTGCCCAGGTAATGTGACAATCTATAAGGGTGGCACACATAGTTCGACCCACTTGACATACGGTGGTAGTACAACATGCCCAGCCGGTAGTTATTGCGCAGCCAAAGTTAGCTCTGCAACAGCATGTGCAACCGGTTCATACACATCAACCACAGGTCAAAGTTCATGTACAGCATGTACAAACGGCAAAACCACAAGTGGCACAGGCAAAACAAGTTGTGATGCAGACTGCTCTAACGCGAGTGGTGTTGGCACAAACGGATGGGAAACAGCAACATGGAGTGCGAATTCTGTAGCTAATTTATGTACAATTAAGAGTGCAGGATGTGCAGCTAACAATTATAAGAACGGTAATGCTTGCTCTGCATGTAGCAGTTTGGGTTATCCAACAGGATACACATCTGGAACATTTAGTTCGGCTGCAGGTTCAACCGCAAACACAGCATGTAAGTTTACTGGCCCAAGCAAGAGCACACCTGCAAATTGCGCAACTATCACAGCAAACACAATGACATACTCTGGCACAGCATGGCCAACACCAACATACAAGGTGACATCTGTGGCTGGTAAATATATTACAGCAAACAATGTTGCAAACCCAACCTGTGCGGCGGCAACAAATGGATGCTATACAGATGGTGCGAACCAAACAAGTTGCAAACAATGTTCTGCATTAACCGGTGTATCACCTGCAAACGGAACATACAGTTCAGATGGTTCACGTAATGCCAAGACAACATGCCTGTACACAGCACCAAACAAGACAATCAGTGGATGTGCAACGGTGACAAGTCAAGCAGTTAGATATACCAGCAGCAACACATGGCCGGCAAGTACATATGCCGTCACAGCAAATGAGGGATATATAATTGCAAACAACAATACAAGTAGTGCAACCTGCTCTATCTGTACGGGTGCAACATTCAGTGCCGGTGGTGCAGCGACATCTTGTTCATCATGTCCAAGTGGTTATACCGCAAATACAGATGACGGTAAATCTGCAAATACACA
>ODAI011483343.1_pt1 | contig 25714 bp, 23 predicted proteins | sample 1539321 | NCBI WGS metagenome assembly ODAI01 (sample SAMN02144231, study PRJEB22623) | gut metagenome | biome: sheep rumen | host: Ovis aries | place: New Zealand
GGAAGCGGAAAAACGCCCGGGCTGCCATTTGCAAAGCGAAGCGTGCAACAGGCAGTCCGGGTGTTTTTCCGCTGGGAGCGCATTTTTGTTTTCATGCTGAATCCCTGTCCGGCGCTGCAGGGGGCTTCGGCACAAGATGTATTTTATCTGAAAACAGCTGGGCCAGCAGCTCTTTGGTACAGAAGAATTTTTCCGATGCAGCAGGAAACCGGGATGCAGCATAAAAAAAGCCCGCCTGCTTCGGGCTGCGCTGCGGCAGGGCGTTGCTTTTTGGCGCTGGCACGGCTATACTAGGGGGCGCAGAGAAAAGACGCACGCGCACAGAATCCGAGGACTCCTCCCGCCCTGTGCGGCCAGCTTGCTCCCCGGCGCCGCGCAAAGCCACAAGACCGCCATAAGCGGCAGGGCTCACAACGGTGCGTATCTTATGGAGGAAAGAACAATGACAATAGATGTCTATGCCCAGTACTTTTCGGCGGAATGCACCTACAACGGCACGGAGCGCAGGGCTGCCATCGTTAGCCTGACATCTGATTCCGAGCAGGGGCATATCACATACACCGCCAGCGCAAGTTTTTTTCCGCACAAAAGCGATGACGATTTCGCAGTAAGCTACGATGCATGCGTATCCCAGGTACTCTATGAAGGAAAAGGCCGGCGCTCAAAGAAAAAAGAGGCGGCCTTCCTTGCGGAGCTGCATCCCGTTATCGACGCACTTGCCGCAAAGCTCGGCGCACGCGTACACTGGGACAAAGCGCTGCGAGAGGCCCGGCTCGGCTAGGAATGCTTTGGGAGAGCCAGGCGACGTCTCCGCCGCAGACGGCCGGCTGACAGGAGCACACCATGCGCTCATCCCGTGCCACTCTGCGCTTCCCGCAATCGCAGCGGAGGACTCAGATTTTTGTGCGGCCGCGGAAACTCCGCGCAAGCGTCAGCTTATCGATATACTCAAGGTCGCCGCCTACGGGAAGCCCGCTGGCAAGCCGGGTGACCGCACAGCCGCAGTCCTGCAGGACACGCTGGATGTACAAAGCCGTGGTGTCGCCCTCAACCGTCGGATTTGTGGCAAGGATGACTTCCTGGATATGCTCATCCCGCACGCGGCTCACCAGCTCCCCGATGCGCAGCTGATCCGGCCCTATGCCATCAAGCGGCGAGATGACGCCGCCAAGCACATGGAAGAGGCCGTGGTACTCGGAGGAGCTGTCTATGGTGGTCACATCCTGCGGCTGCTCCACCACGCACAGCAGCGTCCGGTCGCGCGTCATATCCGTGCAGATGGGGCAGGGATCGCGCTCCGTCCATGAGCCGCAGACGGAGCACGGCCTGATTCGCTGCTGCAGCGAGGCAATCTGCCCGGCAAAGCGCTCCACAAACGACGGATCCGCGCGCAGCAGGAAATTCGCCATGCGGCCGGCAGACTTTTTGCCGATGCCCGGAAGCCGCGAAAAGCTTTCGGTCAGCTCGTCAAGCGCGTTCATCAGCTCAATCCCGGTATATTCAGCCCAGCGACCATCGGCCCCAGCTGGGATTTCATCTGCTCCTGCAGCTTGTAAAGCGCGTCGTGGTGCGCGGCCTTGATGAGATCCTGCAGCATGGGAACGTCGCGGTTGTCCACGCATATCGGGTCAAGCGTCAGCGAAGTGATTTCAAATTTGCCGTTGAGCGTCACGTTCACCATATTGCCACCGGCAGAGCCGGTCACCGTCAGCTGCGAAAGCTGCTCCTGCGCTTTCTGCAGCTGCTCTTTCATGTTCCCCAAATCTTTCAGCATATCAAACGGATTCATACTATTCTCCCTGCTGCCTTAGCCCGCAGCATTCCGCATCCATATTCATCTGGCGAGCCCGCGGCAGCTCCCCTTATAACGCCGGCATCCGCCCCAAAGTTCTCAGCTGCCAAGGACAGAGCCCTTAAAGGTGTCCCGGAGAATCTGCACTTCCACCGGGAGCTCCTGCGCCGCCTGCTCCGGGCGCCGCTCCACAAGCTGCACGGAAAAGGCAAGCTGCCTGCCGTACAGGCGCGAGAGCCCCGCAGCGATTTTACCCGCATGCTGCTGCAGCTGCATCTGCTCGAACGCATCCCCGATAACGACCTTCACCTCGGAGCCTGCGAGCTGCCAGTCCTGCGTCTTCATGAGGGCGCTCGCAAGAAGGGCGTCGTTCACGGAAAAATCGGCGATAAGCGCCTGCCTGACCTTGGCAATATCGCCCGTATCGACCGCAGCTGCCTCTGTTACCGGCGGCTCAGCGCCGCCATCAGGAAAAGGGGGCTGCGAACCACCGTCCTGCGGAGGCTCCTCGCCGTACGGAGCGCCCGGCTCCTCCCCGTAGGGAGCGCCGTCATCGCTGTCCTCAAGGGCAGAGAATCGCGGCAGGGCAGACGGCATGCCGCCAGCCGCTGGCACCGGCGGCGCTATCGGCTGCACAGCGCCGGAAGCAGGCTTTGCTCCGGCATCGCCAAGGGCTTTCGCCTCCGCGGAGCGAGCGAGCATCGGCTTTACGGCATCCAGCGCCTTCTTCACCTCCGATGCGGAGACATACTGCGTAAGCCAGCAGAGCCTGCTCACCGCCAGCTCAAATTCATAGCGGGGGCTCAGCGAATAGCGGATGTCCCGATATAATTGAAGGAAAATGCTGAGCGCGCGCTCAAGCTGCACGCTGCTCCACGCAGAGAGCACTTCCTTGGAAAAACGATCTGCGGACTGCCCCAGCAGGGCTTCTTTTGTAACGCCGCTCTTGACGAGCAGCAGGTTCCGCACATAGTCCGAACAGTCGGTGACAAGCTGCTCGATGCTCACGCCGTTCTGCAGGCATTCGTCCAGACGGAGCAGCGCCTCGGTGACATTGCCCCCGGCGCAGAGGGCAAACAGCTCGTTCAGCCTGTCCACGCCGACAAGCCCCAGTTTGTCCCGGATTTTCCCGTAGGTAATCTCGCCGTCGCTGAACGCCGCCACCTGGTCAAAAAGCGTGTAGCTGTCGCGCATGGAGCCCGTGGACTCCCGAGCAATCCAGTACAGCGCCTCGTCCTCTGCCTGTATACCGATTTCCTGCGCGGCAAGCGCAAGCTGCTCCTTCACCTTCTCGACAGGAACAAGGCGGAAATTGAACTGCTGGCAGCGCGATTTTATCGTGGCGGGAACTTTCTGGAGCTCCGTCGTGGCAAAAATGAACACCACATACGGCGGCGGCTCCTCTATGGTCTTGAGCAGCGCGTTGAACGCACTGGTGGACAGCATGTGCACCTCGTCGATGATATAGACCTTGTAACGGCACGAATTCGGGGGGAACAGAACCTCGTCCTTTATCTGCCGCACATCGTTTACGCTCGTATTGGCCGCGCCGTCTATCTCGATGACATCAAGGGACGAACCCGCCGTGATTTCCCGGCAGGCAGAGCATTCCCCGCAGGGCGTCGCGGTAGGGCCCTTCTGGCAGTTCAGGGCCTTCGCGAGGATACGCGCCGTGGACGTCTTGCCGCAGCCGCGCGGCCCGGAGAACAAATATGCGTGCGCAATCTTGCCGGACTGGATGGAATTCTTCAGCGTCTCCGCCACAAATTCCTGCCCGACCAAGTCTTCCAATCTCTGCGGCCTTCGCCTGGTCGCCGTCACTTCATAAGCCATAGCACCAGCATACCGTAAAAGCGCAAAACCGGCAAGGCGGCACAAAGCGCTTGCAAAAGCTGTATGCACGCTATATCATGTATGCTATGACGCAGATTAGCAAAGACATCTTCAGCATCGGCGTGAACGACCACACCATCACGCTCTTTGAGTCGCAGTTCCCCGTGCCGCAGGGAATGGCGTACAATTCATACATTATAATGGATGAAAAAATAGCGGTGGCGGATACGGTGGCAAAGGATTTCGCCGGGGAGTGGCTGGGCAAGCTCGATGCCGCGCTCGCAGGCCGCAAACCGGATTACCTCATCGTGCACCACATGGAGCCGGATCATTCCGCCAACATCGGCGCCTTCCTTGACCGCTACCCGGAGGCGCAGCTCGTCACCAGCGCGGCGGCGCTCACGATGACAAAGCAGTTCTTCGGCAGGGATTTCTCCGCCCGCACCAAGATTGTCCGGGAAGGCGACACGCTGCCGCTCGGACGGCACACGCTCAGCTTCATCGCGGCGCCTATGGTTCACTGGCCGGAAGTCATCATGTCCTACGACAGCGCCGACGGCGTGCTGTTCAGCGCGGACGCCTTCGGGACATTCGGGGCAAACGATGTCCCCCGCGAAAAACCGTGGGCTGACGAGGCGCGGCGTTTCTACACGGGCATCGTGGGTAAATTCGGCGTGCAGGTGCAGGCGGTGCTGAAAAAGGCGGCGGCGCTCGACATCCGTACCATCTGCTCGACGCACGGCCCCGTGCTCAACGGCGAGCTCCAGCAGTACATCTCGCTCTACGGCAAATGGGCGTCCTACACGCCGGAGTCAGACGACGTGCTCATTGCCTATACATCCGTCTATGGGCATACGGAAGAAGCCGTCCGCCGGCTTGCGGACAAGCTCCACGCCTCCGGAAAAGGCTGCTGCGTCATGAACCTTGCGCTCTGCGACATGGCAGAGGCAGTCTCGCAGGCATTCCGCTGCGCAAAGCTCGTGCTGGCGACCACCACATACAATATGGGCATCTTCCCCTTCATGGACACCTTCCTGCACAAGCTGGAGGAACGGAATTTCTGCCGCCGCAGCGTCGGGCTCATCGAAAACGGCACATGGGCGCCCCTCGCGGTCAAAGTCATGCGGGAAAAACTGGGAGCCTGCAAGGAGATGCGCATCCTGGAGCCGGTCGTCACCATCAAATCGGCGCTGAACGACGCCTCGGAGGCGCAGCTGGAGCAGCTTGCCGCCGCGCTGTAGCGCAACGCGCCGTGTTCGGTAAAAAACAGAGGATACGTGCCCGGAAAGCATAAGTTTCCCGGTATGTCTATTGAATTTTTCGGGATTTGGTTATATCCTATGTGCTAGCGTATGCGACTATGCGCGCATTGATTTTTTAGGGGTTTTTATGAGCACGATAAAATACAATTTCACGGTAGAGAGCTTGGGAGAATGCAAGGTTCAGTCACCTATCGAACTCTCCCTTGACCACGGGACATTCCGCGCTGCGTACGTAAAGGACACCACATACGTCCGCAACCTTGTCAACGTCTTTGCGGACGACAAGGCAGACGCGAGCGATTCGTCCAACCTGATGGAAAAGGCTGGACCCCGCCAGTACATCTACTTCCGCCCGGAAGAAGTAAGCGCCGGCATCTGTACCTGCGGCGGTCTCTGCCCCGGTCTGAATGATGTCATCCGTGCCGTCGTGCGCTGCCTGTGGAACCGCTACGGCGTACGCAAGATAACAGGTATCAAATTCGGCTACAAGGGCTTCTTCAAGGAAGAAGGATTCGAGCCGATTGAGCTCAACCCCGATGTGGTCGATGAAATCCACAAAATCGGCGGCTCCTTCCTCGGCACATCCCGTGGCGGCGGCGACCGCACAACAGAAATCGTGGACTCAATCGAGCGGCTCGGCATCAACCAGATGTACATCATCGGCGGCGACGGCACACAGCGCGGCGCCCTGGACATCGCGAACGAGATTTCCCGCCGCGGGCTGAAAGTCGCGGTCGTCGGCATCCCCAAGACTGTCGATAACGACCTCCAGTTCATCGACCGCTCATTCGGCTTTGAGACCGCCGTGCAGAAGGCCGCGCAGGCCGTCAACTCCATCCACATGGAGGCGCATTCCCAGATAAACGGCATCGGCCTCGTCAAGCTGATGGGGCGCGAGTCAGGCTTTATCGCGACCGCGGCGGCGCTTGCCAGCCACGAGACCAATTTCTGCCTCATCCCGGAAGTTCCCTTCGACCTTGACGGCCCGAACGGATTCTTCCACTATCTGGAGCAGCGCCTTGAGAAGCGCCACCATGCCGTCGTCGTCGTGGCGGAAGGCGCGGGGCAGGAGCTGCTTGCCTCCACAAACCAGACCGACGCGTCCGGCAACAAGAAGCTGGCGGACATCGGCATCTACCTGCGCGACAAAATCACCGAGTATTTTGCGGCAAAAAGAATCCACATCAACCTCAAATACATCGACCCCAGCTACGAAGTCCGCGCGGCCGTCACCACGGCAAACGACTCCATCTACTGCGAGCGCCTTGGCAACAACGCCGTCCACGCGGCCATGGCGGGCAAGACGAAGCTGGTCATCGGTCTGGTGCACGACAAGTATGTCCACATCCCGATTTCCATGGCGACGCTCAAGCGCAACATCGTCGATCCGGAAAGCTCCCTGTGGCGCGACTGTCTTGACGCGACGCTGCAGCCCGTCTACATGGTGAACAATATCAACACCGTGACGGAGACGCTGAGCAAGGCCTATCAGGAAGCCGAGCAGAAAGCCGCGGCTCGCTTTGAGAAAGTGACGAATATGCAGAAATAAAAGGCCGGGTGCGTATCCGGCGCACCTGCTGCCAAAACAAAAGCCGCGCAGAGCTCTCCGAGCATGCGCGGCTTTATTTTATGCCCAAGGCGACAGGGCGCGCTACTTGACGATGCGGAGGTTATCGATGTAGAAGCGCCCATCCATCGGACTGATTTCCCGGTAGCAGATATTTATGCGCCGGATCAGGAAGAGATCCTCAGCGAACTGGCTCAGATCCAGCACGACCGTGTGCCAGCCGGGATTGACGCGGACGGAGCTCAGCTCGTCCCAGCGCCATTCATCCGTGGCCTGCAGCGCGATACCGAAATCGAACGGCTCGTCCTCCGGGTTGTAGACATCCAGCACGATGTAGCGCGAGCCGCTGAAGTCCCAGTGGTAGTCCATGTAGTACATTCCGTCTGTGGCGGAACCGGGCGTGGACGCAATCATCCTGCATTCAAGGGACTGGCGCCCCTGCGATGCCCAGCGGTTCGAAAGCCGTGCAGACGTAGAAAGCTTTGACGGGCCGTAAAGCTCCCAGTCAAAAGCAGCCCATATCCAGTAATTGCCCTTCTCAAAATCATCGATGACCGTGGTGCTGCCTGCAGGCAGGGATGCCATGTCGCCGATGATATCCTGCCCGTGCGCCGGGTGCAGCACCACGGCACTGAGCACCATGCAGGCTGCAAGGAAAATAAATCTTTTCATATACGTGCGCTCCTTAGTTCCATGCCATCAGCATTTGAATTTGTTCATCTCGCCTTTCAGGCTGCCGATTGCCTCCACGCTCGCCCGCACGTTCTCGTGGGCCTTGCGCGCCGCGGCAGAAATAGTTCCGGCCTTGTCCGCCATCTCGCTCATGCTGCCGCTCACCACCTCTGCCATGCTGGCAAGCTTATCCATCTCGGAGGAAACCTGCTGGCTGCCCTCAAGCATCTCGGCGGAATCGTCCTTCACGTCCGTCGTGATGGCATTGATGCGCTTCATCGCGTCCAGAATCTGGGCGCCGCCCTCGTTCTGCTGCTGCATAGCGTCGTCTATCACGCGCTCCTGCTCGCCGACAGTCTTTGTAAGCGTGAAAATCCTGTTGAACTGCTCCTGCACCGTGCGGCTCGACTCGGAGACCTCGTTGATTGCGTTGTAGACTTCCTTGAGCGCCTGCTGCATTTTGGCGCCCTGGGAGGAAGATTCCTCCGCCAGCTTGCGGATTTCGTCGGCGACCACGCTGAAACCGCGCCCGCTGTCTCCGGCATGGGCAGCCTCGATGGCGGCGTTCATGGCAAGCAGGTTCGTCTGGCTCGCGATGTTCTTTATGACGGCGGAGGCCTCGGACAGGTTCTTGGACTTGTCCTGAATATCCTTGGAAAGCCCCACCGTCCGGTTCACCACGGCGATGCCGTCCTCAGAGGCCTTCTCCAAGGCATCCATGGACTCCTTGTTCGTCTTGAGAATCTGCGTGACGGAATTGATGTTCGCCGTCATCTCTTCTATAGAAGACGAGGACTGCGCGACGCTCTGGGCCTGCTGGTCTATATGCGCGTTGAGCGTCTTTATGTTCTGCACAATCTGATCGACTACGGCCTTTGCCTCCGAGACGCCCGCCGCATGGCTCTGCATCTGCCCCTGCACAGCGCCGATGCTGCCGGTTATATCCCGCACGGCCTTGGCGGTCTCATCCATGGAGGAACCGAGCTCCGAGCCGATATGCTCCATCCGGCTGCTCGTGCTCTTGGCGCTCCGTATGGACGAACCGATTTTTTCCATCGTCCTGTTGAAGCTGCCGCACATCGCACCGATTTCGTTGTTCCCCGTCACCTTCAGGCGCACGGTCAGGTCGCCGTCACCCTCGCTGATGTTGCGCAGCGCAGTCTCGCTCTCAAGGAGCGGGCGGGTAAGGCGGGAGACCGTCATGTAGGTGAGCGCCGCCACCAGGGCAATCTGCACCAGGAAGGCAAAGACCACCGTCCACAGCGCGGAGACCGCCCCCCTGAGCATGACCGAGCGGTATGTCCGCGAAACGAGGTACCAGCTCGCACCCGTCCTGTCCGGGTGGATGCGGGCGACAACCGTGAACTGGTTATCCTTGCCGCTGCCGGAGAAGAAGGAGACGGAGCTCTTGTCCGCATAGTCGTCGGAGAACCAAGAGGCGGTGGCGGCATCGCTGAACAGCGGGCTCTTCTTGCCCACCGTGGAGCCGTCGGTGGAGCCCATCACCACTCCCGACGAGCTGATGAACTGCGTCTGCGACCCCTCAAAGATAGAGCTGCCGTCCAGTATGTCCGCAAGGTTGGAGAGCACGATGTCAATACCCGCGATGCCGACATTCTGCCCGATGGAGTTTGTGATGCGGGAGTAAACCTGCGCCGAGAGCACGGACTCTCCGTCGATAGAGACCATGGCAGGGTCAGTGATGGTAGCGGGACTGTCCACCATCGATTCCAAATCTATGTCCTGAAGCCCGGTGGTGCTGTCGTTCTTGATGCGCCCGTCCACGTCGGTGATATAATGAATCCGGAACTGGCCGGTGGGATTGGAGGCCTCGTCCACATCGAACGAGTCGCGGCGGTCAAAGCGCCCCGGCAGCCAGATTGCCCAGACCGACTTCACGGAGGTGTTGTTCACCATGGAACGAACCTCCTGCTCGCAGGCAGTCCGGCGCAGCTCGTCGGGGATTGCCCAGGAGCCGCCCAGCATCCCGCTGATGGCCTCCACGGAGCTCACGTTCTCCATCATCTCCTTTTCCACGGCATTGGCTTTCTTCTCCGTGAGGGCAATGATGAGGTTCTCCGCCTGCTCAGTGTTCATCCTGAACACCGTTCGCCCGATTATGCCCGTCATCACGAACGAGATGCAGAGCATTCCGATTCCTATTAATAGTAAAAAACTTGTTTTTATGGATTTTGAAGTCCCTATGATATGCATACTATCATGATAAAGCGAATACCGGATATATGTCAAGGAATAGAGATATTTGATTTATAACTTAGGCAAGGAATTTTGCACATGCCGCGCTAACTCTGCCGTCAGACTGCAGCACCTGCACTCTGGTTTCAGACAGGGGGCACGCGGCGGCAGGACATCGCAGGCGCTGTAACAACACGGCGGCAGCATTGTTTTTCTTTTCGTTATGAAGACAAAGATTCACAAGAACATTCTCAAGAACCTATGGGCTTCGCTGAAGCCTGCGCTGCTGCGCTTCCCCGCGCTCTTTGTGCTGGGGCTCGTCGTCGCCGTCTGCATATCGCTGAACAGCTCCTCGTGGGAGCTCTTCAATACCAGCGGTCTCGATTCCGACTCCATGCAGTGGAAGGAGCTCGTAGCCCGGAGAGAGGCATTCAATGCGAGGATGCTTTCATTCATACTGCCCGGCTGCTGGGGCATGGTGCTCTCAGTGCTGCTCCAGCTGCTGTGCGAGCGGCTGCCTGCGCAGTGGCTCCGCGGGCGTCCCCGCCTGACAAAGCTGCTCCCGCCCGTCGTGCAGGGGGCGCTGGTGCTGCTCGCGCTATTCCCCGCGAGCCTCTGCTTTATGCGCACGGACAGCAGGACATGGCTGGTGTTCTGGGGAGTGCTGATCGCGCTCTGCGCAGGAATCGTCTTTGTGCTCATGCGGCGCTACCAGCCGGGCATTGTCGTGCCGAACGGCATCATCGCAGGCATCGTGGCGAGCATTGCCTGCGGCTGCGTCGTGGCGGGGCTGGAGCTCATCTATCTGGCGGTCACCCAGCTGATTTTCAAGGTGCCCGACCCGGCGGATTCCATCATCACCGCCCTGCTGGGCTTCATCCCCTTCTTCGTGCTTTTCTGGGGGCTTTTTGTCGCATACGCCACCCGCGCGGAGGAAGAGATGGCCATTCCCAAGGCATACCGGGTCATCATGCTGATGATTCTGCTGCCGCTCTACGTTGTGCTCCTCGCAGTGCTCTATGCCTACCTGCTCAAGAGCCTCGTGACGCTCACCATGCCGTCCGGCAAGATAAACCCCTTCGTGTCGTTCGCGACGGCCTTCTACGTCTTCTTCTGCTTTGCCGTCGCGCCGTACCAGACCCGCTTTACGGAGCTGTTCAAGAAAATATGCCCCTTCGTGCTCATACCACTGGTGGCAGTGCAGTGCATGGCTTTTGCGCTCCGGGCCTCCGCATACGGCTTTACCCAGGCGCGCGTGGCAAGCCTGCTGTACATCCTGTTCAGCATCTGCTGCATCGTGCTTGCCATCGTGCGTCAGGGGCGGCTCATGCACTGGGCGCCGGCCGCGCTCGCAGTCTGCGCGCTGATAGGGAGCGTCAGCCCGCTGAACATCATGGACAGCACCCTCCGCAGCCAGAGCGGGCGCATCTTCCGCGTGTACCGCACGCACGGGCTGCTCAGCTCCGCGGGGGGCACAAAGCAGCTGGTAGCGGAAGGTGCCGCGGCGGCGCTCAGCGGGGAAGAGAAGGCGCTGGTGGTGGACGCGTGGCGCTGCATCGACCCCGAGGAGACACCCCGCCCGTGGATGGAACGCGCGCGCGTCGTGAACGAGGATTCCCGTCCCGAATACAAGATGAAGGGCGGGGAACTGGTCGCAGAGCCGCGCACCAGCTATTCCTTCGAGAGGCTTTTCGGCTTTCCTTATTCCAGGGACTACGGGCAGCAGCACGGCTACAAGCTCGCCTACCGGACGGACAGCTCCGACAGGCCGCTGGACGTCTCGCAGTTCCAGTCGGTCTGGAAGCTCGAACTTGAGTTACGGCACCCCGAAACGGTCCGTTCCGCCTCCAACGAATCCACGCCCCCCGGCGAGCGGAGGATTACCGTCGGCTACGGAGCAACGCTTCCCGACGGAAGCCTTGAGCACAGCTACGACATAACCGAAGAAATCCGCCGCCGGCTGAAGCGCTACGACTGGGACGAGTCGCTGGGCAGGATAGCGGACGCCCCAGACCGGGACGAGCGGATTTTCCTCACCATGCCCGACGGCATCACCCTCGTGCTGACACATGTCAGCCTGTCGGAGAGCTACATGCCGGACGGCCAGCCCGAACGCTACACCGGCAGCGCATCCATATCGGGCTACGCCTGCCGCTAGCCGCATGCTGCGGGGGCTGCCACTGCAAAGCTGAGGCTGCAGCAGCTGCCCGCACTGCCGCCGCACATGCCGCACAGCAAAGCCGCGGAGGCTGCCCCCGGCCGCCGGACTCCGGCGCGCAGCACGGTGCGCATCAGAAGCGTACCGTGCAGGAAAGCGGCAGGAGGTCGCTGTAGCCGCGGCCGTTCCAGAGCGTATAGCGCTGCGGGACAGAGGTCTCCGCATCGCACCATGCACCGCCGCATTCAGGGCTAAAGGAAAGAATCTCCGCTGCCCCCGCGCAGAAAAAATTGTCTATGCGCGACCACGCGCCCTGATAGAAATAGCTGCCCGGCCCGACAAGCCCGCCCTCTCCGTCAAACCACGGGGACTGCACAGCCGCGCAGCGCCCGCCATCCAGCGGCAGGCAGCGCAGCAGCACCTGGCCGGGCAGTTCCCCCCGGCAGAAATCCCCTATGTCACGGTTAAAATCGCCACAGACAAGCACCGGGAGGGCAGCACCGCGCACGCGTTCCCCCAGCACGGCCTCCTGCCGCTCACGCCAGACAGCACTGCCTTCCCCGCCGCTCATGCTTTTCCAGTGGCACACCATGCAGACAAGCTCACGCCCGTTCTTGCGGACGGTACACTCCATGAGCGGGCGCATCTGCGGCATGGCAGCCCGCTCCGTACGGACATCAAGCGAATGCACCGTAAGCCCGGCAATCGGAAAGCGCGATATTACGCCGCAGCCAATCGCGCTGCCCGGCTCCGAGGCAAAGCAGCCGTACGGATACCACCTGCGGCGGCTCCACTCGCCCGCAAGAAAATTGCTGATATCCTGCAGCACAAGCTCATTCTCAAGCTCCTCCATAACGACAAGATCCGCATCGAGCGCACGGATTGCCCCGCACAGGCGGGAAAGCCGCTCCCGGTACTGCGCCTCGCCCCAGTTCCGGGAGCGAAGGAATTCCTTGTACTCCACGCCGTCTTCATGCGCGTCAAAAAATGTCTGGACATTCCAGCTCACCACCCGCAGCGTCTCCTTTCCGCCATCGGGGGATGCCGTCCCGCAGGAAAAAAGCGTCATGCCAAGTAGCAGCGCCACGGCTGCCGCCCCCATACGTCGCATAGTGCCTCCTTAGGCAGCCGCAGCCGCCCACAGCATACCTCCTTCCCGGATACGCGTTTTGCGCACACGACGGGGCAGAAATCATTGTGAATAAAATCACAATAAACGGTTTTTCTGAGCAAATCCGCTGGAATTCCGCCCAAAACGCCAAAATTCCGCCGCCGGAAGGAATGCGCCACTTTACCAAAACGCTTCACCCGGATAAAATCAGAGAAGATTTGAAGGAAAATTTCGTGAATAATTTCACAGAGGCACAATGAGAGCTATTCCCGGCCCGTCAAGGAAACGGCTTGTCCTGCTGGAGCGGCTGCTTTCCGGCTACACAGAAAAGACGATAACGTCGCAGGAAATCGAGCGGCTGGCCGGCTGGTCTGCGGCGGTCACACGGCGGGACATATCCCTGCTGGACGTGCGCTGCGGCGCAAGCAACGGCTACCGGGTCGCAGAGCTGAAGGAAGCGCTGAATCTTGTGCTGAACATTTCCAGCGAGCCGCAGAAATGCTGCATCGTAGGGCTCGGCAGGATGGGGCAGGCGCTGCTCGACAACACGGAGCTTGAGGCAACGGTCTTCAAGATTGCGGCGGGATTCGACTCCAGCGTGAACCGCACGGAGATATTGCACGCGATGTTCCCCCTACACCCGACGACCATGCTGGAGCAGGTCATCCGGGAGGAAGGCATCAGCTACGCGATTCTGACGGTGGAGCCGCAGGAAGCCCAGCCCATCGCAGAGCGGCTCGTCTCCTGCGGGATACGGGGCATCGTGAACTACACGCCGTGCGTGCTTTCCGTCAGCCCCGCCGTACACGTGGAGAACGTCTCCCTGCTGACTGCGCTGGAGACGCTGTCCGTCAACACGCGGGGACAGGCCGCCGGAGAAACGCGCACGCACAGCGCCTGAGAACGTGCCGTATATCGGAAAGCCGCATCCGCGGCTTCCTGCTATGCCCATAGAGCGCCGCCAGAAGCCCTGCTTTTTAGCGGCATCTTTGAAAACGCGATTTTGCGGGTCGCACCACGAGAGCGGCCTGCAACTCATATAGAAAGGAGTAACAGAATGAGCATTGATGTCAAAAGGGTCTTCAATTTTTCAGCAGGTCCGTCCTGCCTTCCTGAAGAAGTGCTGAAGGAATGCGCGGAGGAAATGCTTGACTACCAGGGCTCCGGGCAGTCCGTGATGGAGATGAGCCACCGCTCCGCCGTATTCGAGCCGATTATCGCCCACGCCGAATCACAGGTGCGCAAGCTGATGGGTGTGCCGGACAACTACAAAATTCTGTTTCTGCAGGGCGGCGGCTCCACGCAGTTCGCCATGGTGGCGCAGAACCTCGGCATCCACACGGGACGCGCCGCTTACATCGAGACCGGCGTGTGGGCAAAGAAAGCCGCGGAGGAAGCCCGCAAGCTCGGCATAGACGTGGACGTCATCGCCTCCAGCAAAGACCGCAACTATTCCTATATTCCCCGCGTGGAGAAAATTTCCGGCGACTACGACTATGCGTACATCTGCCTGAACAACACCATCATGGGCACCCATTACGAGTATATCCCCGACACCGGCAAGATTCCGCTCGTCGCGGACATCTCCTCCTGCATACTGTCAGAGCCGCTGGACGTGAGCAAGTTCGGGCTCCTGTTCGCGGGCGCGCAGAAAAACCTTGCCCCGGCAGGCGTGACGCTCGTCATCATCCGCGACGACCTGATCACCGACGCACCCCGCGCCGGTACGCCGACCATGCTCTGCTACAAAACCCACGCGGACAAGGGCAGCATGTACAACACGCCGCCGTGCTGGCAGATTTATGTGCTGGGCAAAGTGCTCGACTGGATTGAAGGCATCGGCGGCGTCAAGGAAATCCACCGCCGCAACGTGGAGAAGGCCGATTTGCTGTACAATTACCTTGACGGCAGCCAGTACTACCACGCCACGGCGGAAAAGGGCAGCCGCTCGCTCATGAACGTACCCTTCCTCACCAAAGAGACTGACCCCGACAAGGCAAAGGCCGTGAACAACGAATTCGTCAAGGCCGCCGCAGCCGCCGGGCTGGTGAACCTTGCCGGACACCGCCTCGTCGGCGGAATGCGCGCGTCAATCTACAACGCCATGCCGCTCGCCGGTGTCCAGGCGCTCATCAAATTCATGGATGAATTCGCGGCCGCTCACCAGTGAGCCGCCAGCAGGAAAAAGGAGACCGCAATGTACAAGATTCAGACATTAGACCGCATCAGCGCCAAAGGGCTGGACAACTTTCCCCGCGACGACTACGAAATCGCGAGCGAGATTGTAAAGCCGGACGCAATCCTCGTCCGCTCCCACGACATGCTGTCCATGCAGCTTGACCCGACGGTAAAGGCAATCGCCCGCGCCGGGGCAGGCGTAAACAACATTCCCGTCAAGGAGCTGGCGCAGAAGGGAGTCGTCGTGTTCAACACGCCCGGCGCAAACGCAAACGCCGTCAAGGAGCTGGTGGTGCTCGCAATGCTCATCTCCAGCCGCCCCGTCATCGCAGCGAACCACTGGGTAGACACGCTCAAGGGCAAGGGCGCCGAGATTGCCGGGCTTGCCGAGAAGGGCAAGAAGAATTTCATCGGGCAGGAGATGAAGGGCAAGACGCTCGGCGTCATCGGCCTGGGCGCCATCGGCGCGCAGGTGGCGAACATCGCCGTCGAATTCGGCATGAACGTCATCGGTTACGACCCCTACCTCTCCGTGGACGCCGCATGGAGCCTGAACCACGAGGTAAAGCATGCGGAGACGCTTGACACGCTGCTCGCAAAGTCCGACTACATCACCGTGCACGTGCCGGAGACGCCGGACACCAAGGGGCTCATCAACGCCACCACCATCAAGAACATGAAGACCGGCGTCCGCATCATCAACATCGCCCGCGGCGGGCTGGTGAACAACGAGGATGTCCTTGCGGCCATAAAATCCGGCAAGGTGGCGGGCATGGTGACGGACTTCGCCGCGGAGGAGCTGCTCGGCAACGACAAGGTCATCTGCCTACCGCATCTGGGCGCCTCAACGCCGGAGGCAGAGGACAACTGCGCCGTCATGGCGGTAAAGGAGCTGCGCGACTTCCTTGAGGCCGGCAACATCGAGCACAGCGTGAATTTCCCGCGCTGCAAGATGGATTCCCCCATACCGTCCGGCGGCACACGCCTGTGCATCAGCAACAAGAACGTCGCGGGCGTGGTGTCAAAGTTCACCTCCGTGCTCGGCGACGCAAAGTACAACATTGCCAGCATGATCAACCAGAACCGCAACGACCTTGCATACAACCTCATCGACGTTGACGGCAAAGTTGACGATGACACCATCGGCCGGCTTTCCAAAATCGAGGGCGTCATCAACGTGCGCCCGATTTACGCATAAGGGGCACCGTTCCCCGGATTTTTTACGTAAGGAGAATACTATGGCAGAAAAGAAACAGCACAAGATTGTCTCGGCCTCCTCAGGCAAAGAGACATCAGCAAAACCTGCTGGCGTAGCCGCCCAGCAGATTGCATCGTCAACAGTAGGGCTGCGCATCGGCGCAGTAGTGCTGTGGGTCGCAGCGCTCGTATGTGAATTCCTCGCGCTCAAGGCGATACTTGCGCCGGAGGACGCACCGTTCATCCCCGGCATTCCGCCGCTGTACGCGGGAATCGGATTCCTCGTCGTTGACCTTATCTGCGTCATCATCGGCGCGCAGCTGTGGAAGAAAGCGAACCACATCCATCCCGCGTCGGAGAAGAACCCCGTCACATTCTGGCTGTGGAACAACATGGGCGTCATCGTCTGCGCGATTGCGTTCATCCCCTTCGTCGTGCTGCTGCTGACAAACAAGGACGCGGACAAAAAGACAAAGACCGTGGGAACCATCGTCGCGGTGGTGGCGCTGCTCATCGGCGGCTTCGCCAGCTACGACTACAACCCCTACTCCCAGGAGGAGCAGCAGCAGATACTCGCCATGGAGGAGGCCACATCACAGGTCTACTGGACGGCAGGCGGCAAGGTATTCCACATCTACGAGGACTGCCAGCACCTGAACCGCACGGAGGAGCTGACACTGGGCAGCACGCAGGAGGCCGAGGCGGCCGGAAAAGAGCGCCTCTGCAAGACCTGCTTCAGCCGGCATGAGAAAGAGCAGGCTGCAGCCCAGATAGAGGAGTAAACCCAGCTCAAAAACGCTCCGCAGGAACGGATGCCCGCCGGCCGGATTCCGGCAGACAGGCATTCCGCTCCGGCACCATCAGGAGGAACGGGCAAGGTTCTTGAGCCACCGTTCCTTCTTCATCCAGAAGTGGAATATCACCACTTTGACGACGTCCAGCAGCTTGACGCACAGATAGAGCTGCACCGGGCCGATATCCGTAAAGAAGGCCAGCAGGAATACACCCGGCAGCATAACGACAATCGTAAGCAGCGCGTCCGTATAGGTACCCATCGCGGTATCGCCGCCCGCGCGGGCGACAGCCTGCTGCCCGTTCATATACACCCAGACCGGCATGAACAGCGAGAGCATCAGCACCATGCTGCGGCAGATAGACAGCGCGCTGTCGCTCAGCCGCTGGAACACGACGGGGATGAGCAGCGTCGTCGCAAAGCCAAAAAAGCACATGAACACGCCGAACACCAGCGCCCCTGCAAGCAGCCAGTTTTTCTGCCTGCGGGCCTCATCAAGCTGCCCGGCACCGAGCGTTTTCCCCATGATGACGCCGGCGGCAGAATAGATGCCGCCAAAGGCCACAAAGAACAGGTTGGCAATGGCAAAGCTCGACGACATGCCGGAGACGACATCCGCCCCGCCGCGCCCGTTATACAGCGCGGTCGTGATGGTCTCGGAGAGCACCCACACCATCTCGCAGAACAGCACCATGATGCCCTTGCGCAGGATGGTGCGGAACAAAGCCGCATCCACGGCAAAAAGTTTCCACGGGCGCACCGCAAAGGCCGGACGCCGCCGGACACACACCACAAGGAAGAGCACAAATTCCACAGAGCGCGCGATGACGGTCGCCAGGGCGGCACCGCGGACTTCCATGCGGGGCAGCCCCAGATTCCCGTAGATGAGCAGCCAGTTGCAGAAGGTATTCACCAGCGTGGCGATGACAGAGATAACGAGCGGCGTCCTGACATCCCCCGTATCGCGGAGGGAAGAGGCGATGCACATGGAGACCGTCATCTGCGGCCCCATAAAGAACATGATGCGGATATAATCGCAGGCCTGGTCAAGGATTGCATCGGCATCGGCATTGCCGTGCACCATCAGCGACAGCACCTGCCGCGGGAAACCCCGGCAGACGAGCATGTACGGCACAAAAGAAAGCAGGCCGCACAAGACCTTAAAGCGGAACGCCTGCTGCATGCCCCGCTCGTCCTTTGCCCCAAAGAACTGGGTCAGGTAGATGCCGCCCGACATGCAGATAGTGTTCACGAGCACCATGAACACAAAGAGCACCTGCCCCGCCACATTCGTCCCGGACATGCAGATGTCCCCCAGGCCGGAGACCATAAAGTTGTCGATAAGGGAGACCATGTTCTGTATCAGCTGCTGGAGCATTATCGGCACCGCAATGGAAACCGCGTTCTTATAAAACGGCGCGGGGCCAAAGTATCTTGATCGGAGTGCAGTTTTCATACGCGCACTGTAGCATTGAAACAGCACTGTGTCCAGAGCCCCCGTCCGGGGAACAAGGGGCTCCAGCGCGGAAAACAGAATTGCCCTCCCGGAGCAAAACGCTCCGGCACCGCGGCTTGTATCGCCATGCGCTACAAAGGCGGCACCGGGACGTTTCTCCCCTCCGCACATTTTTCTATGCCGAAAGCACGGCCAAGGAACACGGCGTGCGCGTTCAGCCAGTTCTTTTAGTTGATGGTGCCCATCTTACGCAGGAAGGAGAACACCGAGTCGTCGCCAAGCCAGTGGGCAGTGCCGGCAAAGATAAAGGTCGTTCCGCCCTTCTCCAGATAGGCCGTTATGTCCCGCGCCCAGTCCTCGTTGCGTTTGGCATACACCAGCTCGTGATAGTCCTTGTAGAATGCCGCGCTTCCCTCCTCCTCCGCATTCGATTCGTTAAAAAGGCGGGTCAGGGCGCGCACATTGTCCGAGACATAGTTCTTGTACAGCTTCTTCGTAAAATCGACGCTTTTCTCCGCCTCTTTCTCGTCGATAAAGGCCTTCAGCGTATCCTTGAGCATCTGAACCTGCGTATCGTAATCGCCAAAGGTCATGACATCCAGCTGCACCTGCAGCTCGTCAAGGCCTTCCCACGTCCGCCCCTGCTGGGTGGCTGAGGCGATGAAGGCGTTGTCGAGCCCGTATTCGGCAGAAAGGCCGGTATTGACATAAAGAGCCACGGCGAGCGCCGTCGTAAGCTGCCACGGGTCAAGGACAGAAGCCTGCGCAAGCGCCGCCTCGGAGCCCAGCAGCGTGACAAGCACAGCCTTCTCCTCGGCGGAAAGATAATCGGTGACGATTTTACCCTCTTTGTTCGGGGCGCTCAGTTTCGGCGCGATAGCGGTAAGCTCCTCGTAGCCCTTGCTTGAGATTTCCCCGGCAAGGCGATCGGCGTGCAGGAACGCATCCTGCACCTCCTGCGCAAGCGGATAAATCTGCTCGTCGCCAAGATGGAAGGTTCCCTGTATGTAGACCGTGCTGGGATTGCCCTTGGCATCGGTTCCGTCAATCCGCCAGAACATCCGCTGGGGCGTCTTGGTGAGCCGGGCACGCCCCGGAACATCCGTAGAGGCGCAGGAAAGCACGGCGACAGCAAGCATGACTGCCCCGGCAAACGCAAAAAAACTTCTTTTTTTCATACAAACTCCTCAGGAAAGCCCCCGTAAGCCACATCGTGCGGCAGACGGCTCAATCCTATTGTGTATATAACGTATACACAATATAGCACAAAGGGCAGAATGTCAAGCTTTCCTGAAAAAAACATGAGCGCAAGTCCCACAAGAAAGGGCTTCTGGAAGCGGCTCATGACAGCTGCCGCCTCTGTTTTCAGAAAGAATACAGCTCAGGCCGGAGCCCCCGACTTTTAAAACAGCCTCCATTGTAAAAACTGCCAAAATACGGTACAGTTGAGGAAACCACTCCCAGACGTTCCGGGGAACGCTTGCATATCAGATAATTCCGGGGCAAGGGGGGGGGGCGGGAGTTTTTTACGAGCGTATCGGGGGCACGGAAGCATCTGGCACCGAGACATAAGAGCAGTTCAAACACAGAGGTTTCCGAACAGCTCTATTCCTGTTTTTCCGGAGGTCAAAATGGACGCATCTGAAGAAATCTTAGGCTTGCTGCGGGACAACGCGCGTCTGCCTGTCGAAGACATCTCTGCGATGACAAAGAAAAGCCCGGACGAAGTAAGGGCAATCATCAAGAAGCTGGAAAACGACGGCGTCATCATGAAATACGCCGCTATCGTAAACCCGGAGAAGGACGCGAGCGCCAAGGAAAAAGTCCGTGCTGAGATTGAGATTCAGGTCGCCCCGGAACGCGAGCACGGCTTTGACGGCATCGCCGACCGCATCTACCGTTTTCCGCAGGTAAAATCCCTCTACCTGATGAGCGGGGGCTACGACCTCAAAGTCATCATCGAAGGGGACACGCTGCAGGAAGTGGCACTGTTCGTGGCGCGCAAGCTTTCCACCCTGGAAGGCGTCCGCTCCACCAAAACCCATTTCATCCTGAAGACCTACAAGGAGAACGACATCGTATATGTGGAGCAGAACACGGATGGCCGTGAAGGAGTGATTGCATGAATACGCGCGAGGACAGATTCAGCCGGGCAATGGTGGAGACCCCGCCAAGCGGCATACGTAAATTCTTTGACCTCCTGATTGGCCATGACGACGTTATCTCGCTCTCCGTGGGCGAGCCGGATTTCCCGACCCCGTGGCTGATGCGCGAGGAGGCCTTCTACCATCTGGAAAAAGGCCAGACAAGCTACACGAGCAACTGGGGTCTGCTGGAGCTGCGCGAGGAAATCGCCCGCTACCTTGAGCGCTACGGGCTGTTCTACAACCCGCGGAAAGAAATCCTCATCACCGTCGGCGCCAGCGAGGGCGTGGATGTGGTGATGCGCGCCATCCTGAACCCCGGCGACGAAATCATCGTATGCCAGCCGTGTTATGTCAGCTACACGCCGCTCGTGCACCTGACCGGAGCAAAGGCGGTGGAGCTGGATACCGGAAAGAACGGTTTTTATCCCACCGCGGCGCAGATAGAGGAGCTCATCACGCCGCGCACAAAGGCGGTGATGATGTGCAGCCCGAACAACCCGACGGGCACGATGATTCCCAAGGAAGAGCTGGCAAAAATCGCAGAGGTCGTCAAAAAACACCAGATATGGTGTATCAGCGACGAAATTTACTGCGAGCTTGTCTATGACGGCGCCGAGCACGTATCCATCGGCAGCTTCCCCGGCATGAAGGATTATACCATTATACTCAACGGCTTCTCAAAATCATTCGCCATGACCGGCTGGCGCATCGGCTATATGGCCGCCCCCGACGACCTTACCTCGCAGATGGTCAAGCTCCACCAGTACAACACCATCTGCGCCCCCATCATGAGCCAGTACGCCGCCCTTGAGGGGCTCAAGCACGGCTGGAGCGAGGTGGAGAAGATGCGCATGAGCTACCAGCAGCGCAGGAACCTCATGTACAAGGCATTCTGCGACATGGGGCTCCCCGTCCCAGAGCCTACCGGCGCATTCTACATGTTCCCCGACATCACCTCCACCGGCATGACCAGCGAGGACTTCGCCACCGCCCTCTTCCAGGAGCACGGCGTCGCGGTCGTCCCCGGCAGTGTGTTCGGGCTGGGTGGCGAAGGGCATATCCGCTGCTGCTACGCCACCTCCATAGACAAAATAAAGACCGCGCTGGACAAAATAGCGCTCTTTGTGGAGTCCCGCCGCAAAAAGTGACGGTCAGTCGGACAGCCCCAATCGGCAGAACCTGCAGGCTTGAAAACGCATTTTTGCAAGGATTCAGCCTGAAAAAATGAACGGCCTGCGAGGAAACCCATCGCTTTCCGGACAGGTCTATTCAACAATCCCTGGAATTCTGCCGATAAAGAGACAGAAGAAGCTTTCTGTAGCGCAAGGCACAATTCCCTGCAGCTTGCAGAAACCAATCCGGTAGAAGGTTTGCTAGGTATGATTTTTTCTTATGTTATTGCAGCTATCGCCGTTTCTGCAGTCATAGTTATCCTTATGGCTATTTCCGGCGGCAAAAAAAAATCCTCAGGCTCGGACGCTGGGGACGGCAAGAAGAAGCCGACAAAAACACAGAGCCAGATTGTAAAAGAGGCAAACCGCCGTCTCGCAAAGAACCCTGACGACCCGAACGGTCTGGTTCCCTTGGGCGAAATTTGTTTCAACAACCAGGTATGGGACAAGGCACTCTCCATCTACCAGAACCTGATACGCATCAGCAGCATCACCTCTATCTCCGACAAAATCGAGCCCGCCGAGATAAAGACCCGCGCGGGCATCTGCGCGTTCAAGCTCGGCAACAGCGAGGACGCCATCAAATACCTCGCGGACGCCTATAAGCTCGACCCGCACAGCTTTGACGTGAATTACTATCTCGGTGCGGCATACTGCAAGGGCAACCAGTTTGACAAAGCCGTCCCCTGCCTGAAAAAAGCGCTCATGGTGAACCCTCAGGCGGAAGGAATCAACATCCTGCTGGGCGAAAGCCTGTACAAAACCAACCACTTCAAGGAGAGCCAGCCCTATTTCAGAAAAGCGCTGAGCGACGACCCCAGCAACAAGGAGGCTCTCTTTGACCTGGCAGACGCCATGTCCGAGGACGGGCACGGCGACAAGGCGATAAAAGTGTTCATGCATCTGCGGCCGGATCCCGTTTATGGGGCGCGATCCTGCCTCCGCGCGGGCATCTACCACTTCAACCAAGGGAACAAGGATGTCGCCGTACAGGACTTCCAGATAGGCCTCAAGCACACCAGCGCCGCGCCAGAGGTGCAGATGGAATTGAAATACCGCCTTGCGCAGTGCTATTTTGAGCTCAACAAATTTCCTGCCGGGCTTGACCTGCTGCGGCAAATCCGCGCTGCGGACGAAAACTACAAGGATGTAAACGCCCTCATCGGGCGCTATCAGGAACTGAGCCAGAACAGCAACCTTCAGGTCTATTTGTCCGGCACCGTGGGCGATTTTACCTCCCTGTGCAGAAAAATCGTCAATTCCTTCTATAAGAATGCGAATGTCAGGATTCAGGACATAAAGGTCGGGGCTGCATACACCGATATCAGGGCAAACATCACCACGCCCCGTTTTGAGAACGACGAGGTATTCCGCTTTTTCCGGACAACCGGCGTCATCGGGGAATTTTATGTCCGTGAATTCCACGACACCCTTCACGACAGCAAAATCGACAAGGGCATCTGCATTACGGCAGGGGTATTCTCCGACGAGTCCCACAAGTATATTGAAGGAAGACCCATCGATCTGATAGAAAAAATTCAGCTCACAAAGATTCTTAAGACTATTTCTGTATAATCACAAGGTTGCGCTCATGGTCTTCCAGAAAAGGCACCGTGAGCACAATTTTTTTATACGCAGGAATCACATCCCGGACAGCTTCCATTTCCGCCGCAATTTTCTCGCTCCGCGCCTTGTATGCAGCGATAAAGCCGCCTTCTTTCAGCATGGAGCGCAGCGTGGCGCTTATTTTCTTATCAAAGGGATGGAATGCCCGGAACACCACGATATCAAATGAGCCGGGCGCGACCTTCTCCGCCTGCAGCGGGCAGACGTCAACATTGGCAAGGCGCAGCCGGGCGACGGTCTGCTCCAGAAAGGCGCTCCGTTTCTCCATGCGCTCCACAAGGGTGATATGGACATCAGGAAAGGCCACGGCAAGCGGGATTCCGGGGCAGCCTCCGCCGCTGCCGATGTCCCCCATCCGCACATCCCCGCCCGTACGCTGCCTCAGCTCCGCGATGAGCCCGGCGACAGCGTGATACGCGGCAAGGCTGTCAAGGATATGGTTCACCGCAAGCTCATCGGGGCTTTCCGCCTTCATCAGGTTGTAGCTTTTGTTGAACTGCAAAATAGCCTGAATATATACTTCCAAGGCATCCAGCTGCGCTGCTTCCAGAGGAAGCTGCAAACGCTGCACCCCCTCGCGGAGCTTTGCTATCATCTGGCCTTCTCCCCCAAATCTATCAGCAGCTCCAGCTTCCAGTCGTCGTCATCTGTCCTCATCGTCACAAAGTTCCCCGTGCGGGTCGCGGAAAGATTCTTGTGCTGCGTCAGCTGGTACATAAACGAATTGGGATTGTAGTAATCCTGGGTGACGGCGGTTGCTGCCGTATAATCCATGAGGGAAGACGACGCCGGATCCGTCTTGAAGAGCATGTGGAAGGTCTCGCTGCGGGTCTTTCCGTCGCTCTGGTAGCGGCGGTCGCCCGTCACCAGGAAGGTCCCGTCCGTCTGCACGTCAGAAATATAGACAGTGCGGCAGGTTCTCAGTATATCGTAGCCGTTCACCGTAAAACGCAGGACATGCGAGCGCGGAATTCCCCGCGCAGGGGCTTCCCGCCGGCTATCGGCGCTCTGGGGGGCAGACCCCGCAGATGGCGATGGCGCAGCCTGCGCCGCAGCATCCGTGCTGCTCTTGATATCCTCCAGCTCAGTCAGGACTTTCTGCAGCAGAATATCCGTGGATGCGCTGCTGCCGTTCCCCGCCAGAAGGGAATCCCCGTCCATCATAAAATCCAGCTGGGACAGCAGCCCCATATCGCCCAGCTGCGACAGGTCGCTCGCGGAAAGCGCATTTGCATTCCGTACCGCGGAGCTCCTGCCCGGCGACGCCGCGCGGCCAGCTGTCTCCAGAGAGCGAGAGCTGCTTGCGCTATGCTCTTGTGCGGCGTCAGCGCTGCTTTTTGCAGAGGCAGCGCTGTTCCCCGGAACATAAAAGCTGCCGCCGATAGTCGGGGAGTCCAGCACCGGCATCTGCGGCGACGTAATGCCCCCCATGCTGACAGAGCCGACGCTCAGTCCCTCTGCCACAGCCATAGTCCCAAGGGAGCCGGCAAGCAGTCCCCACATCAAAGTTTTACAGATTCGCAAGGCTTTCCTCCACATATTCAAGACGCTGGGTAAGCTCGTTGATTGTCTTTGTCAGCCGCTCCCGTTCCTTCTCCAGCTTAGTCCGGGGATCTGTCTCAACCCCCTTACGTTTCATCATCGCAACCACAGAGCTGGGGCTTTTCCCGCTCCTGATTGCATCCTGAATTTTCGCACGCTCGTCGGGTTTCTTTGTTGCGGCAACAAGCTTCATGTTGTCAAAACCCATCGCGGCGTCCTCGTCTGACAGCACACTGACTTTTTTTACGGATTGCGCGGTAGTCCGCGGCAGCTGGAGCACACGGTCTACATAATCCTCATAGCGGATGTGGGCTGCCTCGCAAAGGGTCTGAGCCTTTACCAGCGCCCGTCCGAATTCTATCATGAGGTGACCGTTCTGGCCGATATATTTCTCCCGGATTTCCTTCGTCAAGGCCTCCAATTCAGGCGAAGCCGAGATATCCATGCGGTAATAGCCTTTTTTTTCCGCAAGCTCAAGCAGCGCGCCAAATTTAGCCCAGAAATACTTGGTATGGCAGCGCGCCTCGTGGGGCGGCTCCCTCCCTCCGTGCTCCTTGATCTGCTCCTCATTGATAAGGTGATGGGTATATTCATGAACAGCAGTATACACCAGCTCATTGTCTGTAGAGAAATTTTTATTGTGGAGCACGATTTCCCGTGTATCCGGTTTGTACAAGCCGTTTACGCGCTTGCTCTCCTTGCCGGACTGCACAACAGAAAATTCAAGCCCCGTCTCCTGAATGTCCAGGAGCATCTGCTTTATCTTTTCATTGTCCATTGAATTTTCCCACTCGTTCCTATTATATCCGAGCGATGTGCAAAAGTCCAGCCTTTTGCACAAAGAAGCCTGCGCTTCAGCATGAAAACAAAAATGCGCTCCCAGCGGAAAAACGCCCGGACTGCCTGTTGCACGCTTCGCTTTGCAAATGGCAGCCCGGGCGTTTTTCCGCTTCCGCGCATTTTTTATGTTGGATCCTTGGCTTTTGTAGCATAAAAAAGAAAATCATCTTAA